>ERZ857801.238-NODE-238-length-81060-cov-15.871119_pt1 | contig 81060 bp, 74 predicted proteins | sample MGYA00519762_ERZ857801 | MGnify/ENA primary metagenome ERZ857801 (study PRJEB31778, sample SAMEA3449368) | human gut metagenome | biome: human gut; feature: human-associated habitat; material: faeces | place: United Kingdom | collected 2010/2012 ...
TATAAATTTTCATTCCTTTTATAATCTCTGTCCATTTTTTATCTTTGTCATTTTCGCCATTTGACTCATTACAAACCATAAAAATTCCACCTTTTTTTAGCACTCTATATATCTGGCTAAAACTTTGGTCAATATCAGACCAAAAATATATTGTTTCAAAAGCAGTTGCTAAGTCAAAGGTTTCATTGGCAAAAGGAAGTTCCTGCACATTTCCTTGCAGAATTTCACAATGCTTTCTTTCTACTGCAAATTTATTAACTTTTTTTGATTTTCTAACACTAACCTCTGAATAATCAATGCCAAAAACTTTACCCTTTGGACTTTTTTCTAATAGTTTTTTTATATTTGCACCACCACCGCAACCAACGTCTAATGATATATCGTTCTTATTAATTTTTATATGCTTCAATCCCCATTCTGCCATAGGAGAATGACCTATATTCATCATATTAACCATAAGGCTTCCGCCAAGTCCTTTAGGTTTACAAGTGTTTTGAAAAAAAGACATAATTACACCTCTCCTTACATCAATCAAGTTAGCTTTGACTAATTCATTCTATCATTATTATAAAATTCGTGCAATAAAGTCTTAAAATAATTGCAGAAATGAGATAGTGTATTTACGCAGGTTTTCTCAATTTAGTATCTGTTTTCAAGTCAAAGAGGGTAGACAAAAAATATTATCTGCCTACCCTCTTTTTCATCTTATAAGCGTTACATTACTATGCGTAGATAATTTCTGCATTGACGATTTCTCTTGCTCTTGCCTGTATCTCGTTTATTCTGCCAACCCACAACATCGGGCGTTCTGTTTTGAGCTGTTCAGTAACGCCCTCCTTATCAGCCATTTGCTCAACCAATCGAAACATCATCTCCGTTGCCTGTTCGTCAATATCAGCAAGATAACTGTTCAATCTGCCACTTGTGAGTAGCGTGATGTAAACTGCTTTCTTGCATTCCTGTAAATAGCGTTTGTGTCGCTGTCCCCATAAGCCGATAGGCTTGTTTTCTTTTTCGGTTGGTAAAGTAAGGCAAGGAATATAATAATCCCCCTGCAATTCATACCAAAGTCCGTTGCTTTCATCGTAAATATATTTCTCCATAGTGTTATCCTCCAAAATAATCTATTCGCACATACATCACAGTTTCCCGATTACCACACTTTGTTATATTGTGTTATCAGATTTTTCTGCCCTTGATTTTGCCCTTATGATTGTGCAGAACAAGGGTAACATTGTGTGAAATCATATAAAGGGATAAGGTGGACTGATTGCGATAAATCCTTTATTTTCAAGGCTTTCGGAGGATTTTATTAAAACTCTATGAGGTGCGATAAACACCTGTGAAATTATGAATTTCTAATTCTGATTAATCGTTGTTTGAAGAAGGTTATGATGATTTTGATATATGAGTGCTGATGAACCTATAGAAAAAAGAATAGCCAAAGTCAGTAAACATGACCAGATAATTTTTTCAGCAAACTTCATTTGGAACCTCTAACATATAACCAATCTTGTAAACTGTTTTGATTTCTTCATGCCAACCCAACTTTTTACGTAATCTTTGGATATGTAAATCTAATGTTCTTGTTTGGTCAAAGTCTTCTTTCCAAACTTTTTGATAAAGGACATCTCGGTACAATGCCATATTTTTATTTCTAATTAAGAATAATAACAATTCATATTCCATATTGGTAATGTCTATCTTTTTTCCATTTTGAATAACACATCTTTTCTTTGTATCAACCTCTATATTTAAAACATGTATGATTTCAATTCCTTTATGATACCGTCTCAAAACACTTTCCACTCTTGCTATAAGTTCATCAATTGAAAATGGTTTTACCAAATAATCATCTGCCCCCATATGCAATCCTTTAACCCGATCTTTAATACTTCCTTTTGCAGTTATAAAAATAACTGGAATACTTTGTGGTTCAATATATTCCATCAATTCATAACCACTAATTTCAGGAAGCATAATATCTAATAAAATGAGATCATAAAAATGATTTTCAATCATATCTGCACCTATTTTCCCATTTGAAGCATAGTCACATTGATATCCTGCTCTTGTTAAATTCATCATTATTAAATCAGCAATAGGTCTTTCATCTTCTACAATTAATATCTGCATATCTCTCACCTCTTATCTATCTTATAAAAGAGTTGTATCATTATTGTATCACAACCTAGAGATAATAATGATATTTCTGATTTATTTTTTTATTATTTGAGATAAAAATTTCAAAACAGATATCTTTCATAATTACCACATCTCACCTTCAGATAGTTTCTTTCCCTCCTCAATAGTGTCATAGTCAGTCTATCTATCTGTAAATCTACTTACTAATATGAACTATCTGCTCAATCCTCTTTCACATCATAACCATAAAATAATCTTGCCATAACAGATGATGCTATTTGATGTACCTTCATTCCTACAGAATAAAAAAAACATGAATTAAGGAGAACCTGAAATTCATGTTTTTATACTTATTAATGACTTTGTTCTTTTTTATGTCTTAAACATACTACAATGATGAGTATTGATGTAACTAAAGAAAGCATTCCCACAAAATATGTTGAATCACTTGTGTTTGCACTTGATCCTTTTTGAGGTGTTGTTGAAGTTTGTTCCATACCTTCCTTTTTAAGATGTTCAAATGCTGTTTTCAATTGCTCCTCTGCTGACATAATTTGCTCAGCCGTGGCTTTTTCGTCTTTAAATACTGATTGAGCATTTATGAGAGCTTTCTTTAAATTTTTCCATGAAGACAACGTATAATCTTTTGCATTTAATGCTTCAACTTGTTTCATTAACTCTTGCAATGCTGTTTTATCAATACTACTTATTTTTAAATAATCAATAGCTTCACTTAATAAAGTTATTGCATTATTCACTTCTAATTGTGTTACTTCACCATTATTATAAATCTGTTTTGCTTTCTGTAATGCTGATTTGAATTCTTGAACAATTTTGGTATCCAATTTTTTTAATGTTTCTTCAGTGATTTTTTCAGCTTTAAGAATAATTGATTCTAATTGTGATTTATCAACCTTATGACCTATCTTTTTCACTAATCTTTGATATGCATTCTGTAACTCATTTAAACTCTTATCAATTTGTTCTTGAAGAGATGATTCATTATTCAAAAGATTTATAGCATCATCATAAGCATTTTTAAAATCTTTATAAGATTCTTCTGTGTAATCATCTTTTGACTTTAAAACATTCTTGATGTCACTACTTTCTATATATTGATATAAAAGTTCCTTATTCACAGGAATAATAAATTGAATTGTATATGTTTCTGTTGTTTGACCATCTTCAGATTTAACAATAATTTTCACTTCATTATTGTATAACGGAAGAATTGTTATTGCTTCATTATTAAGACTTTGAGCAACTATTGTTGGAATTTCAATATTTTTAAAAGGAGACTTTGAGCGATTCATATGTCTTAAATCAACAGTATAAGTTCTTGTATTGGCATCATATCCTTGATAACCAGCAAAATCTGTAATTTGAATGCCATTAAGTTTCAATTCATCTAACTGTGCACTCTTATTGGCTTGTACTGGCATGATATAATCATAAACTTCAATTTCTGTTAATCCTATGCATTTACCCACTTGTGGTGATTTTAACCATACTCTTAATTGACGAGTTGTAATTGGTTGAATAAATCCATATGGAGTATCCCCAGATGTAAATGGAACTTGTGTAATATGAGAAGATTCAATTTCTTTCCATGTTCCCGTCTCACTATCATAATATTCAAAACGAACATTGCTGTCACCTGGTAAAACACTATATTGATTATCTGTAAAATGCCAAAGCTTAACATTCTGCATTGTATATTCCTGTTGCCAATCTAACTGAATATAAGTATCAACAGGTGGATTTTCATCTCTCAAGCTCCAGTTTGTCCACCTTGCGCTTTCTCGGCTTGATTCAGTAGTCACACCATCATTTAATTCTGATAATGAATCATTAATTGCTATTGAAGTTGGATCACTTGGAACTCCATCAACCATTTTTCCATTTGTAAATACTGGTACATCATGATGATTCTTTGAAGCAATATTTTGAGATTCTGCTAGAGGAGGTGCAACTCTGACTGTCATTATAACTTCTTGGGTTGTATTCAAAATACTGACAGATCCCTTAATTGTTACAATTCCTTCATCTTTAAAGGCATCAACTGGAACTTCCCATTTGACAGGGAAAGATTCACTATAAGTCCCATTTTGATATAATCCTCTAACAGTTTGTGGTAAGGATGGTGTTACACCTGCATTTGTGACTATTGATTGATTTTCTACTGCCACAATATCGCCAATCACATGAACTGTTACACTTACAGTTGCATGATCTTCTTTCAATTGACCTGTTACAGTGAATTCACCTACTTTATTTAACAGATTTTCATCATACTTATTCCATTGAACACTTAACTCTTTCTTTTCACCATTATTATATGTCCCTATAACTTGTAATGGTAAAACAGGTGTCTCACTTAGACCTACATACAAGTTCTTGGCAATACGATAGCTTTGTAAATAAATATCACCTTCAACTGTATCTTTTCTTGTTTTTACAGTAATACTTGAACTCTTTAGACCATCTGCACTTGCAGTCAGAGTAAAATCACCTGCTTCTTTCGTTGATTGAACAATCACCAGCACCTTACCTGAAAATGCTTTTCTTGAATTACCTTTATAACTATCAGTATCTGCAGCATTCCCATTATCAACACCAACAATTTGACCATGCCCCTCAATACTAAAATGAATACGATGGTCTGCTCCAGAAACAATGTTATTGTTTACATCTTTAACATCAACTGTAATATAAGACAAACTGCTTCCATCTGCACTGATCTCTGTCTTATCACTATAAGTATCTAAATAAGTTGCAGCAGAATTTGTTGTCACTTGCTTTCTTCCGACTGTATCATCTATCAAATGACCATCCTTATCATATGCTTTAGCACTCAATGTTCCAGATTCCCAAGTCACATTAAAACTTGGATAAAACTCACCATTTGAAAAAGTTTGATATTTATAGCCTAAAGATGTTGTGTGTGGTGTGGCAGTATCTTCACCAATTTTTCTCCCATTCAAATACAGTTCGACTTTAGCAGCATTTGTAAAGACATCAACCTTGACTTTTCCATCACTTGTTTTCGTAATTTCATTATTGTTCCAAGTTGACATTAAATGTAAAGTTGTAGAATTTTCATCCCACATACTCTTATATAAATAATAAGTATCCTTCTTGAAACCAGCTGTATCTACAATTCCAAAATATGAAGACTTTGGTTTTGCGCCCTGACCACTTACACTTCCTGCACCCGTTCCATTCCATGGAGTTGGCTCTCCAATATAATCAAAACCTGTCCAAACAAACTCACCAGCATTAAAATCATTTTCAATCACAAATTGCCAAGCATCACTAGCAGAATGCCCCCAACCGACTTTTGCTTGATCATTATCATATTCAGACATCTGTAAAATATTATCATCTCTGCCCGCTGTACTATAAACACCTCGACTATGAACAGCACTTGCTGTTTCAGAACCATACAATGGCCAATCACTATATGTTGTATGCATTGCGTTTGTTTGATCATTATTGGCATAATTTAATCCAACAACTCCACCCGCTTCATATATTTTCTGATTTATTTGACTAATCATAGCACTAGGATCTGTATTTTTGCGATTGTCACCATTTGTGACAGGGCGAGTCATATCAACTTCCTGAACCCATTGAATAAGCTCATCAACTAAATCAACATAATGTGATGTTGAACCAGATGTCCCTTCATCAATCTCATTTCCTAATGACCACATGATAACACTAGGATCATTCTTACAACTATTAATCATAGCTTTGATATCAAATTCAGCCCATTTCATACCATTTTCACCATTGATAATTTGATTATTGTCATCAATAGTCTGATTAAAATAAGCACCATAGTCATTAACATTCCCATTTTTATACTCTGTCCAGCCATCAAAAGCTTCATTAATAACCAAAATACCATACTCATTACATACATCTATCAATGAAGATGCAGCAGGATTGTGTGTAACACGAATGGAATTACATCCCATTTCTTTTAATATTTTTATTTGGCGTTCAATCGCATCACGATTAGCAACAGCGCCCAACGCACCCTGATCGTGGTGCATACATACACCTTTTAATTTCATATTCTTTCCATTTAATGAAAATCCATTATTTTTATCAAAATTAAAATATCTAAAACCATAATCAGTATGATATGTATCTATAATCTCTTCACCATCAAGAATCTCAGTTTTCATTGTATATAAATACCTATTTTCAACTGACCATAATTGAGGTTTATCCACTAAGACTTCTTGCTTGATATCTTTTGTACTCTTTGCTGATAGTTGAACTTCCTGACTTGCTACACGACTGGCTATATTTCCTTGTTGATCTCGTAAAGTATTTTTAATTGTTACTGTTTTTGGTACATCATTATTATTTTCAACTTTCGCAATAACATCCATCTTAACAACACTATCCTTTGTGTTTTCTAGATCTTTTGCAATTAATTGAGTTCCATTATAGCCAACATGAACTTTATTTGTAACAGTTAACTGAACATCACGATAAATACCACTCCCTGAATACCAACGGCTACTTGGAATTTTATTATTTGTTTTCACAACGATTACATTTTCAGTTTTCCCATCACAAATCAATCCATCTGTAATATCAAATGCAAATGCAGTATAACCATAAGGATGCACACCTAACTTTTTCCCATTAAGATAAACTTCAGCATTCATATATGCTCCATCAAATTCAATAACTAATTGTTTTTCCTGATATTTTTCTGGAACAACAAATGTTTTACGATACCAACCAATTCCACCAGGTAAAAATCCACTTTCGGCTTCACCATTGGTTGTAAAATTCTGATCAATACTATAATCATGTGGTAAATTGACTGTATCCCAAGACGAATCATTAAAATCCTGTTTTTGTGCATCGGATATATCCCCACGATGAAACTTCCAATTTTCATTAAATAAAGTTGTTCGTTCTCCATCACCGATAAGATCAACATAAACATCTTCTGGATGAGATTGACTGATTCGAGTATTTTCTTGTGCTAAAACATCAATAGGTAGTGATGTTAATAAGAGTGATGCAGTGGCTATAGCACAAATTTTTTGATTCCATTTCCCTTTCATAATTGCCTCCTTTTTTCATAGAGGATGTACTATTATGATTATTTGAATACATAAAAAGACCTAATGGCTTGATGTAATAATATACATTCAAGTCATTAGGTCTTGCCTAATCAAATAGTAACAATCCTACTGTACTATCAGTATAATTGTTTAAGTAAATTATGTCAATATTTTTACTAATTATTATTAATATTTTAGTGAATAAGTATTTATTGAAACTGTTCCCTTTTTACTCTCTTTAATACCTCAATAGCAGTTAAGCCTGTTAAAATTCCTGTTGGAATAGAAGCTGCCAACATAACAAATATATATGGCATTAAAGCAGCTGAAGAAATCACAAAAGATATCACAAACATTTGTCCAATATTATGGCATATAGCAGCAATAATTGATACAGATACCAGAGGTAGCTTTGTATATCTTTTTAAAAGTGCTAAAACAACACTGCTCAAAAAGACACCGCCACAACTCATTAAAAAGGTATAATGCATGAGTGTTCCAGTTAGAAGACCAGAAATAATAACACGGAAAAAATTGACAACAAACATTTCCTTTGTCCCATAAATATCTACAACAAGTAAAGCTACAATATTGGCAATTCCTAACTTAACTCCCAATGGGAGTGGAGAAGACAGATAATGATCTACAGTATGTAAAATAATTGCAAGGGCACTTAACAATGCCAGATATACAATTTTTTTTGTTTTCTTATGTCCCATAATAATCCTTTCTATTTAATATAATCCAAAGCACGTTGTCGTAAGATAGTGTATTGTTTATGTGTCTTTTGATCCTGTGGATTCAATCTATCAAAAGAGCGATGAACCCAATTGTTTTCTTGAATATATTGTAAACTTTGTGGAAAATGCAAATCAAAGATAAATGCAATATAAGATAACCACATATCTAAACGTGTTTTTCGATAAGGTGCATAAATAAGTTCTTGATTATAGAATTGTTTATATATTTCTGGTGATATTTTTTCTTGGTTAACGACTTCAGCAGATGCATAGAGTGTATTTTCAATATCTTCTTCCTCTTTAACTCTAAAATTATCTAATTTATCAGCATCTCTAATCAAATGAATGAACAATAAAGTTCTTTCATCAAACCCTTCATCTATTTTATATTTATTATGCTGTTCAATAGCTGCTTTGATAAGATCATCATATTGATGATCTTCAATAAAGGTTCTTATAAAACCTTCATCAAATAGCAGTTGACTTGAAAACATTGCGTGATCAATCGTTTTATAATCAGCAAAGCTTTCATATTTCACCCATTGTTCAAAACGTCCAATATCATGTAATAAAGCAATTAAAGCGGCTAACTCTTTATCTTCCTGATTCCATTTTAATTGTTTACAAAGATAATCACTACATTTCATAACTTCATATGTATGAATAATTTTCAAACGAATAGATGGAATATTTGTATCATAATGAGAGACATAATTTTTAAATGCCAATCTTGCTTTTTGAAGATCAATCATGATGAATAGCCTCCAATAAAACTTGCATATCAATAACATTCATTTGACCTGGTGCAGATATTTTACCAGCACTTGCAAAAGTCATAGATGAACCTGTTAATTCACCTGTAATTCTAGAAATCACGCCAATTTTCCCCATAGCCATTGTAACTATTGGTCTTTCTAATTTATGAGACATTTCTAATGTCATATTTAATAATGTTATAACATCTTTATAAGTTATTGGCATAACAGCTAATTTACAAATATCTGCTCCTAGAATTTCCATTTGTTCTAATCTATTCATCATATCAGAAAAACAAGGTGTCTTATCAAAATCATGATTAGACATCACGACTTTGATATCATTTTGATGAGCAATTTCTACAAGTTGAAAGACCAAAGTATTCCCACTCATCAATTCAATATCAATTAAATCTATACACTGACTCTCACATGCCTGCTTTACAAATGTTTGATATTCTTCATCACTCAATTGCATCTGTCCTCCCTCACGAGAAGAACGATATGTTAGTAAAATAGGTAAATCTGTCATTGATCTTAATTTCTGTAGAACACTTTTTAAGCTACTGCTATTTCTTATCTCCTGATAAAAATCTATCCTCAATTCAATAACATCATATGGCAAGCCTTGAAATGATTGAAATTGCTGAATAATCTCCTTTTCATTTTTCCCTACAATAGGCAGACAAACTTTTGGCTTTCCTTCACCAATATGAATACCTCTGACTGTACAAACTTTCATACTATACCTCCTGATGACACGTTTTCAAAAAAAGCTGAATTTCTTTGATTGTCTGTTGAAAAGAATCTCTAAGTAAAAAATGATTCCCCTGTTTAATAATTTTCACAACACAATAGGGAAGTGACTTTCCAATCATCAATGTATCATCTTGTTTTATCATATCATATTCTCCTGCCATCACCAAGACAGGAATATGAATCTTTTGCAGATCCTTATAATTCAATTGAGGTTGCTTTTGCATCAATCTAATAAGTTGAAAAGTTCTTCTCGCTTTTGAATTGTAAAGACAAAAAGGCATTAAACAAATAAGCATAACATAATCATAAAAACGATAAAATGGTTTAATCATACATGGTTTTGTATTTGCTCCAATAGAAACAATATGCTTTAATCTTTGATCAGATAATCCTAACAATAAAGAAACAATGGCTCCATCACTAAAACCAATAACATCATACGCTTCAATATGTAAGTGTGTCATAACTGCTTGAACATCTTCACACATTTGCTGATATGATAAATCACCTTTATGAATAGATTGTCCATGGTAACGAGAATCAATGAGAATACACTGGTATTCTTTTGCTAAGAGTTTGACTGCCTCATCAAAAACATGATGATCTTCATTATTTCCATGTAACAAGACAAGTGGAAATCCTTCACCGATAATTTCATAATAGATATCCATGTTTAACACCTCCTTGTCTTATTATACCTTTTTCAAATAATGAAATAAATAATTACTTCGTATGTAAATAATAGTAAATTTGTGAAATGCCATAAATACCACCACAAATCATTATATAATAAATAAAATAATGACTTTGAAGTCCACCAGACAATATTATCAATGAACCTATTGTTGCAAATACAGGACAAATAACACCCTTAAATAAACTTTTGATCTGTTTTTGTTTATAGAGACAATAAACTTGATAATATAATACAATATATAGCATATATGCAATAGAAATAGCAATTTCTGATATATCGCTATTAGGAATAATTGAAAACTTCGTACAAATGTAATGCACAATCATCCAAAATGCACAAATCAAGAAAGCAAATAAAGCAGAAGATACAGGAATATCTAACTGAGAATGAACCTTTTTGAGTTGTTTTGAAAATGGAATCATACCCTTACGCATTGCCAAAGAATATGGCATACGCATAAAACCAGTAATTAATCCATTGACAGTTCCCATAACTGATACAATTACAAAAACAACAATAAGTTTGGCAAAAGTGCCTCCTAATAATTGACTCGCCGCTACACTGACATGAGCATCTCCCAAGGCTATGACCTGATCAACACCAACATAACTAGAAATCCCTACAAAATAAAGTGTATAGATAGTTAAAATAAGTAATGGTGCAATTGTTAATGCTTTAGGCATTGTCTGCTTCGCATTCTTGACTTCATGTGAAAGGGATGTAGCCACAATCCATCCATCATAAGAATAAGCAATGGGTCCTAGGGCCATAAGCCAGCCTGTGCTCAAAATAGCGCTTTGTGAAGTCTCAGCAAGACCCTGAATAGGATCACCATAAACAATTCCTAATATGCCTAATAAAAATAATGGCAACATTTTAACAAATGTAGAAATATCCTGAAAAATAGCACCAAAACGTGGAAGAAAAACATTATATAGAAAACAAATAATAATAAATCCAAATCCTATAAGGACTTGAAATTCTAAGGTTGCTTGTAAATGAAATAAGATATCTATATAAATCCCTATAACCCAAGCCACAACAACGACAATAGTAGGAAAATAGATAAAAATCAAAAACCAGCCAAATCCACATGCTGTTTGATTATTTACAAATTCCTGTGCATATGCTATTAATCCACCTGGTTCATTTGTTCTTGCAGCAAGTTCACTCATTGTCAAGCTTCCAAATATAATCGCAATAGCTGCTAAACCAAACAACAAAACACCCAAGAGAATACTCCCTTGAGTTGCTATCAAGATATTATCACTTTTAAAAAAGATACCCGATCCTATACATGTTCCAACAATCATTGTAATTGCGGTTAATAAACTATATTTCTCATGTTTGTTTTTTTTCATCAAATCTTCCTTTACATTATGTTTAACAATTCTACCATGTCTCATTCATAATCACAACTTATATGTCAAAAAAAAAGAGATGAACTCATCTCTTAATTATAATCATCTTCAACTAATCCGTCGTCTTCTTCCTCTTCAGGAGACTCTTCTTCTTCATCTGCATAGATATCATTCATATCAATATGCACTTCATCAAATTTATGACGGCTTCTTAAATCCCAATGATTTTCACCCACTGTTATTAAGCGACCATCTAATGTAATATTTGTGTAGAATAAAGATTCATTTTCATCTTTATCTGCTTCACTAAATCCTTTGATTTCTGAAACCTCCTGCCATAACTTATAGAAATCAACAGGTTTTTTCTTTTTCTTCATCAAATCAAACGCAATATCAACCATTGAACTTTGTTTATAATCAATCATAGTATCCTCCTACATTTTTTCAGGTGCACTAACACCAATTAAATTTAATGCATTTTTTAATGTAATTTGTGTTGCTCTTACAAGAGATAATCTTTGTGAAGATAACTCTCTATTTGCTTCATCAATAACATAACAATCATTATAGAACGAATGGAACAATTGAGCAAGTCTTTGAATATAATTTGCAATTTTATGTGGCGCTCTTTGTTTTGCACTTTCTACTATTTCATTTCTAAACTCATTAATATGTTTTACCAATTCTATTTCTTTAGGGTGTGTCAATAATTCATAATGATCAGCCACCTCAATACCAACAGTCTGTGCCTGTCTTTCAATAGAGCACATTCTTGCATGAGCATACTGTGCATAATAAACTGGATTGTCATTTGATTTCGACTTTGCTAAACCTAAATCAAAATCAAATGGTGAACTGGCAGCTTTTGATACAAAGAAATAACGCGATGCATCTACACCAATATCATCAATTAAATCTTTAATAGTGACTGCATTTCCAGTACGCTTACTCATTTTCACAACTTCACCATTTTCAACCATACGTACCATTTGCATAATGTCAATATTTAATTGATCAGCATTATATCCCAATGCTTGAATAGCTGCTTTCATACGATTAATATAACCATGATGGTCTGCTCCAAGTAAGTCTACTAAATACTCATATCCTCTATCTAACTTGTTTAAATGATATGCAATATCTGGTGTTAAATATGTATAACTTCCATCAGATTTAATTAAAACACGGTCTTTATCATCATCAAACTCAGTTGATTTAAACCATAAAGCCCCTTCTGCTTCATAGGTATAGCCTTGATCTTTTAATCTTTGAATCGTTGGTTCAATCTTATTTTCAGCATATAAAGATGTTTCACTAAACCAAACATCATGAACAACTCTAAATTCTTTTAATATATCTTTAATCTTTTGTAATTCATGTTCAGTTCCAATACTTCTAAAATAAGCAATAGCTTCTTTTTCATCAACATGAGCAAACTTATCACCATACTCATTTTTAATGCTTTCAGCAATTTGAATGATATCTTTTCCATAGTATCCATCTTCTGGAAGTTGTCTTTCTTGTCCCAAGGCTTGAAGATATCTTGCATATAATGATAACGCTAAATTTGTAATCTGATTTCCAGCATCATTAATATAATACTCTTTTGTCACATCATAGCCTGCTGCATTCATAATACGACAAATACTATCACCAACAGCTGCCCCTTTCGCATGACCCAAGTGTAAATCACCAGTTGGATTTGCTGATACAAATTCAATATTGTATTTTATACCTTTTCCAAAATCACTTTGTCCATAGTGATCCTGCTCAACTAAAACTTCTTTAATTATAGAAGTCATTGCATCTTTTCTTAAAAATAAATTTATAAATCCTGGTCCCGCAATTTCTACATGATCAATATTTCCAGCATCTTTGTTCATTGTTTCAATAATTCCTTGTGCAATCTCTCTTGGATTTCTTTTTAAAATCTTTGTTAATTGCATTGCAATATTACTTGAATAATCACCATGTGTTTTGTCTTTTGGGATTTCAATGACTATTTGATCAAGATTATAATCTTCTACAAAATCCAAATCAATAATTGCTTGTTTTAAGACCTTCTTTAATGAAAGTTCTATTTTATTAACAGCCATAGTATCCTCCTTTTATCAATTATCATACTTTTAATACAATATCATATTTACCGATATAGTCAACATTTTTCTTACATTTATCATACTATAATGATTAACTTTTACAACTCAGACACTGTCATCTAGTACTGAGTTATCGATGTCTCATAAGGTTTCGTTTCAGTATCTATTCTAACCTCTAGCAACGCTATCTGGACCATGCCCTAATCTATGTTTTTTATAACACCAATATATAGACCGATTTTATGAAAATCATCACTATATTCCTATCTTGATGATGTATTGTGTCACATTGTTATTCCCTAACTTTTAAATTCTTTACTTCATCATAATTCATTTCTAATTTTTTAAAGTTACTGATTGAAAACATATGAAAGTGAAAAAGAAGATAATTGCTAAACCAATTCCAACATAAAACATTGAATATACTAATCCAATACTCGTCTGAATACTGAATACACCTGTCATAAACATTATATGCCAAGTCATAAAATAATAGATTTCCATAATAATAAGTATAAAACTACCAGCCAAAGAGAAAATCAAACTATTTTTATAATTATTTATCCAAATACCAGCAAATAAACACACAAGAGAAATAATTGTTATAGGATTCATAAGTATTATTGTACCATATGTTTCGTCCAGACCCAAACCACTTTGTAAACATAGAAACTATACAGGCAATACCAAAAACTGTTAATCTTTTCTTTATTTTATTATCTATTTCAATAACCACCTCTACAATAACTTTCATAAATTAAAAACATTTATAAAGTATTCATATACAAATTTTATGAGACTCATTTATGAGACTCATATTAAAAATTGTATACTGTTAACTATCAACCAGTTACATTAAAGGGGCAAATAATCTTAAAATAGCTTCATATAAACCTCTAAATCTTCGACTCTTTTTTTGATCTATTTTTTGACTCAATGAAAGTGTTTCCTGGAAATCTTTTTCAATATCTTGAATTGTTGAAGTTTGATACAATAAAACATTACATTCAAAATGTAAATAAAGACTTCGATAATCAAAATTGATTGTTCCTACAGTTGCAATTTTGTGATCACATAACACCATTTTGGCATGCAAAAAACCAGGTTTATATTCATAAAATTCTACTCCTTCATAAATGAGAGAATAATAATAAGAACGTGTGACTTTATAAACATTTTTCTTATCTGGAATTCCTGGTGTAATAATCTTTACACTTACACCCTTTTTACATGCGAGAATAAGTGCTTTCATCATAGCATCATCAATAATAAAATATGGTGTCATTATTAAGATTTCTTCCTGAGCACAATTGATTAAATTCATATATATATTTTCACCAGTGCGTTCTTCATCCAAAGGAGAATCACCATAAGCAACAACGTATCCATCAAATGGATAATGATTATGATGATAGATATCAGGCATATATTGTGTAAATGTTTTATCATCATGACGATAAGCATTCCAAGTAGACAAAAACATTGTTGTCAAATTCCAAACACCATCACCCTCTAAACGTATTCCTGTATCTTTCCAATGACCAAAACGAACTTTTGCATTGATATATTCATCTGCTAGATTAAATCCTCCACTGTAACCAATATAACCATCAATCACACAAATTTTACGATGATCACGATGATTCATAGCAACTGAAACAATAGGTACAAAAGGATTAAAAACAACACATTGAATACCATATTCTTCTAATTGTTTTTCAAAATGATAAGGAACAGTTGTTAAACTTCCAACATCATCATAAATAAAACGGACTTCAATACCTTCTTTCACTTTTTGTTTTAATAATTTGAGTATTGTCTCAAACATTAATCCTTCTGCAACAATAAAGTATTCCATAAAAATAAAGTGTTTTGCATTTTTTATATCTTTTAACAAATCACAATAATTATAATCACCTAATGAATAATATTTTGTTATTGTATTCTGATAAGTCCCAAACCCTAGATCAGATAAATATGTAAATCCATGAGTCTTTCCATCATTCATTTCATATGCAATATCTTGTGGCATTATCATAACCGGCTCAATTTCATCAAGGACTGGCTGTAATTTTTTACGAATGACACGGGAAGGTTTTTTATTTCCAATTGATAAATAAAGCAATCCTCCAAAGACTGGAAACACAAGAATAAGAATAATCCATGAAATCTTATATGCTGATGTTTCATCTTTACTGACAAGCCATAATACAACAGCAGAACTCATAATAAACATCAATGGTCTTAACCATACATAAGATTTAAGTAATGAGGACGTAAAAAAACCTAACCATAAAACTTGTAATAAAATTAAAACTCCAAATATAAACATTCTATTTAGACATATCTTTAATATTTTCATAGTTCCTCCTGGAAACTATATGGAATCATTGTTATTAAGATATAAGCTGTTGATATAAGACCATTCTGGTCATATAAATCATATTTCATTTTTATGCGATCTTCATTAGCCTCGAATTTTAATAACTTTGTTTTTAAAGGAACCAAGCCATAAGGAAGTTGATATTGATTCCAAACTTCCTTATCAAAATCAAATTTCAACATAGATATGCCATGTTTTAAAATAATTCCTTCTTTTCCATATGTTATTTCAATTGTTCCCTCTTTTGTGTCAAAACTGAGTTGTGTCTTTTGACCTACATGAAGAATACCTTTAGATTTGTATTCTATAGTTTCACTTTGCCCATCTTGTTTAAAAATAGACTTATAGTGGATATTTTTTGTTTGATACATTTTCCATCACCGTGAATATTATACCACACTTTCGGTAAAAATGAGAGATGAGGTGATAGAGTTGAAAACTTTTGTCAAATGGGTTCGTAGAGTTATCATTACTGGAATGGTTTTTGTAATGGTTATATATGGTGTAAGTTATATGATGGCTGCCCCACAACTTGGACAAGGTCATTATATTAAATTATATGATCAAAGCGAGAAATTATTTTATCAATCTAATCAGCAGAGTAATGATATTGCATTAAAAGATGTTTCCAAAGACTTTTTAGCAAGTATTGTAGCAATTGAAGATCATCGTTTTTATTCTCATAGAGGTTTTGACCCAATTGGTATTTTACGTGCAGTTAAGGCGAATGTTCTTGAAGGTGGAAAATCAGAAGGTGCAAGTACGATTACACAACAATATGCTCGATTGATGTTTTTAACTAATGAAAAAACATGGTCAAGAAAAATTACAGAAGCTTTTTTAACAACCAGATTAGAAGCTCATTATGATAAAGATACAATTCTACAAGGTTATATAAATACAGTTTATTTTGGTCATGGGATTTATGGGATTAAAAATGCATCCCGTTATTATTTTAATAAAGATCCTAAAAATTTAGATTTAAATGAAGCAACAATGTTAGCTGGTGTTGTGAATGGACCAGAATATTTTTCTCCATTTAAAAATATGACAAGAGCCAAAGAACGCCAAAAACTTGTTTTAGATCAATTGGTTAATGAAAAATATATAACTCAAGATAAGGCCAATCAGATTTATAAAACACCATTTCAACTAAATAAAGATCCTTCATCTGCACTTACTCTTTCTTACCCTTATTATAAAGATGCTGTTATTAAAGAATTGGAAGAATTAGGATTTTATAAAGAAAGTTATATTAATCAAGGATTAAATGTACAAACAACATTAAATCCAACTGTTCAAGATAAACTTAATCAAACAGTAGATAATCAAATGAAAGATAAAGAGGAATTAGAAATCTCAAGTATGATCGTAGACAGTCATGATGCTGGAGTGCTGGCATTAGTTGGGGGTAAAGATTATGCAACTTCTCAATTTAATCGTGCAACAAGTGCAAAACGCCAAATCGGTTCAACTATGAAGCCACTTCTTTATTATATTGCCTTAGAAAATGGATTTACTCCAACAACAAAATTTAAAAGTGAGCCAACAACTTTTCAATTAGATAGTGGTAAAACATACGCTCCAACCAATTTTAATAAGAAATATGCCAATAGTGATATTACACTAGCTCAAGCAATTGCTGTCAGTGATAATATTTACGCTGTAAAAACACATATGTTTTTAGGAGAGCAGGCTCTTGTAAATGCTCTGTCAAAATTTGGATTTACACATGTTTCTCCACATCCATCTTTGGCTTTAGGAACTTTAAATACAAATATCTATTCATTAGCAAATATCTATACAACCTTTGCTAATGAGGGAACATATAATGATGTTCATACAATTACAAAAATAACAAATGATCATGGAGATATCTTGTATGAACGTAAAAATAAAGATGAACAGTTATTGAACAAAGAGACTTGTTTAATTCTCAATCAACTTTTGACTGCACCATTCAATAAAGCATTTAATACTTATACTTCTGCAACAATGTCTGCTTATCCAACCAAAACAACCTTTGCAGTCAAAACAGGTTCTACATCATATGATTCACTTTGCGCAGGCTTTAATCCTAATTACACTATTCTCAGTTGGGTTGGCTATGATGATAATCGTGAAATGACTATGGCTACAGATTCTAAAATTCCAAAAGTTATCTTTCAAACAATGGCTAATGAACTTCAAAAAGATGAATCTTGGTATAAACCTACAGAAAAACTTCAACAGATTCCTATCAATCCCATCAGTGGTGAATATCAGGAAAATGGTGTTGTTTACTGGTTCAAAAATAATTAAAGGAGCTGTAACGAATAAATAGTTTTTTAGCTATTTAGAACGTTCAGCTTCTTTTTCTTATATATGGAGGTTGTTATTTTTTGTTGTAAATAACTTTTTGTGTTTTTTGATGTACTTAAAAACATGTATTACTTTTTACAAATAAACTGCTTCTTTTTGTTTTCTTTTCCTTTTCTTTATAATATCTTGAATATTTCATATCCATAAATGTTACATCATGATTTGTTTTAGAACAGCTGTTTCTCTCTCCCCCAGCGTATCCAAATGAATGGCATATTCCCACAGTTTAAGAGCATTCTTTTTTAATTCATCATATAATTTTTGTATTTCACTTTTTCTTTTCCCTTTGCTATAAACAAATTCAATCTCATTGTCATTCATATATGTTTCCAGTTTATCGCTTATACTTAAAAGATAATCAATACTTGGTTCTTTTAAAAGAAAATATTTAGCATAGTCAGATCATCTTTAATAAATCTGGCAAAACTGAGCGATTTTGCATACTTAGAAACAATATACAAGCTATTTACTCGTTACAGTTCCATATGATATAATTGTTCAAAAGGATAAATAATATATGGAAAGTAGGCGAAAATTTATTATATATATATCTATACTTAATTAAAAGAAGGGATAAATAAAAAGAGAATAGTATTGATATTAATATTTATGTTAACTATAGCATCTAGCAGTATTGGTGTAAATGCTGCAGAAAATTATATTATTATAGATTATGTAAAGTATTATCTAGTGAATAATAAAATTATTTATAATGAGCTTGAATATGAATGAATTGATGGTATCCTAGTAGGTTATGATGCTGAGTATTGGACTAAGGACCTTAGTTCAATAAACTATCTAAAAGTCTTAAATTATACTACAACGGCTTATGGTAAGTTTTTTATAACTTGCTTATATGGTGAACTAGGATTTACATACAAAATAACTAAGTCAAATATTTAATCAATAATTTTACCAATTAGGTCGTTCTTTTTAAAGAATAAGAAAGGATAGTCAAAAACATGAAAGAATATATGGAGTTTAAGATAAAGACAAGAAATTTAGTCATATTTGCAGTTATTGTATTTATGGTTTGTAGTGTTGGAACATATTATTTTTGGTGTTCATATCACCCTGAGGTTACTATTAAAATTAGTGATGGTCCTACAGGAAAAGAAGGCATTATAATTGAAGCACCTCATATTAGTATTGAACCAACTGGAATCGCTGAACCTTCTGCATCTATAGAGTTGAAAACCAATAGTATTATTATGCAGCATGAATTCTTTTGTGCATATATAAGGGATAACTATGACAAATCCGATATCAAACTAGATATAGAAGTCCAAGATAATGAAACTACCCTTAAATATTCTGGAACAGCAACCACCAATGATGGAAACATTGATAATATTGAAAAAAATTTTGATTGTGGATTTGCCCTGAATGCAAATATAATTAATAGCAAATAGAAAAAGTATATTTAATATAGAGAGAGGCTGTAGCGCATTAGAAAAGTGATATAGTCTTAATAAACAAAATAACACGTAAGCTCATGTAGAGTTTATGTGTTATTTTAGTATAATTAAATTATGAATACTATTGAAATATTGAATCTAATTACCCATTACTTAATGGTAAGTATAACGCATTTCAACTCAAACTTCCACTAGATTTTTTGACTGTTATTCCTGTTGATGATCCTGTGACATCATTCTTAGAAGTTATGAAAGGAATCAATACAAATAGGTATTTTAATCGATTACCTCATCGTGGTAATCAGGGCTACGACCCTCATATGATATTAAGTGTTGTGTTGTTTGCATTTATGAATAAAGTTCCTAGTCTTAAAGAACTTGAAGCGTTATGTAAATATGATATTGAATACATGTACTTGGCGAATAATGAGACTTCATCTTTTTATGGCGTTCCAACGCTTTATCTCTTCACTTGGAGAATTTATAGAAGATATTTTTTATGATATCACTAAATATTAATAGAACTAGATACTATTGATACTTCTATCTTATATATTAATGGAACTAAATTAGAAGCTAACGCCAAGAAGAATAGTTTTATATGAAAGAAAGCAGTGCTGAATTATCAAAGGAAACAGTTTGAAAAAAATAACTACCCATATTCCATTAATCAATGATATGTCACATACAAATTATCAAACTCATGGAAAGTATACTCTGATTATATCGGAGTAATTACAAACTACTTAATGGAAATAATGCTAGCTAGAGATATTACTATTGTATATGGTATCAGAACAAGAAAAACGGATATTCAAAGACCATATGATACTATATTAGTCAGTTATATCAAGTTGTTACAATATGAAACATCACTAGACATATGTGGGGATAAAAATAGTTATTTTAAGAATGATTATGATACCACATTTATACAAATGAAATATGATGACTATAATCAAACTGGTGTCTTTAAACCATGATATAATCTCCAAATAAGAGTTAGTGATGAATACGTTATGCATACAGGAATCTTCACAAATCCAACGGATACTAAAAACTTTATCCCTTTTATGAATAGATATAAAGAAGTATATGAAACATATGCAACATAGCCAATCAAAGATGCAGAATAAAATAGATGAAAACTTATCTACACCACAAGGAAAAGAAATGAAAAGACAAAGAAGTATCCAATTAGAAGGAGTGTTTGGATTACTAAAACAGGATATTGAATATACTCAGATACGAAGAAGAGGAATCCAAAATGTAAAAAAGAGATATATCTAGTACGCATTGGATTCAATGTAAGGAAATACCACAATAAGAAACAATAGGCAATCGACTTATTGCCATTGCAAAATCTCGAATTTTTAAACATAAAATACAGATATATTTTATTGTGTTAAAAAAGTTATTCACAATTAAAATGTTTGTACTATTACTAAAACTATCCAATCTTCATTTATCATAAAGAAAAAAGCATAATGTCTAAGATTTAAAAATCTTATTCGTTACAGCCCATTTATTATTTATAAATCATTTAATAACTGCATAACATCATCATTGGTCTTTATATCAAAAATATAAATTGTCAGTTCATGAAGTTATTCCATTGAACTCTTCTCTAGAATGCTCTCTATATCTTTTGATAACAACAAGAAAAGAAAAAACTCAATTCTTTTTAAGAACTGAGTTGAAAAACTACATAGTATCTCTTATTTCATCGATTGATAATACATTTGCATATCTATGATTCCAAATTTTTTCTTCATAATAACGAGCTAATTTCTCACCACTTGTAAAATCATTATCAAAAGTTGTTGTGGTATCTTTAGGAATTGTCACTTCATATCCATATTCAAATGCAACCTTGCAAGAAACATCAAAACAATATTCTGTTTGCATACCACACATGATAATTTTTTTAGCATTTAAATTTTCTAAATATTCACGTAAAACTGTTTGTCTAAAAGCACTGTTATATTTTTTATCAATAATACAATCCTCTTGACTAGGAGCAAGGGCTTTATGTATTTCCCAACCTTCAGTCCCTTTCTCTAATTCATCACCAGTTCCTCCATCATGACGAATATAGATAAGAGGAATATTCTGCATTCTACACAGAGAGATAAGTTCCTGAATATTTGAAATCACCTTTCTTTCATTAAATGGATGTTCATTGATTAAAGCTGTCTGCATATCAATAATAATCATAGCATCATAATTCATTTGTTTTTCTCCTTTACATATGAGTTTTCGATAGCCATTATAGCTGCTTTTTGAGCATGAATTTGAGTCGTATCAAAAACAGGAATACTCATATCCTCTTGATGAATTAATAATCCTATTTCTGTACAACCTAAAATAACCCCCTGTGCTCCTTGTAATACGAGATCTTTAATAATTTTTATATACTTTTCTTTTGAATCATTGGAGATAACACCTAGACACAACTCATTATAGATAATATTATTAACAATCTCAATATCAGATTCACTAGGAACAAGAACATCAATTTTTGCATCAATAAGTTTTTGTTTATAAAACATTTGTGTCATTGTATACTTTGTTCCTAACAAAGCGACTTTTTGAATATGCTCCTGTTGAAGTTTTTGAGCAGTTGCCTCTGCAATATGGATAATTGGAATATGTATTCCTTGTTGAATAAGCGTAACAACTTTATGCATAGTATTTGTACAAATACAAATATAATCAGCCCCTGCTTTTTCTAAACTCTGAGCAGCTTCAGTTAAAATTCTGGCACTTTTACACCAGTCCCCTTCTGCTTGACATTTTTCAATTTCTGCAAAATCTACACTATATAAAACAACCTTTGCGGAATGTAATCCACCTAATTGTTTTTTTATTTCTTCATTAATAATTCGATAATATGAAACTGTACTTTCCCAACTCATACCTCCAATTAAACCAATCGTTTTCATGATAACCTTTCCTCCTCAATTTTATTTTCACACGAAAAAAGATAATGCAACATATCACCATGATAATACTGAGTTATGAATTCATCCTCTTTTTTCATACCTAAGCGTTTTGCAACTTGAATAGATGGTTCATTATCAGCCTTTATAATAGCGTAAACCTTGTTTTGATTCAAAGTATGAAATGCATATTGTATACATTCATGAACTGCTTCTAAAGCATAACCATTATGCCAAAACCTCTTTTTTAATAAATAGCCTACCTCTAATATGTCTTGGTTTTGATAAGGCTGCATTGTTAATCCAGCTTGACCAATCATTTCTCCAGTCGTCTGTAAAACAATGGCCCATAATCCATATCCATATTTGGCATATCTCATGAATTGCCGATCAAGCCATTCCTGTACATCATTATCAGAAAAATGATGTTCATAAGCATAAACAACTTCTGGATCTTGTAATATTTCAGCAAGATCTCTAAAATCATCTTGCTCAAGTTCTCGTAAATATAAACGCTTTGTTTTGCAAATCATGATTCTTCTCCTTCACTTTGACTATTATAACATAATTCTTTACTGAAAGAAAAAAAGCATCATAAAGATGCTCCAGACTGTTGACAAATAAAATGTTAGCAGTCTTTTCTTTTCATTTTGAAGATTATGTGATAATATAATTATTGTCGTAAGTATCCACGTTCCAATTAAGCAAAATTTGTGGGCTTACGACTTTTTGTTTTCTGTTAATTAGCACCTAAAAATGTTATAATAAAGGTGCTTAATTGGAGGGGATGAAGATGGCAATGACTAATCGTGCAAACACAAAATTTGACTGTATTATTATGAGTACTCTTGATGATTTAGTACCACAGAATCATTTAGTAAGAACGCTTGAAGATACCATAGATTGGAAGTTTATCTATCCATTGGTTAAATCTCTTTATAGTGATGTAGGCAGACGTTCTATTGATCCTGTGGTACTTTTTAAAATGATTTTTATCAATTATACATTTGGTATCAATTCTATGAGAAAGACATGTGAAGAAATCAAGGTTAACATGGCCTATAGATGGTTTTTAGGAATAGATATCTATGAAGAGGTACCAAATTATTCTACATGGTCTAAAAACTACGAAAGAAGATACAAGGATAGTCAAGTTTTTGATCAAATCTTTAATCACATTATTAGACATGGTATTGATAATGGATTTATTGATGCAACTACTGTGTTTGGTGATGGTACACATAGAAAAGCAAGTGCCAATTCAAGAAAAGCAACAGATAAAGAAGTTGAGATTGTAGCCAAGACATACGAAAAGGAATTACTTGATGAGATCAATGAAGACAGGATAGAAAACGGAAAGAAACCATTTGAATCACTAACTAAAAAAGAATATATAAATGATGAAGAAACTGGGGAAACGGTAGAATTAAAGAAAACTAAGCACATTAAGGAAAGCACTACTGATCCTGAATGTGGACTATTTCATAAGGGTGAAAAGCAAAAGTGTTTTGCATATACTCACATGACTATGTGTGACAAATATGGTTATGTACTTTTTAATAAGGTAGCACCAGGAAACATGCATGACAGTGCTATATTTTCAGAAATATACGAAGAACTTATTCACAAATATGTCAATATAAAAAATGTATGCCTGGATGCAGGATTTAATACTTCACCAGTATGCCATCAAATACTATCAAGTGGTAGGACACCATTTCTTCCATATAAAAGGCCAATGACAAAAAAAGAATTTTTTAAAAAATATGAATATGTCTATGATGAAAATTTAGATATCTATATATGTCCAAATGAAAAAGATCTTCATTATGTTACAACCAATAGAGAAGGTTACAGAGTCTATAAAAGTAGCTCAAAAGATTGTGAAGGATGTCCATATCTTTCAAAGTGTACAAAGTCAAAAAAACATGAAAAAGTGATAACAAGACATGTATGGGAAGCAGACAAAGAAGAATCAAATCATATAAGACATACAGATGAATGGAAAACAATATATCCACAACGAAAACAAACAATAGAACGTGTGTTTGCAGATGCCAAAGAGAATCACGGTATGCGTTTCACACGACTAAGAGGACTCCAAAAAAATCAGCATGAATCGCTGATCATTTTTAGCTGCCATAATCTCAAGAAATTGGGGTTAAGTAAGCAAAGAATAGGGTTAATATAAACCCTATTCAAACACAATTAAGAATAAAATGAGAAAAATGAAAAAGAAAGTTCAATTCTCATTAAGAAAATTGAACTTCTCTACTAATTTGTCAACAGCCTGAAAGTATCTTGTATAGATACTTTAAATAGAAATGTCATTTTAAAATGAAAGATATATAAGTAGTTTGGACAAAAAATAGAAAAATTGCATTAAAATTCATTAGGGAGAATATATTATTTTATATATGACATTTCTATATGCTTTTATTAAATTAAACAGATTAATCTGTTTAATTTAATAAAGTTTTAATACTACTGTAAAGAAAACATTTTTCACGAATGAAATGAAACCTTAATTTTAAATAAATTAAAATTTGTATTTTTTTATTTTAAAATAATAACTTTTATTAGCAGGTAAACCTCTTATACATCTTTACCCACCTGCTTGTATATTAACACCTAGACTTTTCCCGTATTCAACAAAATCTTTTAAATCTTCTTTTAATAACATTTTTATACCTTGTAAAGTGTATTCTCTATCTAGTTGTTCATATTTTGATGTTCCTAATGTGTGATAAGGTAACAAGTGTATCTGTGATACATGGTATTCTGCTCCTAAATCAATAATTTCTCTTAATGTGCTTTGATTATAATTAAATTCTGGTATAACAGGGGTTCTTATAATAATTTTATCAGCAGCAATAGAAGCTAATTTCTTGAGATTTGATAAGATTCGTTCTCCATTTCCTTTTGTCACTCTTTCTATTTCAGAGGCTTGACTATGTTTAACATCAAATAAAAATAAATCTATATATGGAAGACATTCTTCAATATTTTTCCAATCTGTATCTCCAGTTGTTTCAATAGCAGTTGATATTCCTTCTTCTTTTAATCTTACTAACAATTCCTTTAATACTGAAAACTGTACGAATGGTTCTCCTCCAGATATTGTCACTCCACCTCCAGATTCAATATAGAAAGCTCTATCTTTTAATACTTCTTGTATAATCTCTTCTATCTCAACACTTTTTCCAATGAAATGAATTGCACTGACAGGACAATTCACTGCACATGTTTCACATTTCACACATTTTTTTCTATCAAATTTTAATTGTCCATCCACAATAGAAATTGCTTTTTGTGGACAATTAACAACACATTTTCCACACTTAATACATGTTTTTTCTTTATACATTAATTGTGATTGTATTTCTTGTGATTCAGGATTAGCACACCATGGGCATCTTAAAGGGCATCCTTGTAAAAATATTACACTTCTAATACCAGGTCCATCATGTATTGCAAATTTTTCTATTTCCATAATATATGCTTTCATGATTACACCCTCGCATTCAATGTTCTACTTAATAATTCTAATTGTACCTCTTTACTTAGATTAACAAATACTGCACTAAATCCACTCACTCTGACAATCATATCTGGATATTTTTCAGGATGTACCATCGCATCTTCTAATGCTCCTGCATCTACAACAGTCACCATTAATTGGCATCCACCTAATTGATTAAAATAAGTTTTAATCATTGTTTTTATTTTTTCCATATTTTCTTTAAAGAAATCACTTTGGAATTTGATGTTTTGAACTGATCCTAAATGGAAACGTGAATCTAATTTTGATATAGATTTTAATACAGCTGTTGGACCATTTTTATCTGCTCCTCCTTGTGGATTATTACTTGGATTTAAGTAAACTGTATTCTTTCTTCCATCAGCTGATGCACTTGTTAATAATCCCCAATCTGTATTTTGTTGATTATTTATAATGACAATTCCATAATGATGTAATCCATTACGAATTCCTGATTCTCTTGTATATTTTGAAACATGATCATATAATTCTAAATAAACACTATCTGCATAGTCATCATCATTTCCATATTTTGGACATGCAAGCATGTCTTTTCTCATCATTTCATACCCTTCAAAATCTGCAAGTAATGCGTTATTAACTTCAGTCAATGTATATTTCTTTTCATCAAAAACAAGTTTTTTAATCGCTGTTAAAGCATCTGCTGTATTTGTATTTCCAAATGTTTCACAGCAACCTCCTAGATATGCAACGCCTCCTCCTAGAAGTGGTTTCCCACTAGCTAAACAATTATCCATTAAAATACTATTAAAAACAAAATCAACATCATTATTCATACTCTCATATGATTTGGCTTGAGAATATGCAAGTATATCTAAATAATGATCTACTAGCACTAGATATTCATTATAAAATTCTTGATAAGAAGATATTTCTTCTAATTTTTTTAAATGTATTCCTTCACCTTTATAAACATTATCATAAGGATCAATACCATTATTCATAAAGATATTTAAAGTTTTTATTAAATTGATAACTGCATTTGGAGGTCCTACTGTTTTTCCAACAATATTCATTTCTCCACATCCAAATGGTACATATTGTTCTGCTTCTTTTTCTGATACTTTCATACAATGTGCTAGTCCTGGAACATGTACTTTATCATTATACAGAGTTGGATATGTTGCTCCATCTGCTAAACATTGCATTGCTTTATCAAATATATCTTCTGGTGTATCTTCATATATTCTTAATGTAAATTGAGGTTCTACATATCGACATTCATGACATACTTCTAAAGCAATTCTTGTGAAAATATCTGCTGCTTCTGGATCTTTTCTTCCTCTTCCTCCAACGATAACTCTTCCATTCACTGTTGTTCTTTTATTTTCTATCATTGTCCAGAGACATTTTACATAAGCTTTTGCTTTATCATATGTGATATATCCTGTTTCTAAATCATGTTTTAAGAATGTTCCAACAACATCATCTAATCTTCCATAATTAATAATTCCTGCTAAGATAGCATAAAGCCATACAATTTGGATTGCTTGATGAAATGTTTTTGGTGGTTCTTCTCTAATAACACGAAGACTTTCAACAATGACTTTTAAATCTTCTATTTGGTCTTTATCTGCATATGTTATTTCATCTTCAACCTGTTTTGCCAAATAATCACAACAATCAGTAAAAAGATCAAGTGCGTCTAGTACAGCTAAATAAAATTCATTATCTTTATCATCACACATTCTAGATAAAGTTTCTTCTCGCAACCCTTTAATTCCTTTTTCAACTAACTTATTGTAATCCAACATCATTCCACTTAAACGTGCCGAACTTTCAATAGGTGCATCTAAAGAATTCTTTGAAAAAATCTTATTTACAATTTTATCATTATATTTTCTAGCATGTTTAGCTTTCAAATCATGATCATTCCAATATTCAATAAGTGCATCAACTCTTTGTTTATCTTCTTCTTTTTCTAACTGTTGTTGAAAAGTATTTAATTTCCCAAATACACAATAATGTCCAACACCACCTAATGAAGTCACTGCTCCAAATCCAATAGGTAAGGCATCATATCTTCCAACAAACAAATCCTCTTTTTGCCTTTTACGAAACATTCTAGGATATAAAACTCTCATACAAGCAATTTCTCTTTTTCCTTTAGACATATCTTCTGTTTCTTTATGCTTCTGTGTATAAAGTTCCATAACTTCTAACTGTTCTTGTAAAGACTTTTCACATGGTAATTTTGCAAGAATTTCTACATTATTTTCTCCAGACAATCCTTCATCTACGATACTACCCATAAAATATACCTCCTTATTTATCTTTATTTATTCATTTGAGTAATTGGTCCTGTCCATGTCTTTTCATCATTTCTCCAATTAGAATCTGATGGAAATTTACTCATCAAATCAGTAAATCTTTTAACAATAAAGTGAGGTCGTGTAATAGCACTACCTACGACAACAGCATGACATCCAAGATATAAACTTTTCATTGCTGATTCAGGATCATAAACATGTCCTTCCATAACAACAGGAACATCAACTTCACGACACATTTGCGCAATATCTCTAAATGCTGGGGGTTCAGTAATATAAGCTGTTGCTTCTGTATATCCAGTTAATGTTGGTGCAACAATATCAGCTCCTAATTTAGCTGCTGCTTTTGCATTCTCAATATTATCTATATCAGCAAAAATAATTGCATCTGGAAGTTCCTTTTTAATGACAGGAATTAATTCTCGAGTTGGAACTCCTAAATGATTTGGACGATCTGTTGCTTCTAAAGCAATAATTCTCGCTCCAGCTTCCCATAATGCTTTTGCATGTTCAATTGTTGGTGTCATAATTACATAACCCATATGATCATAATAAATTTTATCTAATCCTATAATAGGAAGATCAACTGCTTCATGAATAGCCTTTACTTGTTCTGGACTATTTGAACGAATAGCAACTGCTCCACCCCATTGTGCAGCTTTTGCCATTGTAACAACTGTTTGTCCATCATTGTGAATGCAATCTCCTGGTTCTGTTTGACAAGAAACAATTAGACCACCCTTTAAACTTTTAATAATTTCTTCTTTACTTAACATAGCTATTTTCTCCTTATTTTTATATCAAAATTTTTTAATTATTTTCATATTCTATAAAATACCAACTGCATGTAATGCAATAGATACAACAATTAATAAGACAATAAGTATTGTTGGTGAAACATTTTTCTTTCTTAACATCCAAAAACATAATAATGTAAGACCCATTGGTAAGGCATTTGGTAAAATAGAATCTATAATTTCTTGAACATTAATAGTTGCTCCTTGTATTTCATATACAAATGGAATTTTTAGTGTAACCATTGAACATGCCATAGCTCCTATCATCATAATTCCAATAATATTACAACACTTTGTTAAAAATGGCATAATTCCAGCTTTATTCATTTTTTCCATAAAGCTGTTTCCTAAATTAAATCCTAAAATAGGAAGTAAATGTCTCGCCAAAGAAGCTGGAATATTATAAACTAAGAAATATAAAATTGGTCCTAATATATTCCCTTGCAATGCAAAAGAAACACCAATACCTGTTGCAATAATTTTTAAAGATCCCCAAAAGAAAGAATCTCCAATACCTGCTAATGGTCCCATTAAAGATACTTTAAGAGCATTAATACTGCTTACATCATAATCAGGATTCTTTGCTGCCTCGCGTTCCATTGAAGCGGCTAATCCTGCAACAATACCAGCAACTTGTGGTGTTGTATTCCATAATTCCCAATGACGTTTATAAGCTGCAATGCGCCTTTCTTTATCATCTTTATAATAACGTTTAATTGCTGGTGTCATAGCATAAAGAAAAGAAAGAGCTTGCATTTTCTCATATTGATAAGAAGAACTTCCCACCATCATTCGCCAAGCAATAGAATTAACCATTTTTTTATCTTCTGGTTCTAAATGTAAAATCGAATTTTTCTTAGTCATTGAACAAATCCTCCTCTTCTAATGAAGAACCCATACCGCTTATTTGTACATAAGATGGCTGTTCTTTCATAGTATAATATTTAACAATACAATATAATAAACCTGCAATTGCAATTCCTAATGTTGGAATATTTAAATATGTAGCCATAAAGAAACCTATAAAGAAATATACAGCAAGTTCTTTAGTCCAAATCATTTTTAATAACATTGCAAACCCAACTGCTGCTAACATTCCTCCAGCAACAGAGAACCCACCAGTAACAACTTCTGGTAAATAATCCATAATTGCAGTTATTGCATTTGTTCCTAAGAAAATAGCTAAGAATGGGAATATCCCTTCTATAAAAGAACGAATAAATAAAATTGCAACGACCATCCACCCAAATCCTTTATCTTTATCTCTTTCAATCAAACTATCAACATATCCATTGAAAAAACTTGGAAAAATGTATGAAAGCATTTGAACTTGTGCCATTAACAAACCTGTTGGAATTGCTAAAGCCATAGCCTCTTCAGTAGACATTCCTGTCAAAATAACAAAGGCTGTTGATACAGCTGTCCCTGCTAAAGGATCACTTGGTACCGCTCCTCCAATATTAACTGCTCCTAAAAAAATCAATTCAAATGTAGCGCCACAAATTATTCCTGTTTGTAAATCACCTAAAGCGAACCCAACTAAAGTTCCAACAATAATTGGTTTATCTGTATAAATGTATCCAAACCAACAATTCAAGTAATAACAAGCAGCAACGATTACCGCTACAAGCAAAGCTTCTACAAACATAAATTCTCTCCTCCTTCTTAAATCAAATCATTAATATTCCTTTTTTTATCCGTAGGAACAATACGTACATCTACTTTATCAACTAACTTTTGTATTTCTTTTACATTTATAATATCTTGATCACTTAAATAAATTCCTTTTGCTATATTGTTATTTCCTTTCACACGATTTGACATACCACCAATATTAACTAAAGGTATTCTCTCCTTTACCTCTTTAACTACCTTTAAAGCATCCTCTGTTGTTTTTACCACAACAAATAATTTCATTTCTTTGACACGATCATTATTAATTAAATGAATACCATCTTCTAAAGAACGAATTGTCATTTTAATTCCAGCTGGTTTTGCCATTTTAATAGCTGTTTTTTGAATTTCATTACTTAATATTTCATCATTTGCTATAACAATTGCCTCTGGTCCCATTGTATTTAACCATGAAAAAGCAACTTGTCCATGTAAAAGACGATCATCAATTCTTAAAAGTATTACCATAAATTCACCTCCTTTTGTTCACTTTGCTCAACATATTCATTTATTGGATAGGCAAATAGACGAATGTTATTTTTTGATGATTCAATCGCTTTTAAAGCTGCAACCTTAGTTTGTTCATTTTCACTTGATAAATACAGTTCTAGTAAAAGTCCTAAATTCATACCTGTAACAACAAAAACATTTTTATATTCACATAACTGCATAAGTAAATTATTGACACTTCCACCTAATAAATCAGTCATTAAAACATATTCTGTTTCTGAATTTGCAATAACGCTTGATTTAACATCTTCATATAAGTCATCAATTGTTCTATAATCACTTAAATTACAACTTTTCATTCTTGAAATATCACCGATAATCATTTCTGCTGCACTAACCATTCCTGAAGCCAGTTCCCCATGTGATGCAATAATGAATTGTCTCATTTCTAATCCTCCTTTCTTCACTCTATATATAGCAATTATTTGTGCCAACTTAATAAAAGTAGTTTTATAATGATAAAAAAGATAGTGTTTACTATTACACTATCTTCTTTAAAGTTTTAATCTAAAAAGTCATCATTATTTATTACACTATTTTCTTTTTCTGTTACACTATCGTATTTTTGAGAATATATATATTCATATAAATATATAATTTCTTGATCTGGAATACTTAAACTATACATTTGTTCAATTTCTTTAAAAGTCTCTTTAATTTTTATATAGAAATCTTTATGTTCTTGTATAAATTGATCTATACCTTCAAAACTATCAATTTCTTCATGAAGAAGAACTCTTTCAATCATACATGATATATGGATATATAAACAACAAAGTAAATTAGGATCAAATTCTATTTTTAACATTTTTTGAATATTATCAGTAATCTTTTCTATATATCTAATAATCTTTTTTGGAGAAATAATATTTAAATAATTTTTTAAATTTTCAATAGAAAAGTTTTTTAATATTTCTCTACAAAATTCTTCTATTTGTATAATGTTTAAATGTCCTCTCATTAATTGTTCAATATAACGTTTATTTCTTCCATCCATAATATCATATATAGATAAAAATGGAATATCATCTATCTGTGGATTTTGTGTTCCTAATATAAAGCAAACATGATAATTTTCAAAAATAGGAAGTTTTTTCCCTTCGTATAATAAACTATGATAATCATAAGGAACAACAAGAATATTAACATCTTTAGGAAAACTTTTCTTGACTAAACTAACAATCATATTTGCCATTCCTATTCCAGTTTCACATACTGTTAAAATTAAGTCAGGTTTATTTTGTTTACGTATAAGTGTAAAATGACTTACATTTTGTGTACATGTTTGTTCTAAAATTCGTTTAATATCTTCATTTTGAATAAGTTTATTTCCTACTTCTAAACTCATTCTTGTTGTTACATTATTAATAATTCCTATATTAAAAGAATAATTCTTTAGATTTTCATGTACAATTTCTAATGAACCCATATCAACCAAAACAATAACATCATTAATACGTTGAGGCAAACTATCTAAATATCTCTTTAATTCTTCTACAATATCTTCAAAATCACTATGTATTGGCATATCAATAGCATCAAATATATGTCTTTGCAAAAGTTGATTAGAAACTTTAGCCATTTCACTAGCAATAGAATATCCATGAGCAATAATTAATCCTGTTGCTGAAAGATTATCATAATCTTTAAATAAATACATAAACAAAATCATTAAGTCTAATTCAAAAATTTCAATATTTGATATAAGAAATGTATCTTTAATTAAATCAATAAAATCTGTTATCATATTTTTATCTAATTGAAAGTTTTGAACACTTTTCACAATTTGAATGGCAGAATGTATTTCTGATGTTGTTAAACCTATACTATCAATATTTTCAAGACCCGAAAAATTTGAAATAAATTGATATACAATTTCCATTTCATTATTTGAAAAATGTTTTATAAAATATTTCTTTTCTATCATATTTAATGCTTGTTCAATGAATTCTAAACCCATACTATTATCATAGATGGTGTTCTTTTTACTATCATAAAACAAATAATCTATATATATTTTCACTTTATCATAAATAAATTGTTCTTCAGATTCATTGAAAAAACTTTTATTATTTTTATTTAAGTAATTGATAATATCTCTATTAAATCGATAAAAATGTTGTTCAATATGATGAGATACTAGCAAAGTTTCTATTTTTAACATTTTTTTATCATCTAAAAGATTAATCCCTTTTGTAGAAACAGTTTTTAATAAATCAGGTGGAAAATCTCTTATATGAATATGTACTGTTTCTGTCATTGTACTCTTTAACAAAGCATTAGCAACTGTTGTTTTGATAATATTTTTTATTTTACCTATATTTCCTTGAAAGAAACTTGATTGCAATATATGATATACCATTCTAGAAATTTCTATTTTTCTTTGAATACATTGTTCTTCTTCACTGAATAAATAACGAATTAATTCTTTTCTTTCTTGTAAAGGACGTTCATTGAGATTGGGAATTTGAACAATAAGTGGAATACGTCGTAAAAGTGTTTTTAATAAAACATCATTTGGATTTTCTGTTGTTGCCATAATAATTTGGACATGTGAATGATACCAATTTTCATTATCTCCCACTCTGTGATACATACCACTATCCATAAATTGAAATATTTTTTCCTGACATTCTGGTAAAAGCCCATGGACTTCATCGAGAAACAATACACCATCATTAGCATAATATAAAATACCGTTTTGATCTTTATCAGCCCCTGTATATGCTCCTTTTTTATATCCAAAAACATTCGTTAAAAAGAGTTCTGGATTATTACTATATTCTGCACAATTAATAGTCATAAATTTTCCTTTTATTTTTTCAGTACAATTAGCATATTGATAAATCAATTGAGCAATATAACTTTTACCTGTTCCTGAAGCTCCTTGTAATAATATAGGTAAGCCATTACCTGGATAATTGATTGCTGCAATACATTGATTAATACACGGATTTAATGATCCATTATAACCTATAAGTCTTGAAAAAATATGATCAATTGTATTTGGTTTTAACTCTTGTAAGAGTTCTTCAAGACTATTAAAAATAGTCTTTGTTAAACGAGTATGAAATTGTTCTTCTAAAGCTTGACGATGAAAAAAATAAACAGGTCTAGTATTCGTTTTAACAAGTGTACCCTCTCTTACCAAATGATTTAATTCTTTAGATATTTGTACTCTATTCTTTTCCATTTCTAAAGCAATTGCATTTGAGGAAAAGAAAGATATATCTTTAAAATCTATTTGTTGAGTTTTGAATTGAATATATGAAGTCAATTGCTTTTCCATAAAATCCTCTCTTTCTTTTATGATATCTTCTATTGTATTTTGATATAATTTTGTTATTATATTTTAGTATATATAATTTCTTTTTTTTTTACAAGTTACAATATTTGTTATAATGGGAGTGGTCTATAATGAAAAACGAGCAATTAATTGTGCCAACTATAAAACAAAAATTAAATTTTAATTATGATAGAGAGCAATCTTTAGAAATTTTAAAAATGAATAACACAGAACTCATGAATAGATTAAAACAAATTACTAAAGGTTATTTTGAGTATCATTGGAATCCTTATTACGCTTATCCTGAAACACATAAAGAATGGTATAAACAAGACAATTCATTATCTTCAGATTTACTTTTCCAATTACACGTTATTTCATTAGATGTTAATCAAGCACATGCACGTTTCATTATAGAATCTTTAGATGATAATGGTTTTTTAACTCTTAGTGAAGAAGAATATTGTAAACATCTTCAAATTGATATAAGTCAATGGAAACACATATTACATGAATTACAAAAATTAGAACCCACTGGTGTATTTGCTAAAAACTCATTAGATAGTATTTGTATCCAATTAGAACAAGATTCTCAAACTTTTGCATTACAAATTCTTTTAAATCACCAAAATGAACTCTTAAATCAAGATTATGTATCCCTTGCTGAAAAATATCATACATCAATTGATGAAATCTATGACGCTTTGGATGTTATACGTGAACAATCTCCTTTTCCTGCTGCTCAATATAATTCAACGATAGAGGAAGTTGTTATTCCTGACTTAGAAATTCATATTCATGATGATAAGATTCAAGTTCGTTCTATTGACATTGCAAAAGATATGTTAAAAGATTTTTCTTTTCAAATTTCACAAGATCCTCTATTAAAAGATTATTTTAGTAATGCTTCTATTCTTATGGAAGATATTACTAAGAGAAATAAAACTTTACTTTTTGTAATGAATGAAATTATAAAAATACAAAAAGATTATTTTTTATTAGGATCTCCTTTAAATATATGTCAAATGCAGGATATTGCTACAACATTAGGAATAAATATATCAACAATAAGTCGTTGTATTGCTCATAAATATTATTTATTTCAAGATAGAATATTTTCTGTTAGAAGTTTATTTCGTCAACCCACACTTTTAGAAAAAAATAGAGATATTATTGATATGATTGAAAATATAATTACACATGAAAACAAAAAAACTCCTTATAGTGATTATGAATTATTTCTTTTATTAAAAAAGAAGGGATTACATATATCAAGAAGAACAATTACAAAATATAGAGAAAAAGCAAATATTCCTAATTCATTTAAAAGAAAGCAATTATAACTCCTATTCATAAAATATTTAATGATAATTAAAAAAATGTGCATATATCATCATATGTACATTTTTTAGAATTTATTTATATTTTAGAGAAATGTGGAGCATCCACTTTACACACAGGACATATATAATCTTCAGGTAATTGTTCACCTTCATATATAAAGCCACAAACATCACAAAGCCAACCTTGTTTTACTTTTTTCTTTTCATGATAAGCAGCATATGTTAACACTTCACCATCATTTAAGATTTGAGCTTCTGTAACTTCTGCTATAAACATAATATGGCTACCTACATCAACACTCTTTTTTACTTGACAGCTAAAAGTTGCTGAGGCATCTTTTAAATATTTTAAACCATTCTTATCTTCTCCATAGTTTCCATCTTTAAATTTATTTGTATTTCTTCCTGACTGAAATCCAAATGTTTTAATTACATCCATTGAAACATTATCTAATAATACACTTACATTAAAAACTCCACTATCTTGAATAAGACTTGTTGTATAGTTTTTATTTAATCAATAATTTTATCAATCTGTTTTTCTGTTGCATAATCCAATACTTTTAATAAATGATTCTTTATTCTTTGTTTAGATTGTTCTGGAGTTCTCTTATAAGCTTGATAAACATATTCTTCTCCAAATAGTCTTTCAGGTGTACTATATTTAGCAATTCCCCATCCATAACGATTTCCATTTTTATCATATTTATATTCAAAGTCTGCAATAATAACATAACTTTGCATTTGTAGTCGTGTTAAAATCGTATCTAATCCTTTTTGATGATCCGTTATATGTTTTAATGAAGTAGATAAGATAGATTTTTTTTCACTAATAAGATTATAAATATATTGATCATTATAAGAGATCAAATGATCATTAAATCGCGCATCAAAGTCATAACCATCTCTTCGATAATTTAAAAAATCATAAAACCATTCTTTGCTGATAAAGCCACTTTTCTTATTAAAAAATTTTCCATAAACACATTCTAGGCTACTGGCTATAGGACCTTTCCATTCCCAAGGCCCATCAATATGATCTTGAAACCATAATGAAGAAGGGGTATGTTCTTCAACAGAGAAACCATGAATATCATTTTTAAACAATGGTAAAAAACCATATTTCTTAATTAATGTTATCAAATCTTTCTCATTAAAAATTTGTTCCATTTGACTTCTAACTCCTTATGATAAACAAATAACATCTTAAAAATCAAAATGATCAGGGTCTGGTCCAGTTCTTAAATTCTGGTTTAACTGATTCATTAAACACATATCTTCGTCATTCAACTCAAAATCAAAAATATCATAATTTTGAATGATTCTTTCTTTATGAACTGATTTTGGTAATACAACAATATCCTTTTGTAATAACCATCTTAAAATAACTTGAGCTGTTGACTTGTGGTACTTATCAGCAATTAATTGAATAGCAGGTGTTGATAGGCATTTTCCAGATCCTAATGGTGACCATGCTTCCATCACAATTTTATTATCTTTACAAAATGTTAATAATTCTTCATCTTGCATTTGTGGATTAAATTCCATTTGATCAACTGCTGGTATAATTTCTACTTTTGATAACAAATCTTGTAAATGATGTATTTTAAAGTTAGATACACCTATTGATTTAATCTTTCCTTCTTTTTGTAATTCTATCATCTCTTTATAAGCTTCTACATAACCATCCACTGGCCAATGAATCAAATATAAATCAACATAATCTAATTGAAGTTTCTTTAAGCTTTCTTCAAATGCTTCTCTCGTTTTTCCTGCTCTAATATCTGAATTCCATAATTTTGTTGTAATAAACAATTCACTTCTATCTATACCACTTTCTTGTATAGCTTCTCCTACAGCTTCTTCGTTATGATAGCATGCTGCAGTATCAATATGTCGATACCCAGCTTTAATAGCATCTAAAACTGCTTGCTTCGTATCTTCATGACTTTGCCAAACGCCTAACGCAATTTTGGGCATTTTATGACCATCATTTAATTTAACATAATTTTTCATAATTTTATTTCCTCCATATCTAGAGCTTATCATAACTAAATTAAAAAAACAGAATTCTTCTTTCCTTTTAAATAGCATTTACAAATCTTTTCTTTTTTCAAATTCATTTTGAAAATATTATTTGATATTATTAAATACAGTTTATAACTTTGACATATATAATGCAGTCATTAAATTTATGTACGAATATGTATATGTATTAAAACAACTTACATTAACTTTGGATAATCCGATTTTTCTTTATTTAAATACTCCTAATTTTCACTCCATTTTATTTAATTCAATCAAGTTTAATATCAACTCATTTTTATAAAGTTTAAATATAATTAGATTATTAAAGCATATTTTTTACATGACATATATTTCTTAATTTACTTAGTTTATGCTTTCTTATATTGATAATTCATCAATTATTTAAATACTTATCTAATACCTTTTGGACAAAACAACATATAATATCTATTTAGGATAAAATATAATAATTTTCTAACTTAAAACTGATTTGAAAACCTTTCATGTAAGATACTCAATCTTTTTGATTAGAGTATCTATTATTATACATTTTTTGATATATTTATATCTTCAAATATACCTATCTATACTCAAAATTTCAATTACATTCTCTTGGCATATTTTTTACTATCACAAGAAAATATGTGTTAATTCAAAATGTATTTGCCTCATTTTTTCACTTTTGTTAAACAATAACCAAGTATTTATCTTTATGTTTTTATTATTTTAAATATTTTTTCAAACAAGTTGGTTACTGTACGTTGAACTAAGAATACACATAATCTTGATAGTCCTTACCAATACTCATAGTGTAGGTAAAATATATTTTCTGTGAATATATATTTTAACTTTAAAGTTACAATTATAGCATAATGTCACTGCCTTAAAGATAATAAAAGGACATGTCTATCCTAAAAAAAACATGTCACTTATATTACCATTACTTTTTCTTCGACCAGAAATCTTTAAAATAAGTTCGTTCTTTTCAAGTAAATTAATTTGCCTTATTACCTTTTCTCTATTAAATTTGATTATTTTTGTAATTATATTTATTGATGAAGAAATATTAGACTTTTGTATTACAATACATAAAATATAACAAACCAACAAATCACATTTTTATAAAACAAACTATGATTTTATTCCATATCCAAAAATACATCTATAATTTTGTAAATAATGTTTTTCTCTTACTTCATCTTTGCTATTGCCTTCAATTGTATAAACTTTCCCACCTTCAACTTTCTCTACAATTCCAACATGATCTGGATCATTATCGTTATCCCAGTCAAAAAAGATAATATCACCAGCACTTGGAGTATAGCTTTTACCTTTCCACTTGTCATGATTTTTAAACCATGTCATTCCATTACTTACTCCTGCAAATTTAGGAATTGTTTTATCTAAATCCCCACTTTCATTGGCTACCCACGATACAAAGCAGGCACACCATGATACTCTTGAATTAAATCCATACCATTCCCAGTATTTCTTACCACCTACATTTCCTACTTGAGATTTTGCTATTAAAACAATGTTACCATTTCCTATATGATAATAACGTAATACATGGGGTACATATTCAGGATCTCCATAAATATTTGTCTGGAGTTTTGCTTTCATTTCATCACTGAATACTTTTGCATTGGCTCTGGTATATCCTCCAAAATGATTGACTGCCCACTCTATATAGCCATTTCCATAATTATAGCCTTGTAATGCTAATGAAATATGTGGCGTATCCGACGGATCAGTTGCTTTGGCATTTTTCAAACATTCAGCTAGATTTTGTATACCAACTTTAATGGAATAATCTGGATCAGTGATACCATTATGCTTTTTAGGATATTTTTCATTAAATCTACATTCACTTGATTGCATTGGATCTTTTCCTTTGCCACCATTTTCCTGCATCATGACAGCCTGAATAAGAGGAACATATTCCCCTATTTCATATTCTTTTGCATACTTTTCAATTGTTTCAGTATAAGCTAGAACTTCTTTTGAAACATACATAGAAGATGTATCTACACTTGAATCATCAGACAATGCACTAAACACACCAATAAATAAAGTAATCACAATAAGTATGATAAGCCCCATTCCCATAGTAATGATATTGTTAACACCTGTAACTGCCTTTTTGACTGCACCAAAAGTACCTTTTAATACCTTTACTGTTGCATTTGTTCCTTTATAAATAGCAGATGATGTTTCTTTTGCTTCTTTTATTTTCTTCTTATGCTTTACGATTGTATGAAGTTTCATTCTCTTTGTATAATCATGAGAATGACTTTGGACTCGATTTGAATACATTGATTTGGTTTTTATTCTTGGATGAGAGAATATTTCTTTTGATTGCAAAGAAATATCTTTTTTTTTTTCTTTTTGATTATATTCTTTTGAATAGGCTTTTCTTTTATTTGATTTTCTGATTGTAATGATTCACGTTTCTTGATTTTTCTTCTTCTATCAATCAATGCCCTGCTTTTTATACCAACCTGAACAGCGGTTTGTTTTTCGGAATTAATAGTCTTATCAACAGCATAATTTTTGGAAGTTTGTTGTTGTGAATCATCTTTACCTTTATTCAAGGTTTGCTTACTGCTGACATCTTTTTTCTTTTCAAAATATTCAAGATTCTTTTTCTTATCGGCAGTTTTAATATCTTTTATGACTTCTTTTGTTTTAATATCTTTAGCCATTGTTATTTCTCCATAGGATATAAATTTTTCATCTTTGTATATTCAGGATATCTTAATTTCACTGCCTCCATAAAAAAAGCACCATACTCACTCGCAAATAAGTGATATGGTGTTGATACTATTGGACTATCTTCATAGACAAATCCATTGAATAAATTATAGCCAAGTAATGTTGCCTGATATGAACCAGATGTCTGCCATGCTTTTTCAAGACCACTGATTTTTATATGATGATTATCAAAATCATAAAGATCATGAATATGATTACGACAATCCTTATCAATACCTAATACATAAAATAATGTTTTATGATAAGTATCATTAACTTTACATTTCGCCATTGAATCGTAATAAAAAATTTTATGCTCATTATTATAAAATATCATATTTAACACTTCCTTTCGATTGTGCAATCTTAAGAATCACACATTTGTTTTTGTTATTGATTATATATAAAATAATTGTTATGAAGGGAGAAAAAAGAAATGAATGATGTATTAAGAAAAATATACGAACTTTATTTTGAAGATGAATATTACATGGAGCAGTTACTTAATGATAAGGATTATACAAAGATTTCTAAAAAATTAAATCAACAGGAAAAAGAACTTTCACTTTTGTATAAAACAAAATGCAATGAAAATATAGACAAAATTCTTAATGATTTTTTTAACTCTTATATGTCCATATCCAATACATATCGTTATTATGATTTTATTAATGGTCTTACTTTAGGAATTGCTCTAGCAACAAGCCCTCAGCTTGTACATAACCAAAAACTGATTGATAAATGTATAAATATGGTTAATCAATTGAACGATAACTGATCATATTATCATGTTATTTAAAATGAAAAAAATTGAAAAATAATGTTTCACCTAAATATATGGAGAAGCCTCTAACGAGACTGCTCCATTTTTTCATTGACTTTTCTATGATGAGATTTTGGTTTATTCGCTAATAACCTAATATCATCTTTAACAGATGTTTTTCCAAGATTTTCGAGTTTATGCAGTATTTTTGTTGTTTGAATTGCCATTGATTGTAAGGTAGAAAACATCAAACGTGTACTTTTCTGCATGATATTCAACTTATTTTTATCTCCTGTATCTTTTTGTACAGGTTTTCCCAACATTAAAAATCCTACATTTCTTAAATTTCTTTTTGCATTTCTCATTTCAGATGTTATGGCATCGCACGTCTGTACAAGATGATTAGCTTTATTCATTCCAATAAAAAGAGACTTTTTGATTCCTCCTAAAGCCTCTTTAAAATGTAAAACATTAACAGTTTTGATAAAACTATCCTTCCCTTTTTGTTTAAAAGAATCAAGACAATCTTTCATAGATTCAACAAGTTCAATTTTAACCCTATTGAATTTTTCTTTACCATCATTAATAACATACTGTGTTTTCTCAATGGCAGTTGCCAGTCTTGACCTTGTTGTTGGATTTTGCAATCCATTTAAAAGTTCCTTCACTTCCTGTAATTCTTTAACAACCTCTTGAAACTGCTTTTCCATATCTGCGATATATTGAAGTAATTCTTCTGTATCCCTATATTCTTTCTTTTTATCATTGTTCAACAGCATTTTCATATATTCCTGAACAATTGGATTTTCATTAATCATTGGTAATTGTTTATCCATTAGTTATCACTTCCTTTCGTACGATCTGATGGTTTAGTAGTCATCAGCTGATATAGTTTTGTGTTTTTTGGAAATCTATTTTTGAATGGTACAATAGACTGACCATACCTAATCAATCCACTTCCACTTTCAGCATTAGTAATATAGCTCATTTGTTCTTCACTGATATTTAACAGTTCTCCTAGCTTTTCTCTATCCTTGAATGCCTGATTCAGCATAACAATGAACTCTGAATTAGACAGCATCGTGCTTGCCTGAACACTATCCAACAAATATTCTACATTTTGAGTAATACCAGTAGGAAAGCCATCTCTTTTTCTAAATTGCCTCCATGCTGAATTAAAGAAACTTGCACTATATTCATTTTCAAAAACAATATGAAATTCATCAATAAAAATATGAGTTCGTTTTCCTTTTAGCCAGTTTTCATTAACCTTATTGATGATGGCATCTGTAATGACTAGCAGTCCCATTGTTTTCAGTTGTTTCCCCAAAGAATGAATATCATAGGAAATGATACGATTATTGACATTGACATTCGTTTCATGGGCAAAGATATTCAATGAGCCCTCAGTAAACAACTCTAATTTTAGTGCTAGTTTTCTTGCTTCTGGTTCTTTTTGTTCAAGAAGTTTCTTTCTTAAAGTAATAAGTGTTGGTGTTTTATCATTGCAGTATGCTTCCTCATAAACTTCTCTGACACATCTATCAATGATACTGTGTTCTTCAGGTGTAACACCATGCTTATCCAATTGTTCAAATAAAGACATAATGAACTCTGATTTGTCTGTCAATGGGTCCTTACTATCCCCATACCCTTCATTCATGTCCATTGCATTGATATGGTCATCACTTCCTGCTGATATTTTAATGACCTCTCCTCCAAGTGCTTTAATAAGTGGTGTATATTCTGATTCTGGATCAGCAATCAATATCGTATCATTAGTTGCTAAAGCAAGAACAACAATCTGTTCCTTTGTTAAAAAGGATTTTCCACTTCCGGGTACTCCCAAAATAAATGCATTAGGATTTAATAGATTTCCTTTATTGCAAATAATCATATTGTTCGTAATAGCATTTTGACCGAACCAGATACCACCCTTATCCATAAGTTCCTGAGCCCTGAATGGCATAAATATTGCTGTGCTTTCAGTTAATAATGTTCTTACATTATCAATATCTCTTGTTCCATTAGGCAATACTGTATTCAATCCATCTAGCTGTCTTGAGGCAAAAGAAAAAGGCTGTAGTTCGCACATATATTTACGAGCTATAGCCATCAATGACTCGGTATCTGTATCCAGTTCTTTTTTACTGTCCGCAAGGTGAACAAGAGTGATATTCCCTAACATCATACGTTGATCCCTTATTGTTAAATCATCAAGAAATTCTTTTGCTTCTTTTCTTTGTGCTTCCATATCGTAAGGAATAACAGCACTAAAGTTGTTGTTGGCATTTTGTCTCCTTTGCCAGTTCGTTATATTGGTTTCTACACCTAAAAGACGTTTTTCTACCTCTTTAACTGCCTCATCAGTCTGTATCGTGATAATATCGAGCGACAACATCAAATGCTTATCAAGTTCACATAATTCAGAAACAAAGCTATCTTTGATATATGTTGCATAATTTGCTAAAAACATCACAGAGCCATATTTATCTCCAATTTTGAAATACTTATGATGAAATTCAGGAGCATAGGGACATATATAGTCCTTAAAATGATTGCCTAATCGCATTGCCTGTTGAAGGTCAAAATGAAATTCATCCTCCATATCAGCACGATAAAAATCATGAAGTATCTTAAGTCTTTCATCAAGTGTCAATTCTTCTAGTTTAGATCCTAATTTTACAAAGTGTGAAGATAATTCATTCGTTGTCCGACTGAAATATGCCCTTGCATCTTTGATATTATCTTTAAATACAGATATTGTTATATACTTCTCTTGTTCAATACCATTGCATTTTTCAAGATGTTCTAAAAGCATATCATTATACTCTCTAGATAATTCATCTCTATCATCATTTTGTTTTTGAATAAGAATATTTTCCTTAAATTGATTTAGGTCGATTTTCCTATTATTAATTGTTATTTTTGCAATTGTAGAACTGTCTAATGAATTTAGGAGTTCTGAATAATCTAAGAACATACCTTCTTTTTCTTCCTTCGAAGCAATCGCAAAATTAATATCACTAAAACGATATGTCTTTGTAAATTTGTTTCCAATTCTAAAAATGCCATCTCTATAGATGATATCAACATGAATAATATCCTGAGCAGATTTAGGAATCTTTATTTTTTCCTTTTCCTGCTTTTTTAATCTTTCGTAACCTTTTATCATACGATACACTGTCCTCCTTTATATGTCTTTCAAATACTGGTTTTAGTATTTGATAATAAATATTTGTCGTTTGAAATAATAACTCTCTATGAGTTAATATCAGTGAACGAATAGCAACTATAAAAATTTGTTCCGCATTCATACCCTGATAACGAATAAATCCTAAACCTGCAAATGGTACAGCTGATAATATACATAACCAGCTTGTTATTTCCATTCCTAAACTATCAATGAATAAGAAATAGAATATAACGGCCATAATGCATGCTAGTACAGAAAAAAAGCATTGCCTTAAGGATAAACCTAAAACAATGCTTTCTGTATATTCTCTTATATCTTTATTTATTTTTACTTCCATAACATCATTCCTTTTAATTTTATCTTATGCCATTATTTAAATGACTATTTATTTTTTTAAATACACAAAAACAATTTTGTTACATTTTTCCATATATAGTATAGTGATAATGTTATCGTTCCTCTTGAAAGGAGGTGATACATTGTTTACCGATTTGATTATTTCTGTCATGGCATATGTAATTGTTTATTACATATGCAAATGGTTAGACAAGCATTTATAACGATAACTAGCCTAGTGTTAAGTTCACTATAAAAACTAAAAAAGGTAAGGAATGGGACTCCTTACCTTTTTGCATTGATACAATGCTTACCGATTTATGAATAAATTATAACATCCAATCTACTCATTTTCAAATATAAACATAATATTCAATTCTATTCATATATCAACTATTATGGTATTCATATTTACTTAAACATCTTTACAAACTGGAAGTTTCTGTTGAGCTACTTAACAAAGAATGTAACTGCTCCAGCAATTAAAGCTTTTAAACCTCTCATTCCTGCTCTCTGTCTATTCCTTCGGCATTTATATTATTGCCAGAAACTACTATAACTTCACCTTCTTCAGCAGTTGGGGGTTGAAAATGATCATAATAAGTGGAAGCTGTTTGCTCCGTCAATATGATATCATTTTGATGATTTCCGTTTCTTTTTCGAATACGTTCCATAACAACTTCCTTAGGTGTCTTTATATAATAGATTTTGGGTTCTATGTCGTATTTCTTTAATAATGAAATATATTCACTTCTCATTTCTCTAGACCAAAATGAATAATCAAGAACAATATCAATGTTTTGCATGATAAGTGAAATTAGTTTTTCATCAAGATAAGTTTTAATATCTTCTAAAACCTCCTGAGGTAAAGGATGTTCATTCAAACCTCGTTTGAATGATTCTTCATCATAAGATAGTATTGTCATCCCGGTACTTTCAAATTTTTTTGCTAGTGTTGATTTACCTGCTCCCGCAGGGCCGCACATTAAAATAACTTTACTTTTTGACAAATTATCTACTGTATTTTTCATTAATATAACCTCCTATAACAAACCAAGAAAACATGACACTCTCCTTAAGTATTATTACCATTCGCTCTTTTCATGATTTCCTGTAGGGTTAAACTTAACTACTATTTTTCTTTGCGATATAAAATACATAACTGTAATAATCTACTACTAATCTAAAATAAAGCGATTATAAGCTATCCTTTTTCCTGTGTTTGTTTTAAAGTTTTCACCTATACACTTTTTTATCTTTTCCTGTTCTTTTTCTTTATCCATAACCATTAAATTTTCAAGCAAATCAGCTTCCCATTGTATTTGAAAATCAAGTCCATCAATTTTAGATGGAGTATGATGGTTGCCTATTATAAAGCATATTCTATCAATATTTTTGTTATAGCCTACCTTTTTTAATATTTCTTTCGCTACTGCTGGTCCTTCCTTTTCTTGATAGACACCATCAATAGAACCGTATTTTTTTGTGCTTCAACCGCACCAATATCATGTAGTATAGCAATAATACTGATGAATTCTTTTTCTTCCTCTCCGATATTTTCTCCGTTCATTATATCTTCTGCATTTTTCAAAACTTTAAGAGTATGCTCTATGCCAAAAGGAATTTCTTTGAATACTTCTTTCATCTCTATAATAATTTTTTCTTTAAACATAAATTGCCTCCATTTATACCTTATAGGTGTTTTAGTTCTATCTATCCATTTTTTTGTTGGCCGATACAATCAGCATCATGGGACGGCGCATTTCATCCTGCATCCCCGGAATATCCATCATGTTTTCCGGCGGCTGCGGCTCCACAATCTGATTTATTATAAAACCATTTGAAAGCAGTGTATTTAGATATGTGGTCAGTGTTCTATGATATTTTGTAACCTTTTCTCCCAAAAACATAGCTGTCCGTTTGCCCTCATAATAATAATTATCCACCGGAAAATGCAGTATTTCTCCTTTTTCGTTATAATGCCAGTCTTGTGTTCCATAGGCAGTAAAAACAGGGTGTTCAACCGTAAAAACTAGCTTACCACCAGACTTCAGTATTCTATATATCTTTTTTACTAAAATCTCATAATCTGCTACATAGTGAAACGCAAGTGAACTTAATATTACATCAAAACTCTCCTCTGGGAATTCCACATCTTCTATAGCACAGCATTTATATTCAACCTGTGGAAAATGTGTTTTTTCTTTGGCTACCTCGAGCATTTTATGAGAAATATCAACACCTACAACAGAAGAAGCACCGTGTTCCATCGCATAAATACAGTGCCATCCATAGCCGCATCCTAAATCAAGCACACGCTTATCTTTAAAATCCGGCAGCAGCTTTCTCAATGTTTCCCATTCTCCTGCACCATCTAGTCCCTGCTGTGAGCGACTCATTTGACTGTATTTTTGAAAAAATATATTATCATCATATTTGTTTTCTTTCATCTGAATTCCCCTCGTTTAAAAAGTTATTTATCTCCGTTGCAATTTTTTCACTTCTTTATAAAGCTTCTCGGTCATATCGTAGCATTCAAAAAGTGAAAGACCGAGTACTTCAAAAATATGATTAACCCTTTCGGCATATTTTTCAGGTTTATATTCAAATTATCGTCTTATTTGTTCCACTCTTTTTTTAGTATCGCATACTGGATAGTATTCTCATAAATCGGGTTTCCGTCCGAATCATTGACAAATGATACAAACTCCATGAACATACCCTCACGACGCATACCCAACTTTTCACAGAGTTTTTGGCTTGATGCATTGTAGTCTTCGGTGTAAGCATAAATTCGTCTTGCACCCTTTTCATAAAACAGGTAGTCAAAGAAAGCGTGTGCCGCTTCATAGGCATAACCTTTACCAAAGTAATTCTTATTCAGCATCCAACATGGGCTAAAGTTATCAAGCACAGCATTTTCGTCTTTATGTGGCTCCCCGCTTTCCGGGTAGGCATCAATCTCCCCGATAACCTTACTGTTTTCCTTTAAAACAATAGCAAAAAGATATTCTGTTTCTTTTACTCTCTTTGCCACCTCTTCCCTCGCTTCATCAAGAGATTTCAGTCTCATACTGGCGAAACAATGTACCATTGGTTCATGTAAATATTCATATAAATCTTCTGCATCACCTTTTTGAAAAGGACGTAGAATTAATCTTTCAGTTTCAATCATAATCTCACCACCAACTTAGGATTTGTCTATATATAATTTTATCATTTATCAATATAGAATAAAAGGAAAAACTACAATCCCATCATATCTTTCACAACTCTATCTGACATTTTTACTGTGCCAACCAAAACTAACATATTAAAAATCAATTCGCCGATATATGTCCATAACATTGAAATAGCACTTGCTTCTGCATCAATACTTGGTTGTGATCCTGCAAACTTTGAAAAGATGATACATGCTAAAACAATAATTGCTCCTTCCATGCATACACCCATATAACTTTTTAGAAAAGTAACTGCTACTGACTGCGTACTTTCTGAAGCTGAAGCAGATAATGGAATTGGCGAAATAGCCGTATACATATAAAGTTTAAAGAAACGCCCATAGACTGTTAGTATAAGGACAAATGATAATATCGTAATGAATATTCCACCTAATAAGGTTACTGCCCATACAGGTATGCTTTCCAAAAATCCACAATCATCAACTGCCTCAATAATTGTTTGTGGTATAGTCGTTGATGTTACTTCACCAACTCCTACTGCTGTCATAATCTTTGATGTTATTCCTTGAACAATTTCAAAAATCTTACACATAAACTCCATGCCATAGACAACCAACCCCCTTGCTATAGCAAATCGTAAAAACAGTCTTAGAGCCTGTTCAGGTCGTTTGATTTCAGTTAGATTTGTACATGTCTTGACCATTCCAATCACAAAAAATAGGACAAGCAATGCCAGTCCTATTGCTAATAATGCACCATGAATTGTGACTATTGTATTCCAAATATGTCCACCTTTAAATGCCTGTGGTGATTGTGTTAAGAGTAGCCATATTTCTGCAAGTTTCTCATTCCAAGTATTGATTGCATTGACTAAATTATCTATTATTCCAGCCAATTTATATCACCTCACTTTATCATGGGTGGAATTAACCACCAACAATGAGATTTAAGATTTCTTTTGCAAAGGTGATAATAATACCACCAGCAACAGTAAGAAATCCATTTGCTCTTTGACTAGGATCATGAGATTTTAAAGAAAGCCCCACCTGTACTACACCAAATCCAAGTAGAATCATACCAATAGCTCTAATCAAGCTAAAGATAAATGTTGACAGATTATTGACCACTGTTAACGGATCGTTCACCGCAAAAACTGGTACTACTCCAAAATTTATCATAAGTACATTTAAAACGTATGCAAAGAATAACATTCTTGCTTTTCTTGATAGTTTAATAAATTTCATAAATGATTTACCTCCATTTTATTTTTGTATAAAATAAAGGTGTAGCCTTAAAATAGCCTACAAGCATTTTAACTACACCTGAATCATGATGTATATAGACATCATGACTGAGCAGTCTAATTGTCTTTAGATTGCTCTTTTTATTTTTTTATCAATTCTTCAAAATATTCTTCTATATCTTCATCTGAGTAAAGTTCATAATCCCCATCTGTTAAAAGAATATTCTGCCAATCCTCAATCGCATATTTGGTCTTTCCATGTTCATAAGGCTTGGCTTTTCCATCTCTTGTATATTTGACATTAGGATGCTTCAATATATCATATTTTTTATCAAAGATTGGTCGTTCACCACGTATAAAAAGCAATGAATAATCATTATCCAGTAATCGCACTTCATCCGGTGTCAGAAGTTCCCTTCCAGCCTGCTGATAATTGGTTGAATAGTTACCACTCTTACCACTAGATTTTCCATAAGTGTTCGTATCAAGCGTTTCCTTACCTAAATATTCGCTCATGAATTTATGAGTAGACTGCTCATTTCCACCAAGATAGTAAAGTTCATCGCAGTTACCAACAATGCTTTCCCAAGCGTCTTTATATAATGCCTTGATTTGAGCAAGATTTTGAATAATGATAGATACAAATATCTGTCTTGAACGCATTGTGCTTAGCAATTTGTCAAATTCATCTGGCAGTGCAACATTTGCAAATTCATCCATTAAAAAATGAACTGGTATAGGAAGTTCTCCACCATGAACAATATCAGCATTGTAATAAAGCATTTGAAATAATTGTGTGTATAACATACCAATAAGGAAATTAAATGTAGAATCATTATCAGGTATAACTGCAAAGATTGCTGTTTTTCTTTCCCCTACTAAATTTAACTCAAGTTCATCAGTCGCTGTTAAGGAAGCAATGCTTTCAAGATTAAAAGAAGCAAGACGAACACCAACACTTATCAAAATAGATTTGGCAGTTTTACCCGCAGCCTGTTTATAGATTTTATACTGCTTTAATGCCAAGCTGTTTGGATTTCTTAATTCTAGTCTTTCAAACAGTTCATCTAATGGACTCTGATAGTCTTCATCATCTTCCCTGACATCAGCAGCTGTGATCATTTCCATGACCATGCTAAAGTTCTGCTCCTCTTTAGGTGCTTCATGCAGTAAATAAAGACATAGTGCTTCAAGAAGTGCAGTTTCACTTTTCTCCCAGAATGGATCATTCGTTTGGCTTCCCTTTGGTGTTGTATTTCTAATCAGGTTGGTAATCAGTTTTAAGACATCTTTATCATCTTTGATATATTCAAAGGGATTATAACAATGCGACTTTGACATATTGATTAAATCAACAACTTTGATGATATAACCTTCCTTTTCTAAAAGATAGCCAGTATCCCTCAAAAGTTCCCCTTTTGGGTCAAGCACAACAAAACTTGTATTACATTGCATCAAGTTAGGCTTGCCATAAAATCTCGTCTTTCCTGCACCACTACCACCTATGATAATAGAATTGAGGTTTCGTCTATGCTTTTTACCATCAAGTCCAATACGAACATTTTGACTGAGTATCTTATTTTGAGCGAAAGTCTTATCAGCATATTTTTTATTAACAGTTTTGTTATTTGCCCACCTTGCTGAACCATATTCCTCTTGTCGGCGATAGTTTCTTTTATTCGATAAATAGATTCCTATTCCACATACATAAATGACAATAAATAAACCAACTGTTCTTAAACTTTCCTTGCACCAAACAATAGAAAAAGGACTATTCATTGCTTCACTCACATGTGGCAAAGCATTCCATAGTCCTTCATTTACATAAGGTGCAGTTATAAGTCCAAGCCATATGACTGGCAAAACTCCCAAAATAAAAAGAACAAGTTCATCATGATTATCTTTCTTCATAACTTTTCCTTGTTCCTTTTAATGTATCAGCTTTAGCAGATTTTGCAATAATTGTTTCAATAAAATCATAGTTTTTATTTACTCTAATTTGTTCATCTCTCAGCTTTTTTAATGCATTGATAATGATTCTTCTTTCACAATCCGTGACACAAATATAAACCACTTTTTCCTTAGGTGCAAATAAACTCATTATCTGCTCACATCATTTCTTTGAATATTTTTTTCTTGTTGTGATTTATAGATGCCTCTATCAATACGTTCGCTGACATCTTCACAAAGATTTTTGATATATCCCAATTCTTGCTTAATGTCCTTTGTTTCCATACCACTGAAATAATTGGCAACCCGATTGACAAATCTTGTATCATCAACAGGAACACCATACTTTTGACAAAGAACATATGCTGAGCTTTCAACGAAAAACTGATGTTCTTCACGATTGTAGTTGGAATACTGCTTATCAAATTCTACGTAACAGTATTCTCTTGCAAGTCCCTGAATCAATTGCTGTGGACTTAAACCACTCGCATAGTAAATGCATTTCGCTTCAGGGGAGTAGAATACTGGTTTACCACCATCAAAGCTATCCAACTGTTGTAATGCTACCGATGAATCAAAAGTCAAGCCATTAATCATATTGGAAATATCCATCTGTGGTGCTGTATATAATGTTTCCTTCGTATTGATTTGCGAAGCATCAAATACATATTTAGGACTGTAATTTGTACCAAATGTTCCGTCATCTCTTTGATATTCTCCACTTGGTTCTAAAATTTGTATACCTTTTTCACCTTTGTTAATGTAAAGTTTATTTCCACGCCAATGAGCATTATCCTTTAACATCACTGCTTCAGGTTTTTGAGCCATAACCAAAAGGGTATTGGTGATCGTATAATTGAGTCTGGATATAAGATCTAAAAACTGTTGATACTTCTGTGGTGAAGAAACGACTTCTCTTGTTTGAGCTTCTGCGAGTTGATACAAATGCTCTCTTCTATCCTTCATTTGTTTTGCAAATTCCTCTTTAGATAATCTAGGCTGTTTTCTTTCATTTTGTTTTTGTACATTTTTATTTAACATTGAATAAATATTTTCCATAAACTGTTACCTCGCTTTCTTTTTTGTTCTTTTCTTTTTGATATTTTTGTGATAAGTCTGTTGTCTGACAGTTGATCTTTTTTGTTGCTGTTTTTTAATATCATTTAATTCCTTTCTCACTGATGGGCGTTTAGGCTCAGTAATATCGTGTTCTCTTTTTGCTTTGGTTGAGATAGGCTCGAACGGATTGTCGCTCTTCTTCGTTCGAGCAAGAGTCGGGTTTTCTGAAAAACTCTTTTCTTCCTTTTTCATAGAATTAAATAATGACTGAACAAGTTTTTCATGCTCATCATCGCTTAGTGTTGGCACATCTTTCAATGGCTGACTTTGTTTTGAAGTCGCATATTCATTGATAGCTTTTGTATCAACGGTTGCAAGTTCAAACTTATCAACAATTCTGCTGATCTTTGATGCATCTTCTGCCCTTACCATGATGTCACAGATACCATCAGTGTTATTCTTTTCTTTCAAAACGCAATACACGACACCATAACGCTTTGCTTCCTGAGTGAAGGTCTTTAAATCATTGTGATGAATAGCAAATACCTTTAGTTCCTTCCCCGACTTTAACATGGAATTAAGTCTTGCCTTTCCTTTGACTTTTTTCTTATCTGTCAAAATAGCATAAAGAGTAGCTGCTAAAGATTTAGAAGCCATACCACCTGCTTTTAATGCAACATTAGCAGCCACCTCAATCCCCTGCAATGACATTCTTACGACCTGATCGGCTGTTTCGCCTCCTGTGTTCATATTGCTCACGCTCCTTTCTTTCTTCTTTGATTTTTGTAAGTTTATTCTTCATAGATAGTGAACGAACTTTTATGTCCTCATAAAGTTTCACCTCCTTTCGCAGTCCTTTGATTTCTTCTGAAAGAGTTGCCACATCTCTTTGAAGTTTTTCTTTTGTATCAGGATTTCGACAGCGTCTAATTTTGTTGTAGACACATCTTCGTTCTTTTACAAGTGAATTCAATTTATCATTGACTGCTGATTCCTCTCTATCAAGATCATCAATTGTTTCAATCTTCTTTTTACATAGCAGTGTTGTTTCCTGTGTAATCTTATCCATGTATCTTAAATCCTCTCTCAACAAAAAATGCACCCTTTTTTTATTAGGTGCATTCTTGGGCAATATTCCCATTTCAAACATATAACGGACATACAAGGCACGAAACCCTGTTATCTTTTTTGCTTTTTTCATATTACCTTGATAGTGATAAGTTTTAGGTTTTACTTTTTGTATAGTATCCTGAAAACCAATATCATTATTGAGAATACGAAGCTTAATATTTTCTTCACTGTATAATTCATCTTTAGTTAGATTATGAAGTCTAAAGAATTTTTCTGATCCAGGTGGTCTGATAGCCATGTACTTGACATTCATTTTCACTTCATACCCTATTGATTTTAAATTTCTGATAAACTGCGTAAAGGTCATTGAGTTATCGATAGCTCTATCAACATCATCAATGATAAGCGAACGTCTTGTTGGTAGTTTCTGTTTTTCAGCCAACCATTCACTGTAATGCTTTCCTTTCTTTGGATCTTCAATGACACTCAAACGATACTTCCTACAAAGTTCATCGGATAATCTTCTCATTCGGTCATAGTCCTTATGCTTGTTTAAAAATCTTTTGTGTGTTGTCCATGAAACTGAGTTGACAACAAAGTGATTATGAAAATGTGCCTTGTCAAGATGAGTTGTGACTAATACTTCAAATTCATCACCCCACATCTTTTGAGCGAGTTCAACACCAATAGCGTGTGCCATTTCAGCCGTTACCTCTCCAGGTGCAAATGACTGATAGCCATGAAAGGCAAGAACTCCATCTTCCTTATGTGCTGACTTTTTAGTCTGTACCATCTGTTCATAGACATTGGATGGATCACAATTGACACCACTCACATAAAACTGCTTTTCCGTTTTCAAATCATCAGTTGTATATTCAATAACATCCTCAAGCCCCTGAAACTGATAATCCTCATAATCTTTGTTTTCAGTTTTCATAGGATTGACAGCATAATCAAGAACATCTTTCAAACTGTACTTAACTGCCCATATAGAAGTTGTTGCCATTATATATCGACCTCATCTTTTCTATATTCATCGTTGACTCTTAAAACATATTGAATCTGTTTTTGAAGTTCTTCAAAATTCTTTTTATACTTCATCACATCAATTGAACCTGTCTTATGGGCAGCTACTGCAATTTGGTTAAGATTATTTCCTATTCTTCTTAACTGGTTGATCGTTTCCTTTAAATCAGGGTAAGGCTTTTCAGCTGGTACGATTTTTTGAATAATCAGACGAAGATATGCTTCTCTTGAAAGTCCAGTTTTTTCAACCGCCTTATTTAAACAATTAAGTTCAACATCACTTAATCTTATTTCAATTCTATTCTTCCTGTTCATCTTCATCATATCGACCACCTTGTATCATACACATGATAACAGCACCGCATAAGGCACCTAATTCAAATACAACAAATAGTTTTATACACTCCATAATTCATTTCTCCTTTCATGGGGTATTAGGGGAATTTCCCCTAACAAACTGACTTTTGATGGCAAAAGTCCTTGCTTGCTACAACTCAGGACATAGAGATAGACCTCTTTTATCATGAATATTAATTGACTATCCGAAAGAAAACTATCTCTCATATTCATCTTTCTTTTTCACTTTTTCTATGACCTTAAAATCAGTTGCTACATAATTTTCTTCATTGAGAATGATTTCCTGATGATGATATTTCTCTTTTAATTTTATAATTGCTTCTTGTTCATTTTCCGCCTCAATCACTTCTTGATATTGCAATGTTTCTGTAATTTCAACTTTAAATTTCATCTTTTTACTGTCCTCCTTTATTTAACCCATCAAAAAAAGAATCAGTATTCTTTTCAAGTTTTTCATACTGACTCTTCAAGTTATTTAAATCTTTAAGATGTAAATTAATTAAATTAAGTTCCTCATCCAATTGATTTCTTTTACTTAATTTTATAGTTCTTTGTTGTTCAAGTCTTTGAATTTCCCTTGTAATTTTCTTTATCAATTTATTCAACTCCATTCCTTATTCATAAAAAAAAGAACAACCCTATAAAAAGTTGTCCTTGTAATATAATTCATATCTAAAACTGATTTTCTATATTTTTTCATAATTATTCAATAAATCAACTGATACATTTTCATTAAAATCTTCATATATAGCTTTGAGAGTTTGATAATCTTTTAAATATACTAATTGTGTATATTTTTCTTTCGAATCTCTCTTTTTTGAAAATATTGCAATGATTTTTTTCTTTTCATCAAAATTTGTTTGATTGTTATTTCGTAAACTTCTTGCATGATTATCATTTCCAGTAAATGCTACTACCATTTTATCTTTTGGGCTTTCTATCGCAAGTGGAAAATCTACAGTATTTGTGTGAAGGTTAATTAATATAAGATTTGTATCTGCATTAGCGTACATAATCTTATTAATCTTTTTTATTCTAACGATTTTTTTTCGTATCGTTCCAAAATCATAATACTGTTGCTCATTGATATTGCTTTCAACTAATGTTCCTTGAGTACAATGATTATAGAAATCTAAATCATTTAACGAGGAACGAACACCAACTAGATGTGCAAAATCTTTTTTATTAAAACAGACTTCTTTTGATTTTCCATCTTCAGTTACAATTAAAAAAGTATTCGGAACAAGATATTTTTGATATAGCCTTGCTCCTTCAATTGCATCTTTTCTTATTCTTTTTTTACTGGATTGATTTAATTCATGCATCGAAAATTCCCCTTTATAATAAAAAAAGCAGACACGATTTGCCTGCTTAACTGATATAAAAAAACAGGTTTTATCCTGGTCGCCAGGCTCATACATCTCTCGATGTATACTCGGACGAGATTATTTTTAAGACTATCTCTTGTCTACAACTTTGTATCCCAGTTGCAAGGCTCATACATCTTTCAATGTATACTCGGACAAGGTTATTTTTAATTCTACCTTTTGAATTCGACTTTTTACGGTGCCTGTTCACCGAGAATGTTACCATTCTATTCTATAATATGTTATCATGTATCATATTATACATAATAATTATTACCCATCTTAAAGATAAATATATTTTTATCTCCAATTAAATTATACAACAAAAACCAATAAATTCAAGTATTATTCTTTGATACTAAATAAAATTTAAATCAAATATCAGAATATAATTATCACTAATTCAATATCGGAATATTTCCAATAAAGTTGATCAAATCCTCATTTTCTTTCAAAAAATTCAAATCACTTTCTGATAAACAAAATATTTTCTTTGGTAATTCTTTTGTATAAAAATATCTTTCAATTATATACGCAAACGCATAAATCGCATTACAATCTTCATAGTAAGCGGATAATTGTGGATATTCACAAATTTTAATAATTCTCATTTTATTTTCATTGTAAAAGCTAACTGCTTCATCAGTAAAATCAATATTACCACACATATTACTTACTTCTATTAATATCTGTTTATCAAATTGTATAATTCCTGCGTTTGTAAAATCTGGTGTTAGCCTCCCTTCATAATAATATTCAATCATTTCTTCATTTTCACATTTTAATACAGTCGCTATTGACGGTCTTTCCATTTCTTTCACCTCGTTATCATTATATAGTTTAAAACTTTTTAATGATAATGTGCGATTTTTAAAATCGCACATTGGCTAACGTGTTAATGCTGATTGTCTTGATAATACTTTTAATGTCAATACTTCATTGACATCTTTACATCCTTTAGGACTTTTATCTGTAATTTCGTATTTGTCTGATAAATGATATTTGATTTTTTCTAAAGTATCATATCCAGCTTTATCATTATCAAGATGTAAAATAATGTTTGTAATCTGAGTATTTCTCTTTAAAAAATGTTCTAGTGCTACCGGTATTTCTGTATCTTCTACTGTTTTTCCTATAAGCGTTGCCCCATCAATTGAAAGATAATTTTGATGTTTCCATTCTCTGTTATTCATCTTTTCTAATGTCTGAAACGACATCAGATCAATAGGACTTTCAAAGACATGAAGGACATCGCTTTGAGTATTCGCCAACCGAAAGCTGTATCTTTTATCACTCCCGTAGATGTTCCTTTTGTCCATTCCCTCCGTGGCTCTTTTTGAACCAAATCTTGCAACTCCCCTATCATCATATCCAACAAATATAACAGCATGGTCCTTGGTTGTTTCATAAATTGTATGATTTAAATAATAGAAATCCACTACCTCTTTATCAATATGTCTACGATTGACAAGGTAATCATATAACTTTAATGCTCTATCATTCCTATAAGGAAGTCTAAATGATCCTCTTATATTTTTTAAAACATTTCTTTTTACCTCAATAGGTGGATTAGCTTTTATACATTCATGTATAAGCAATGCTGCATCAAGAAAGTTCATTTCTTCTACCTTGATTAGATAATCTAATGCACTTTTTCCACCAATTCCTTTCGCCCACCATGTCCACAGTCCATTCGAAATATGCAGTGATGAGTGTGTTTTTGTACCAAAATCATTTTTTGAATACATCACCAGTTCATTAGGTTCATAATTAGAAAGGTATGTTAATAAATCTAATTTTTTAACCTCAGCTAGTTCTTCAGGTTCTATATATTTCTTTCTCATTTTTATTTTCCTCCATAATAAAAGACTGGTATTGATATATACCAATCTATCTTTCATGACTCACTTTTGTAGGGGTTATGTCGATAACATCATCATCTAATACTTCAATACTTTCTTTATCATCTTTTCCTCCAATATCTAATTCTTTATTTAATTCTGATAATCGAGTAGATTTTTCTTGAAGTTCTTGTTCTTTTTCAAAAGGTCGATTCACTTCTTCTTTTGCATTCTCAAATTGATGTTCTACATCTACTAATAATGCTTTTTCTATTTCCAGTTTCTTAGATCTTGAGTTGATTTGATTATCAATACGAGTGATATTTCCATATACATCAGCACCAAGTTCTACTTGATATTGAGCATTTTTCTTTAATGTCAATTTATGATAGTTATAAAAGGCATCATAAGATAAATGCATTTCAAAGCCACGATATTCACCGATTGGTTTACTATCTGAGCATTTATGACTTTTACAAGCCAATAATAATGCGTTTCCTGCAAGTTCCTTTTCTTCATAGAATTTATCTTGAATCTTCATGCCACTAAATTCTTCAACCTCTTTTGTTGTTTCCATATCAAGTTGATAATGTGATATATGCTCTTTTATTGAAGCAATCTTCATAGGATAATATTTAATAATTTTATCTTCTAAGTCATAACGCTCACTTAAATAATTGGCTTTTGCAAGTTTCAGTTTACTCACTTGAATATCTAAGTCCATTTTCTCCTTAATCTTTGGATTTCCACTTGCTAATGCTTTGATTTCTGCATAACTTAATGATGCTTCATCAATATCTTCTGCACTTCTTACCGGTGATTTGCTTGTCATAATTTGTGAGATAAACTTTTGTTTGTTCTCAACTAATTGATAAAGATATGCATCAAAGGTCTGTTCTGTTACATAACGATAGATATGAACATCACTGTTGGTATTTCCTTGACGAACAATTCTTCCAGCTCGTTGCTCCAGATCGCTAGGACGCCATGGACAATCCAAGTCATGAATCGCAATCAAAAGGTCCTGAACATTGGTTCCTGCTCCCATCTTTTGTGTTGAACCTAATAAAATTCGTACCTTTCCAGTACGAACTTTAGAGAATAATTCTTTCTTTTTGGCATCTGTTCCAGCATCATGGATATAGGCAATCTCACTTGAAGGGATACCATGTTCAATGAGTTTACGAGCAATATCGTCATATACATTACTAAAGTTATCAACTTCATTTGAATTTAAACCTTCAATAAAAGCAGTAGATGTTCTTGATGGAGTGGACATATCACAGAAGATAAGTTGTGTTGATTTTTTATCTGCTGTTTCATCATAAATACGCATTACATTTTCCAAGCAGGCATTAACTTTACTATCTTCATAATCGGGAAGCAATGGATTGATGAGGCGTTGTTCTAAGGCAAGTTTTCTACCATCATTGGTTATCTTCAACATATTATCTTCTCTAGGATCAACCTTTTTATCTCGAACATCTTGTGCTCTGTCGGCAAGTGATTCCACTATTTCTTTTTGGATTTCACTAGGTTTCACTGATACATTATGATAATGTGCAGTTGGAACGGGAAGATTCAGCATATCAGCTGTTTTAATGTCTGCAACTTCCTTGAACATATTGATGAGTTCAGGGAGATTATAAAAACGAGCAAATCGTGTTTTCATACGATACCCTGTTCCTTCAGGTGCTAATTCAATCGCACTCACTGTTTCACCAAATGTACTTGCCCATGCATCAAAATGTTCCAATCCTTGTTGTTTTAAAGCACTAAATTGAAGATAACGCTGAATGGTATACATTTCCGTCATGGAGTTTGAAATAGGCGTTCCTGTCGCAAAAACAATCCCTTTACCACCAGTCAATTCATCAAGGTATTGACATTTCATAAATAAGTCAGATGATTTCTGTGCCTCTGTTTGAGATAAACCTGCAACATTTCTCATCTTGGTATAAAGAAATAGATTTTTATAGTTATGACTTTCATCTACAAAGATTCTATCTACACCAAGTTCTTCAAAAGTAACGACATCATCTTTTCTTTCATCACTATTCAGTTTTTCTAAACGTTTTTTAAGTGTTTTCTTTGTTCTTTCTAACTGCTTGATAGAATAGCGTTCACCATTGTTTTGTCTTAAATCTTGAATGCCATTGGTAATACTTTCAATTTGGTCTTCAATGAGTTTCTTTTGACGTTCAATAGATACTGGTATCTTTTCAAACATTGAATGACCTATAATAATGGCATCATAATCTCCAGTCGCTATTCTTGAACAGAACTTCTTTCGATTACTTTTCTCAAAGTCTTGTTTTCTTGCGACTAATATATTAGCACTTGGATAGAGTTGTAAGAACTCCGAACCCCATTGTTCAATCAAATGATTAGGCACAACAAACATTGATTTTTGAGTTAATCCTAATCGTTTTAACTCCATACAGGCAGCTGTCATTTCAAATGTCTTGCCAGCTCCAACCACGTGTGCAAGTAACACATTATTACCATATAAGATATGAGCTATTGCATCTTTTTGGTGTTTTCTAAGTGTAATCTCTGTATTCATATTTGGAAAATCAAGATGATCTCCATTGTACTCTCTAGGTCTTGTTGAATTGAATAACTCATTATATTTTTGAGTTAAATGTTCTCGTCGATCAAAGTCCTTCCATATCCAACTTTTAAATGCCTCTTTGATAGAATCCTGTTTCTGTTGAGCAATCATTGTTTCTTTTTTATTTAATACGGCTACTTTTTTACCTTCATCATCATATTCATAATCATAGATTTGCGTGTTTTTCAAATTCAAACAATCTTCAATCAAACGATAGGCATTGGCACGATGTGTACCATATGTCTTTTCACTTTTGGCATTTCCTCTATCCCAGTTTTTATTGGATACATTCCAACTATCTGTATATTTAGAATAGGTAATTTGAATATGATTTTTTGCAAACGAAGAAGTAGATAATAATTCAAACATAAATGCCTCATAGATTTCGGAGTCAATCCAAGTTGCGCCTAATCGCACTTCAATTTCTGAAGCACTTAAATCCTTTGGCATTGCCTTTGTCAATGCATCAACATGGTCCTGATACTGTGGATCAATTAAAGCTGACATCTTAGCAATCTTTAATTTCTCACGAATATTTCCACTCAAGTATTCATCAGCAGTAACATATTCTTCAATATTAGGCTCATTAACATGAGGTATTTTATAAATCACTCCATGTAAATCCTCAATCATTTTATCTTTATCAAAGCTAGTTAAGGATGACATATATTCAAAATCAATTGTTGCTTTTTCAGCTAATGATAACATCAATGCTTCTTGTGATGTTTCTACACTTTTAACAACTTCTTTTTTTCGGATGGTTCTTTTCGTGAACATATCAGCTTTCGATTTGAGTGTACCATCTTCATTTAGGTTTTCTAATGAACATAATAGATAATAGGCACTGTCGTCACGGAAAGCTAAGGAGTTTCCTCGACTGTTAATAAGTCCATATTCTTTTGTGAAGTTATCGTAAAGTATATTTAATTTTTGTTGTTCAGCTACAATCATTGATTCAGGATAATCTTCTTTTTGATAATCAATCAATCGACGAACACATTCACGAATATCAATTAAGCCTATGATACGATTTTTAGCAGTTTTGGATAATTCCAATTTGACCATTTGACTGTTTTCACGGAAGTATATCTCTCCATCAACAATTGTATAACTGTAATTGCGAATATTAGGGTCAGCAGGAATTGTCATCATTTCATTATCATTTGTATCCAACTGTAAGTCATCAATAATGATATTTTCCATTTGCCCGTGAATCAATTGAACTACACCATCTAAAGCTTCTTTGAGTGTTACATCTTCATAAGGTGTAACTGTCAAATCTTCTCGACCATACATATTTTTTGACTTTTCAACATGACCTAATATCATGTCTGGATGTGAGATAAAGTAACTATTCATCACATTACCTTGACTATCTTTTTCGGTGTGTAACCATTCTTCATCAACAATCATAGGACGATCTCTTTTTTGAAGAACGAGAATATCACTCACTGCTTTTGTATTGGCACCTTCACTAAAGGTGTTGTTTGGTAAACGAATAGCACCTAATAATTCAGCTCTTTCACTGATATATCTTCTTACTGAACTGTTTGCCTTATCCATTGTGAAACGGGATGTAACAAAGGCGATTACTCCACCTGGTCTAACTTTGTCCAATGTCTTTGCAAAGAAATAATCATGAATATTGAAATGATATTTATCATATCGTTTATCCATGACACCAAACTGTCCAAATGGAACGTTTCCTATTGCTACATCAAAGAATGAATCAGGAAGATGAGTATCTTCATATCCTTCGACATTAATATTGGCATTTTGGTATAACTGCTTGGCAATTCTCCCAGTAATCGAGTCTAATTCAATACCATATAACTTTGAATCTTTCATACATTCAGGAACAAGCCCCATAAAATTACCAATCCCACATGCCGGTTCTAATATATTTCCATATCGAAAACCTAAATTAGAAAGAATCTGATAAATACTATCTATAACAACTGGAGGCGTATAGAAAGCTGTCAAAGTAGATTCTCTGGCATTTCTATATTCATCTTCATTTAATAAATTCTTGAGTTCATGATATTCATTAGACCAGTTAGGTTTGGTATCATCAAATGCATCAGCAAGCCCTCCCCAGCCAACATATTTCGCAAGAACATCTTGTTCTTCTTTAGTGGCATTGCGATGTTCTTTCTCCAAAGAAAAAAGCAACCTGATGGCTGCAATGTTGTTTTTATATCGTTCTTTTGGAGTACCTACACCTAGATGTTCATCTGTAATATGATAGTCAATCTTTGGCAGTCCTTTGATTTCTGGAACTTTCTGAATAGAAGCAAAATCTTTGAATCTCTCATATACAGGTAGAGGAATTCCATTTGGTATATCTGTGTCATCATAAGAAATTGCTTCATCTAGGATGAAATCATAAAACTCTTTCCCATGCCATATATTATCTTCATCAGCAGTAATGAGTTGTTCAAATTCATCATCCCACTGTACTTCAATATCTTCTAGATTTAGATGAGATAATACATCTTCAGCAACTTCTAATTCCTGAAGCATGCGATAGTCACTTGGAATTTCATAGTTGTTTTCTTTCGCAAAGTCTAATAGTTTTGTATAAAGCATATCAGAAACTTTAATTGCTCCATCTTCATTATAGTAAATTTGATAAATCCCATTATGTTCTGGAGTTTTATAAAGTTGCTCACTTTCAAGGTAATATTCTTTTTGAAGAATATTATTCAACCAACTTGATGCGTATGTTTCCATATCTTTCAATACGAATTCTTTCATATTTTCATCAGTTTTATCTAAATCAAAGGTTACATTCAAAAGTTGGTTTCTATAATGAACAGGTAATAAAGTTTGATTACTTGAGTCTAATTTAAAAGACATAAATGGCTCATTCAGTTCAATACCATTAACTTCATAGAAATGCATCATATCTACAACTTGAGTAGAATAATCATAACTGAACATGATTGGATGTTCTTTTTGATTTCTTGAATGTAAAATCATTATTGATGATTTTTCTTCTACAATACGATTGGCAATATTTGATAATTGCTTATAAAGTTGATGAGGCATATTATCATCAGATTTTGTGGAAATAACATAATCTTCATAAGTTTGATCAATAATATCATCAATCATTAAATTTCTTATTTCTGTATTGCCAGTATAAAGTTCATAGATTTCACGATGTTCAGCATTCATTGAACCTATGATACCAATCATCTCTGAACGAATTAAATCTTCGGCTTCATCAACACTTGTATCTCTATCACGTAAAGCAGGATAAATAGAAGAATGCTTAATTTTATCAACAAAAATAGGAAGATATTCTTGGTAGAGTTCTTCCTGTGTTCTTTTCTTCGGTTGGTTTGTTTTGGTTTGGATTGGGACAAGTAGTTTATCATTTAATGGATTTTCTTTTAAAACACGTCTTAATTCATCAGCAGTGTAATTTTCTGTAAATAATGGAAATTCCTTATCTTGAAGTAAAACTTCTGCACCATCTTCAATAACTTCGTATTCTGAAATACCTATATAAATGGTATCGCCAATTTTCCATTGATAATCCTTTGGAATATCTTCTTGAATTGCGCTATTGGTTGAAATATGTTCATCATCAACATCTTGATTGAATTCTTTTTCTTTTCTTTGACGTTCATATTCAAGTTCACGATTCAGTTGCTGTTGAAAAAATACAGGATAATGTTCTAGTTCCTGTTTACTTAAATAACGATTGGTTGCAATAAGTTCATCAATTCGTTTTGCGACTTTATCCCATTTTAAAGTAACTTTGATTTCTTCTTTGCCTATTTCTTTTTTTCTGCTGATTGTAATTCCTTTGCCATCATGCCATTCATCAATACATCCGTATGCAGGATTACTTCCACCAATGCCATATTCTTTTTTAAGAAAATCAACATTTTCTTTTAATGTTGAATGTTTTTGAAATTGTTGATAAATCCGATACTTGCCCTCATGCACCTGACTGCCACGAACTAATATACGATCAATTTCTTCCTGTGAAAAGAAAATTCCATTTTTAAGTGATTCTTCATTTTCAAATATTGCATTTCTTTGTTCTTCTTCTGTTGGAATTTGAACAGTTGGATCATAATAACGTGATACAATAAAACCTTCAACGAAATTTGCAACTAATCCCCAACTATAATTTACGTTTTCTTCCTGATTATCATATGTTCCAAAATAAAGATGAAGGGAATCCTCTTCTTTTATAAAACCAAGAGGAACGCCATCTACTTTCCATTCTACTGCATGGTCTGGAAAACATTCTTTAATGAAAGTAGCTTGTTCCTTTTCATTTGTATGTTCTTGAAAGAATGAAATAATTTCCGTTGATGTCTTTAATAATTCATTTCTATATGTGAGTAAATAAAAAATAGCATTTGAATTAAGGACATTCATTTTATAGGCACGCTGAACTCCAGACATCTTTTCCCATTTTGGAAGTAAATATTCACCACTCTCAATTAGTTTAGCAACTTCCTCTTGAAGTGTCATAAACGATAAAAATGAATCAGATTCTTTCTTTAAATAATTGCCCTCCCATATATCTAGACCATTACCATTTTTCTTATAACCAATATAATTATAGTCATAATTGTGTGGGGCTTTAAAGACCTGAACAAGTGTGTCATCATAACATTCTGATAAAAAGCTTGCCCTTTCACCATCATCTGTATGCTCTCTAAAATATTGGACAATTTCCTCTTTCTTTTTTGTCAATCCAATATCTTCACAAAGCAACACTGGTAAATACTGTAAATTAAAAGGTGGTAAGTTTTTTTCTTTCTTACCACCACTTTCTTCAACAATAAATCCTAAATCTAACTGTAAATGATCTCCTTGAGAATATTCTCGTTGATGATTGCCTTTAGGTTGTTCATGTGCTGTACCCACGCTATTTGATTGGTTTCCTTGTTTGGAGCTGGATACTTCTTCAGATAATCTGCCATCAGCTTGTCGTACATCACTTGAGCCTGATTCTCTATCTCCTTGAGATGTTTGTTTAATGTATTGTTCGCCTTGAGTGAGAACAGGTAGCCCTGATGATATGTCTTGAGATAATTGTATCTCATTCGTGCGTAATGACTGCTTAGAATTTGTGTCGGTTGGTTGATGGCTGGCATCATATAATCCCCTGCTTGTAGATATTGCACTTCTTTCATTTAACAAACCTCCTTTTGTTTTATCTTCATCTTTATTTTGCCTTACTGTTCTCTTTTTTTCAAATGTGCGATACATCAAAGAACGTACATCTTTCCCTATTTCATTTAAGACTGCATAACTCAAATCATGGTATGCACTACCTAATTGACCTATTGTTTCATGAGTATTAAAATAATAAACACCATAGAAATCACTTTCTTCTAAATAATCTAATGGTTGCAGTCCACATCTGTTTAATAAAGCATAACTTATACTGTTTTCAACAATGACTTTAAAATCATTCTTGATTTCATAATCTTCAAGTCCATCAAACCCACTACCTTCATGATATTTTATTAATGACGTTTCATAATCACTTAAATAATCCTCAATAATAATATGTGCAACTTGTAACAATACTTTTCCTAAATCGCTATCATCATTGATAGTGTCATATCTATCAATAATACTTTGAATGATTTCTTCATGATATTGAGTTTCAACTTTCCATAGTAATAGTCGCTGATTTCTACTTGCTGTATCAGCAATATCAAAAACATATCGAAGTCTTTCATTAGTATCCAATAAAGCGATACCCTTTGAGCCACGTTTAACCCATCTATGAAATTTATCATTCCATGTATCATAGGTTGCACAGGCTCTAGCATTTGGCCTTTGAGCATGAATAAGAATCTGATCTTCAAAAGAATATTTAAACAACCATGAAGTTGTATCTAAAAAAGATAACCATTGCTCTATTGAAGAAGTAATTTCTAACGAATGTTCTTTCCATATTTCATATATTTCATTATATTTACTCGACAATCATTCCACCTCCTTTATAATAGAGTAGAGGGAAACCTCAGATAATTTCGCCCCTCTCATTGAACCGTACGTACGGGTCTCGTATACGGCTCTGCATTTATATCGAATCACAAACTCTTAAGATAGTATTCAAGGGGATTGACTAGTCCAGGTCTTTCTCCTTTTTGTATGGCTAAAATTTTGGAAGATATAACGAAGTTAACGACATTCATCCCACTTCTTCTATACCAGCCTAATCTAGTATTAGCACATTTGAAGATATCTTCTTCACTGAATCCGCATTTACATGCCTTATTCAATTTCATAAGATTTCGATAGATTGTCATAGGTTTCTTCCATTGTTTGATGATGATACATCTTATTTTATGTCTTAACCATTGACCAAACTTATCAAGAAATAATTTGATGCTTCCCACTTTGAAATAGTTTATCCAACCTCTTACTATTTGATTTACTTTTGTAAATGTAGTTGATAGCGGTCTTGCAACGGCATGTCTTCTTGATAAAACTACTTTTATCTTTTCATATAATCGTTTCTTTCTATCTTTAGTTGGTATACATTTCCAGTTTTCTCCATTTTTATAAAATGTAAATCCTAGAAATTGTCCTTTTGTTGGTCGTACTACCTTTGTTTTCGTCGCGCTAACTTTAAGAAATAGCTTTCTTTCTAGCCATGATGTCACTGATTTCATTACTCGATTTGCACTCATTTCACTTTTAACGAAAATAATACAATCATCGGCATAACGTACAAAGCGTAGATTTCTAGACTCCAGTTCCTTATCAAATTTATCTAAATAGATGTTCGATAATATGACACTGATAGGCCCTCCTTGTGGTGTTCCTACTGTCGTGCTTTTAATTAAACCTTTATCAAGAACCCCAGCTCTTAAATATGCACGAATAAGATGTAATGTTTTACTATCATTGACATTCTCTCTTAAGATTGAAATTAACTTATCATGATTTACCGTATCAAAGAATTTCTCAATATCTAAATCTACAATCCATTCATAGCCTTCATTTAAGTAATACAATACTTCTTCCATGGCCATATGTGCACTGCGTTTTGGACGAAATCCATAACTATGTTCACTAAAAATTGGCTCATAGATTTCACTAAGTACTTGTAACATCGATTGTTGGATAACTCGGTCTACTACTGTAGGGATTCCTAATGGTCTTTGTTTGCCGTTTGGTTTAGGAATATAAACTCGTTTAACAGGCATTGGTCGATACTTCTTATTCATAATCTGTTGAACAACATCATCTCGGTATTGGTTAAACCATTCTTCGACTTCTTGTATGGTCATTTTATCAACGCCCGGTGTTCCTTTATTTTGTTTGACCTTTTTGATTGCAATTTGTAAATTCTTTCCACTTAGTATCTTTTCCATTAATTCCATTTGCTGCTTCTCCTTCTATTTGTAAATATATTTGAAATCATCCCAAGTACCTTTACCGTCTATGGTTACGTTCCATATCTTTAGGCTATTTTCCTATTCGGATTATTCAAACATTGCTTATAGCGATTTGCACTTTATAAACGTTTCAGTCCTTCAGTACTTCTACTTACTATGACTTCATCTGACTTCTTATGGCAAACCTTTTCCGACCGAGGGTACTACTACTGATTTTAAAGTTTACTAGACTTCCTCGTCCATAAGACCTCCCGGGGTAATTCATGAACCCTATTTCTTTCATAACGTCTTGATTTACTGTCTTGGATTTACGTTTACCTTTTGGATTTCGGTTTGTGTTGCAACCTTATCCACCATTTAGCCTTATCAAGTTTCTATTCGTACGCTCGAAAGAATCGCTACACCACTTCCTTCACCCTTGACATCACTATCAACGGCTTGTGGTTCACTACACTTGGCGGTAAATACCTGCGGTTGGTTTATCTCCAACTGAATTCATGCCATGCCCGGCACACAACAAAAAAAGAACCTAAAATTTTAGATCCTTCAAGAATAAATATCAAATAAAACTCTTTTTAATTCTTAACAACTATAATTAATAATTTACAAACTGGAATTTATTGTATTTTTCCATAAAAGCTCAATATCACCTATAATTTAAAAATTTAGAACTATTATCTAATGCTAAAATTTGCAATAATTTGTGCATGATCTGGATAAGATGTTGGAATTTCTCTTGTAAATTCTCCATCTACATATACATTTTTACAATCGTTCACAAAATCCCAAGTATAGGGATAACAATAAACACTCAACTCATCAGAATAAAACATTAAATCAGGACACCCCGCATATTCATCACCTTTGTAAGCTTGATGACTTACGCCCTTTGGAACAACAACATTAATCATGTTTGGTAATTTTTCTTCAAAAAAAAATTTATTCCAATACTCATTCTGATTATTTCTTCGACCAACGTTAAAATCCCCGCCACCAACAATTTTATAATTTTTTTCATTAAGCTCATTTATTCTATCTACGATTTTCTTACCTTGTCTTGCTCTTGCTTCCATCTCTTTATTAAGACTATTAGCATTCTTGTAATCATAGTAATCAACTAGTATTCTTGTTCCAACTACCATAAAAATATCTCCGTAATTATCTTTTAAACAAATATCTAAATAATCAGGTAAATCTTTATCATAGTCAGATTTCCATGTGTACTTATTACCAATCTTCGAATATTTTTCTTTATTATAAGCAATCATAATTTCATTATGTTTATTCCCATTATCAGATGTTTCGAATAAATACTTTTCATTTAAAAAAATTTTTTCCCAATCATTATGTTTATAAAATTCAGTAAAAATAATAATATCAAATTCTTTATTAAAGCAATTCAACACAAATTTTGGATAGAAAGATTCTCCGAAACCAGCCCTTTGATTTATATTCCAAATAAGTAGTTTGTTCAAAATGATTCGCTCCTTTCTATAATCATCTTCTTATTAACGTTAACTATTTATATCCTCTATATTTCAATTTATCTTTTATTTATACAAATTATATTTTATCATAGTATTTATAAAATGAGAACACACATTGGATAATATCATCTTTCTGGTACATTCTTTTCCTTTGGTTTAGTTCTATTCCTCTCAATTTGGAGATGTCTATCTAGCATATCTGTACATCGTTGTCGATAATCTTTAAATGCTTTTCTATAATTAGAAAAGTAATGACCTATATCATATCCATATTTACGATTAGGCGTTGTAGACCATGTAACATATTCATCTTTTTTTGCATTGTACCCTAAGACAATGGTATTGTTTCCAATCGTGGTTGAAGTAATAATTTGATAGTTACAATTTTTTTCAACATATAAATCCATAATATCTATTGACTCTAATTGCATTAAATCAATTTCATGTTTACTGATACCATTTACCTGACAATAAGAAAGATATTTTTGTAATCCATCTTTATGACTAACATCTTCACGCCATTGATCAATGCAACACCAAACATCATAATGCTCAAATAATGGCATATAATCAATTTCATAACCATTTTCTAATGGTTTCAATAAATAATCATCAATATTGAAATCCCAATAATCCATAGGAAAAGTATTATATGAACCATCACTGTTCACATTAATTGAAAGCATATCTTCAGGATCATCCAAAGAAAAAGCATACGCTATATATTGTCTTTTATCATGTTCCTTTTTTGTAATAATATAAAGTATATCAAAATTATACTGTTCAGTTTCTCTTAAGATATCTATACATGTATGATATGACTCTCTATTATTCATTTTTCTTCCCTCCTTTTTGCTTCTTATGAAAAGCACGCATCGCTGTCATAAGCAAATGCTTAAATGAATAATTTATTTGACATACCCTTTACCATACTGACTCCTGCATGATTTCTTTGAACTCTTTAACCTTTGCCTTATTTTCATATTCTTTTTCCTTATAATATGAAAAACTTAACCCAAAAAAATGTGTTGTATAGTCCGCAAATGCGTTATCAATCTTCTCATGCATATCAACATATTCGATTTGCAATGACTCTCTATCAATTACAAAGACTTTAAAAACAAATGTTGTTTTCATATCAGGCATATACAAGCGTTCCTGAAACCCAAGAATAACTTTCTTTTCACCAATTGTTTCTGATAATAATATTTGATAATCATTAAAACAGTTTTCAACAAACATCCAATAAATATCATTTAATTTTGCACCATAAAAATGTTCCAATGTTTTATGTGTAATACCAGTTTCATTACAAAAACCAAAATACTTATATAAGCCATTAGAGATATAATCCATTTCTTCTTGATGTATATTGATGAATTCCCATAATCTGCAATGTGTATCCATTGTCATGTAAACTGGTTCATATCCATCATTAAGTTTTGTTAGTATGAAACCTTCAATTCTTTCTTCAAACAATTCTTTATATCTTTTCTTATATTTTATATTTTTAGCATTGATAACAATCTTATTAGACTGAGGACTTATAATATAATCTTCTTTGTCACATGTAATACCAATCATATATTTCTCTATGCCATTTTTGTTCTTGATGAGTATATAATCAATTTGTGATATTGCATTCTTATTTTCCTTATCTATAAAATTCCATGCTTTTTTCAACTTTTCTTGTACCATTTTAATATCCATTATTTATCTCCTTTTATTTTTCTACAAAATGAAAAAGGGAGTTTATTCTCCCTCATGTTCTTTTAGTGATTTTTTCTTTTGATAAGCAACAAAGAAACCAATACTGCTAACTGAAAGCATTAAACCAATATAAAGTATTACATCTGTACTATCCCCAGTTTCAACAATAATAGGTGGCTGTGGAATACGTTCATCTTTCATTGCTATTTTTTGAACAACCTCACCATTATCATCAACTGTAAAAGTAATAGATTCTGCAATCTCATATCCATTTGGCGCTGTAATCTCAATCAATGTATACTGAGAAGATACAGTTAAGCGAACAGCATGTGCTTCTTTAGTAGAAATCCATTCTTCGATTAAATTTCCATCATCATCTTTTAACTGAAGCCTTGCTCCCTCTAATTCCTGATTATTCGTAGCATCATATTTAGTGATTTCTACAATATCAGTTTTTACATCAGTCATTATAATTGTCTGATTCTTATCATCACTAACTTCAAATTCAATAGGATCAGCTAACATATAGTTTTCTGGAGCATCAATTTCTTCTAGCTTATATTTTTTTCCAGCTAGAAGCTGAGTTGCATAGTGAACGCCTTTTTCATCAGTAGTCCAGCTTTCAATAACTTTTCCATTTTCCATGTCAACAATCTGCAATGTTGCATTTTCTACTGGTTTATCATTTTGATCTATTTTTGCAATTTCAACATATTTATTGTTCATAACAATTGTCATATCTTCTTTTTCTGAAACTGTGAATTGAATAGGATTAGCAGTAATATAATTTTGGGGCGCTTTGATTTCTCTTAATTCATAATCCTGACCTACCATTAAACCATTAACTGCATGAGATGTTCCATCAGTTGTCCATTCATCAACAATCTCTTTTGTTTTAAGACTAACAACCTGCAAGACAGCACCCGCCATATCATCATTATTCTCATTAACTTTTCTTACATTGACAATTGTATCAGTCATTGTAATTTCTTGTTTATTTTCAGTAAAAGTAAACTCAATTGGCTTTGCTAGTGTATAACCTAAGGGTGCTAAATCTTCATAAAAAATATATTCGTTGCCAAATACCAATCCCTTGATTAAATGACTTTGTCCATCACTTGTCCATGTATCAATGACTTCCATCGTTTCTTTATCAACAACCTTATAGGTTCCGCCTTTGATTTCTTTTCCATTTAAATCAGTCTTAGAGAAATAGGCTTCACTTAATCTGTTATGAGTATTATGAGAAATTGTATAAGATTTTGTCTTATCATCCTTAATGTCAAATTCATAAACAATTGGATCTTCACTCATCACATATCCATCTAGTGTTTCGACTTCCTCTAACTGATAAACAGTTTTACCTGTTGGATTTAGTGGAAGTCCAGCAACATTTATCTTTCCATTCTTTACGGTATACAATCCATCGCTTGCTCCATTGACTGATACACTATCGCCTTTTTTATAAATAATCTTTCCATCAGTTGAATCGATTACATCATAAACTGCTGTTAATCTGAAAACTGCTCCTTCATTATCTTTAATATCTTCAAATGTCTTGTTGAGAATAATTTCTGCATCTGGCTTTTCATTAGTAAATTCTACTGTAATGATTGGATCCATATCCTTATCAAATTCAAGGTCAGGATTATCTGATGAAACTTCAAAGTCAAAGCTATTTCCTAACAAAAATCCATTAGGTGCTTTGACTTCTTCAATTGTATAGTGTCCTTTTAAGATCATATCATCCAAAGCAACCATACCATTTTTATCTGTTGTCCATTCATCCTTTTCAAAGAACAATCCTACTTTTTGAGTTACATAATTTCCTTTCTCATCCTTGATTTTGAAAGTTGCACCACTGAGTGTGACATTATTACCATTTTCATCAAGTTTGACTATTTTAAGCCATACCTTAAATGGTGTATTGTTGACCATTCTATATTCAATTTCTTTATCCTCATTAATATCCACAAAGAAATCCCCAGCTGGTGCATAGTTTTCTGGTGTCTTTGTTTCTTTCACTTGATACACACCATATGGGATTTTTTCTGAAATACCTCTACCATTAGCATCAGTTGTAATAATTGAATAAATCTTTGCCTTATTCCATCCTACTTTATCAACTTCTGACTTAAGTTTCATTGTAAATTCAACATCAGCTAATCCATCAATGACTCCACTATTTCCATCAGTTCCTGCCTTAGCAATTTCTAATTGGCCTTTGATGACCTGTTCTGTAGATGTTACATTTTTGATTTCTAATTGTTTATTTGATGATGTCTTTTCAATCAAAACAGTATGATCTCCATCTATCAAATATCCTTCTGGTGCTTTGACTTCTTCAATTCGATATTCTCCTAATGGGAGATTGTTCCAGGTAATATTAAAGTTTGAATCAACTGTTTTTTGACCAACATCTCCATACACTGCATTACCAATATTCTTTTTAGAAACCACTTCATCCTTTTGATAAATAACTTCTTTATTTGCTGGATTCAAGATATCTTTATTGGCTTTTAATGTATATATTGCTCCTTTTAAAGTTGCATCACCCTGTGATACTTTACCAGTTTCACTATCTACTTTTGACAAATCAATCTGGCCTAAAACTGGCTCATTGAACATAACAACTTCATAAATCTTTCCATTTTCTGTGATGCTTTGTTCTTTAGTCAAAGTTGCAATCGTGTAGTTGCTAGGCTCTTTCTTTTCTCTGATGATATATGTTCCATAATCAATAAGAGAACTTTTTGCTATTCCTTTTTGATTAGTAGTGATTGTTTCAAGAACATTGCTACCTTTCAAGATTTCAAACTCTACTCCTGCCTGTTCAACAGTTTGACCAGACTTCTTATCTTTTTTGATGACTTGGATATAACCCTGTTTCCAGTTATTTGTTGCAGTAAAAGTTGCTACTTCTTTTGATTTAATCTCAACTTGATGAATGGTATTATCCAAAATTAAATGGTCTGGAACTTTTGTTTCTTGAACATAGATAGTACCTGGTCTTAGCTTATCAATAGTTACTTTTCCATTTGATCCTGTTGTATATGTTCCAATTGGATTGGACATATCTGCATTACTGCTTACTTTAAATTTAACATCAGGAACATAGTTCCCTTTATCATCTTTTTTAGCAATTTCTAAAGAGCCATATAAATCTAACTTCACTTGCATTGCAAAATATTTTGGATCAGAAAATCCGGGAGTACAAATCATATTTTGTTTAGTATCACTCTTCAATACAAAATTAGCAGTACCAGTAGTTTTACTATACTTTGAGGCACCATTTTTCTTGCAATTATCAGCTGTAAGATTAACTACTTCTTTTGTACAGTTCTCTGATGCTGTAATAACAAGATTGTTGCTTGACTTTTCATGAGAGAAAGTTATACCATCTTTCGTAAAGTTGAAACTATCATAATACTTGAATACACCATTGCTATCATTTAATCTCTTTGTTTCTCCCAACTGTAAATTGACAGTTGTCGCATCAAAACTAGGCATTGTATCCCACTTGTTATACTCATCCATAATCCCTGACTTCCATGCAGGATAGTCATCATCTATAACATAGCTATTAGATGTTTGTCCCAATACCTGCCAAATTAAGTTTTGGGTATATGCATATCTTTTATTTCCACCACTTTCTCCATTGTTGTAACGATAAGTTGACAAGTATGCAATTCGAGCTGCATTTCTATAAATTCCAGTAGGGTTACCTACATCAAAAATATTTTCACCTTTGTTCAATTCCTCGCCATGTTGAACACAAAATGCTACCTGACCCCAATGAGTTTCATAATCTGGAATGTCATTTCCTTTAATTCTTAATTTTAGAATCTCTGCACCTTTATCACTTTTATATCCTGTTTCATACATTCTTAATATAAAACTTTGTTCAACTGCATTGACTATGCCTATATTGTTTAATAATGTACAAAAAACAATTAATATTGGTATTACCACTTTTTTTATCTTCATTTTATTCTCCTATCTTAATTTCATAAAAATTCCCAATAAATAATTATTAACTCCTTTAAAAACAAAAAAGCAGGATTATTTGAATCCTGCTCTTAAAAAAATTATCTATTTTTTATCTATAAGTCATATTTAATCCTCGCATCCTACAAGTACAAATAAATATTTCATACCCTACTGGACTCTTCTTGCAATATTCATCAAAGGTTATTTCACCATTATCTAGTTTGTTACTCCAATAGCTTAATATCTCATCAGCTTTACTTTCTGCCTCAGCATCACTATTAAACCACCCACTATTCACTGTAAACATATGTTTATGTGGTTCTTCTTTTTTTGGTGGCTCTTGAGCTTCTTCTTTTTTAGGGGGATCTTTTTTAGGAGTTTCTTTTTCCTTTGGTACTTCTTTTTTTGGGGTTTCTGGTTTCTTGGTAGTATTTACTTCTTCTTTTTTTGAGGATACTTGACTATTAGATGTGTTTTCTTTTTTATTTTGCTGAGAACTATCCCTTTGATTTTTTTTATCACTAGAAGTTTGTTCTTTTTGAACTATATCTTCTTCCTTTTTCTCTGTGACATTATTTTGATTCGTTTTATCACTATCCTCTTTTTGAGTAATCATTTCATTGTTATTTTCAGGTGCAGTAATCTTTGAACTTTCTTTTTTTTCTCCACACCCAACAAGAAATAACGACACTGCCACCATTGTTAATATTGTTTTTATTTTCATATATATATATCCCTCCTATCGACAATTTCAGTATAATTAAATACTTTTATACTGTCAAATATAATAGGTGTTCATTTTTTTACTTTTTGCTCATTATTACTTTCGGTTGGTAAAAAGGAAAGGGGTTCTTAGGGGAAAACGCAGTCACGTTTTCAAGCAAAAAAAGACAGACTCCCCCTTAACAAGCCTGTTGATATTTGAAAATATGCAATTCTTACAGTTACATGTATGACTCTTTATCTTTCATGTTCCTTTTTTCTTTTTTTTGCCCATATCTTTAATAATTTCAAAATAGTGTCACTTTTTTGTCTAGGTGTAAAATCATTAGGAAAATACTCATCTATATCCTCCATTTTGAATGAAATCTTTTCTTTCTGATTTGCCTTTACCTCTGTCATAATAGAATAAATAACATTTTCATCAAGCCTATTTTCTTTTGACAGTTCTTTCATTCTAATAGTTTGAGCATGAGATGGTGTCAAATCAAATTCTTCAATATATTTTACAACAAGTTCCTGGTTTTCCTTAGATAGATAGGACAGTTCAACTGCTGGATTGAATGCTATTTTTATTTTATCTTCTCGTAAACCATCGACCATATCTCTTAATGGTTCAACCAATTTAGTTAAGCGAATATATCTATAAATTTGATTTTTCTTTTCTCCCACTTCTTCTGCTAACTTATCAATAGAATATGTTTCATTTAACTTTTTCCCAACTTGGGAAAAAGTTAAATCATTGCGTTTACCTTGTCTATTCATTGCCTCAAGTTTCATCTTATAAGCAAAACCTCTTTCACTTGGTAAAATCGTTTCTCGCTGAATATTAGAATCGACCATAATGATTGTTGCCTGATCATCAGTTAAGTCACGCACAATAGCAGGAACTTTATCCAATCCATTAAGTTCGGCTCCTTTCATTCTGCGATGCCCTGAAACCATTTCATAGCCACTTCCATCTTTAGACGGTCTGACGAGTGTTGGCAAAAGTATTCCATTTTCGGTTATACTTTCTATGAGTTTAATCATCTGCTCATCTTCTCTTACTTTGAATGGATGATTTTTAAATTCATGGATTTCACTAATAGGAAGCTCCATGATTTTTTCTAGTTTTGCTTCCTGACGTTGTTCCTCATTGGTAAACAAATCATCGTATGAGGGCATTCTTATGTCGTTTATGTTCTTTTTCGGCATTTAGAATTACCTCCTTTGTAAAAACATTGTAGGCTTTGGTTGCTGAACCTTTTGGATCATATACAAAAATACTTTCTCCAACACCAGTTGATTCAGAAGCTTTGACACATCTAGGAATTGTGCTATTAAATATCTTAATGTGTTGTCCAAAATTCTTATGAATATCCTGAATAATTTTCTTAGATAAATTTGTTCTTTCATCCGTCATTGTAATTAAAATACCATCAATTTTTAAATCAGGATTAAGATTTCTTTTCACCATATTAATTGACTTTAATAAATCTGCCATGCCTTCAACACCATAAGGCTCTGCCTGAACAGTAATAATCACTTTATCACTTGCAGTCAAAGCGTTAATAGGCAGATTATCCAATGATGGATTGGTATCAATAATAATAAAATCATAATCATCTCTAACAGTATCAATAAAACGCTTAACTACAGTTTCCCTACACATGGCACTCTCTAGTGTTGAGTTAATACCAGCAAGTGAAATATTTGCAGGAACAATATCTACATTCTCATCACTATGCAAGATGAGTTGTTCCTTATCAATAGGCACATCTTGAATAACTGATAAAATGACTTCTCTCATGGATAAAGGATATTGACTGCTGTCATAATATCCAAATGCCTTAGTTGAATGTCCTTGAGGATCAAGGTCAACTAATAATACCTTTTTACTGTGTAATGCAAGACAAGCACTTAAACTAACCGAAGTCATTGTTTTACCTACACCGCCTTTTTGGTTAGCAATTGCAATCACTTCTGCCATAATCAATCACTCCTTTCTTTTTAATTAACATTTCTAACCCTCCTTTCTTTTCGCCAGATTAAATTCTGGCTATGTAAAAAGTCATCTAAAGTTATTTAGATGACCTGTCAATAAAATATGTATTTCTGCCTACTATGGTATTTACCTGTTACCAAGTATATTATTTTATTATTATGTATTCGTACATTTAAAAAATAATGTAAATATGGATCTTTACGTTTTTATAATATGGATGAAAAATGTCTGAAAACATCGACATATTTTTATTTATATCATTTATCCATTGTATCTCTTTGTGGCTACATCGTTACCACTTCTAAGCAGTAATCCATGTAATAAATCTCTTAAATTAATGTGGTCTCCAATATGTATATAGACCCCACTTCCCCAAGCTTGATTCACTTCTTCACCAATTTCATATTCATCATCTAAGTTTCCATTTTCAATGGCTACAATGGCTGTCATAATTTTAGAGATAGAAGCGACACTTTGAACATAATGTTCATTCTTTGCTTCTAACACTGTCTTATTAAAAGTATCCATGACAATATATGCCTTACCTGAAAAATCCATTGCACGAATTGGTGTTATAGACATAAAGAAAACACAAATCACAAAAAATATCTTTTTCATAAAATCACCCTTATCACTATATGATAAAAGTCCTTACGATATGATAAGTTATTATTTTAGTAAAGATTGATTTTGAGTTTAGTAAATGATAGAATAGAAAAAAGGAGTGACTTTATGGCTACAATAAAAGATATTGCATTAAAAGCTGGTGTATCCAGTGCGAGTGTTTCAAGAATATTAAATAATGATGCGACTTTAAATGTCCCTCAAGAAACAAGACAAAGAGTTTTTGATGCTGCAAAAGAATTAGGATATGAAAAAAAGAAGAAAAAATTTGATGATACAATTATGACTATTGGTATTGTTCAATGGATGTCACCAATTCAAGAAACAGATGATCCTTATTATTTATCAATTCGTCAAGGTGTTGAAGAGTTTTGTTTTCAAAATAAAATAAGTATTAAGAGAGTTTTTCAAACAGATGTAGATTATCTTTCTTCATTAGAAGGCGTTGAAGGTCTCGTTTGTATTGGTAAGTATAGTCAAAAAGATATGGATACACTCAAAAAAGTTTGTCCAAATATTATTTACTTAGATATGAATGTAGATCCTATTCATGAAGGATGTATTGTTTTGGACTTTAAAAATGCTATTCGCCTTGTTATTGATTATTTTCATCAACTTCACCATCAAAATATTGGATATCTTGGTGGTTTAGAATGGATTGACCAAAAACGTTATCCTGATGTGAGAAAAAAATATTTCAAACGTTTCTGTGATCAATACCAAATGAATTACAATGATTACATTATGGAAGATGCATTTTCAATTGAATCAGGATTTACAATGATGAATGAACTTATTCAAAATAAAAAGGTTCCTACTGCTATTTTTGCAGCTAGCGATCCTATTGCTATTGGAGCTTTACGTGCATTAACTCAAAATGGTTATCAGGTTCCACAAGATGTTTCCATTATTGGCTTTGACAATATTGATACTGCCAACTATACATCTCCACCTCTAACAACCATCTTCGCCCCTACATTTGATATGGGATATATGGGTGCACGTATGTTATTTGACTCATTTCGACGTAATGAAAATATTTCTCCGATTCGTGTTCAAATGCCATGCTTTCTCATTGAAAGAGAATCATGCGCAAAGCGAGACTAAAGATGATAGTCTCGCTTTCTTTTCTTTATATATTGAAGTGTCTGTTCTAAACCATTTTGATCCAAATAAACCAATAGTTCTTCTAGTAATGCACGTGAATGAGGATGCAAAATATAACTATGTTTTCCTCGTTGATAATAAATCAATGGAAATTGGTCACGATAATTAGCCCCTTGATAAATCATACTTGCAGCAACACGGTCACAAAACATTTCAAATATGTATTGGACTGGTATTTCTGCTGGCTGACATCCTCTATGAGTAAAATCAACCCAAAATTCCCAGTGATGCTTATTTCTTCCTTTATGATGAAGCCAAGCCATTGAATAGCCTTTCTCAGTCCTTTCAACAGCATTAGGAGACTTTGTCCCTTGATAATAACGAGCTCCTGTCAAAAATTCACAAAGTGAATATTTTGACATATCATGTAATATCCCTTGCTTGTATAAACCAATGCGAAAACACAACTGTCCAACCTTTATTTTATGCTTTGTAATTGTCTTAAAATGTTTCCATGCCTTCATACTCTCACCTGATATTTAGTATACACTCTTCACGAATTCATGTAAATCTCTTTATTTTTTTTAAAAGCATGTTATAATAGGTACGAATATTAAAGGAGGTGGGTATTATGCCTTTTAAAATTGATGTTCAAACAAATATAAATGACTATGAATTAACATTAGAGAGATGTTCAGAAATTATTACAGTACTCCAAGAAACATATCAGAATATTCGTAAAGAAATGTATGCATATTTCTTGGGATTAAGAAGTTTGAAGAAAGCTTTATTATTTGTACTTGTCTTATTTGCATTTTATTTCTTCACTGAAGATTTATTTTTTCTTTACTTAATGCCTGTTTCTGTTGGAATATCTATGATTTTTTCCATGATTAGTGCTGAATATATAACATCACAATCACGCAAAGAAATTCATCACCAACTTCAGCATTATATTAAAAAAAGAGAAACATTATTAAGGAATAAAAACCACGCCTAAAAGACGTGGTTTTCTCTGCGGCTATAAGCCTTTGCTACTTGCTCGCGTCTCAAGGCGCT
>ERZ857801.248-NODE-248-length-78653-cov-9.531209_pt1 | contig 78653 bp, 98 predicted proteins | sample MGYA00519762_ERZ857801 | MGnify/ENA primary metagenome ERZ857801 (study PRJEB31778, sample SAMEA3449368) | human gut metagenome | biome: human gut; feature: human-associated habitat; material: faeces | place: United Kingdom | collected 2010/2012 ...
AGGCCGCACAGCGGTATTACTGGATCAGCCGCACGGTAACGGTACATACCTACAAAGCCCAGGGGATCGATTCCATGGGGCATACCGGCGAGATGCACCGCGGAAAGATTGTGGAGCATTATAAGCATTTTGCGCTGGTGAGGCTGCCGAGTGGTGTACTGGATAGCGCGCTATGGCCAGATTTAGTATTGCAGATGCGGAAACGAAAAAGATATAGGCAGGGAGGCGAGGCCGGTGGAGCAAAACAGTCCGGCTAAAGAACTGGAGAATTTCTTGAATTTCATAGACCAATGTGTCCAGGAATACAAGGCAGCGTATGAAAATGTGAATGAAGAGGACCGGCGTCTGTAAGATCTGGTTCATGCAATAGAATTTGCAGTGGATAAGTCTGAGCGGAACCGAGTAGCAACGAAGTTTCAGCAGAGTCGGAAATACCGCAGGCAGAATAAAGATATTGTCAAGCGAAATGAGCGGATCGTCAAGTTCTTTGAGGAACAGAAGAACCGGGATACGCTGAATCGGATGCGGCAGCTTCTAGGCCAACAGCGGAAGGAAGAAGAGTACCTGGATGGGGAACGTGTGTACAAGCCGCGGGTAGGAAAGGAGTGAGGGTTGATGAATCAAGAGACAGCGGAACGGATTGCAAAGGAGGCGGCCTTAGAGGCGGTAAAGGAATTCAAAAAGTCAGAGCGCAAGGAGAAACGAGTGAAGATATTCCAGAATACTAAAAAGCTGATGGAGAACTATAACCGAATCTGCCGGAGCGTACAGGAGGGGATATCTGATTTGTCAGATATGGACGACAGCGACGAGTTGGAAGGATTCACCGAAGAGGATATCTTTATAAACAGCATTCTTAAAAGCAAGTTACGGAGCGTAGTAATGATTGCACATATTGACAAGTGTCTGAGCCTTCTCGAAGAGGAAGAGTACTCAAAGAATACGCCGGAGAAGTATCTGGCATTCAAGTATTACTATTTAGATGGAATGACCTATGAGAACATAGCCGAAGTGTATGGGTACGTGGATCGGACGGCTAGGCGGTGGGTGACGGAACTCACCAATATACTGAGCGTGTATTTATTCGGATCAGATGCAATTATGTTGGATTAGAGGCTTGACAAGAGCGTGTCAAAATCGTGTCCTTGCAATGTCCGAATGGACGAGTTATAATTGTATTATGCAAAATTAGGTAAACAGAAAAAGCCATTTTGCATAACATCCCCAATGAACGGCCACCGGCTTTCATCGGTCGGTGGCTGATTTTCTACCCTGGAAGTGGCTTGAAGTCCTGCAAAGCTATATAGCCGCTAAAAAAACTTAACCCTATAGCGGATAAAACGTGACCGTGATTGCAGTAGTCGGTCAGCTATTGGGTGCACTCTGGAAGTAATGGGTTGACCGCTGGACGGTTGCGGGTAGTTTACAAGGAGTGCTTATGTGGAGCATACCATCAATGGCAGATGGACAGGGTCGTGCCCTGGGTTCCGGTTCGATTCCGTGATGTTCCGCTTATAACACATATCGGGCCTGTAGAGGCACTATAAACAATGTAAGGCACTCAGCGATGGGTGCTTTTCTTTTACAAAAAATAGCCAGATAGGAAGGTGAGGTGATGGCGCATGGTTATGAAAACTTAATACCATTCAGTAAACGAAGCAAGGACGAAGCAAGGGAATATGGATCAAAAGGCGGTAAGGCTTCAGGAGAGTCCAGACGGCGGAAAGCCGCTATGAGAGATACCATGAACAGGCTTTTGACTATGCAGGCAGAAGTCGAAGGCTTGTCTGATATATTGCGCGCTGATGGGGGAGAAAGCACCTATGAAGAACTCATCACCATGGCTATGATTGAAAAGGCCCTTCGTGGTGATGTGAATGCATTTAATGCAATTAAAGCTACGGTCGGTCAGACGGATAAGTCAGCTGTTGATCTGGAAGAGCAAAATCTGCGCATGGCGGCCCAAAAAGCTAAAATGGGAGTGGACGAAGAAGACGATCAGGAAGATGATGGATTTATGGAGGCGCTGAAAGGATCTGCTGAGGAAGACTGGAAAGATGGAGGCACATATGAGCCGGAAGAAGAGACCGATATTTAAGTTCAGGCCATTTTCGAAAAAACAGCGAATGGTCTTGAATTGGTGGACAGAGACATCTCCAGTACGCCAGATGGACGGCATCATTGCAGACGGAGCCATTCGGTCGGGTAAGACGGTCGCTATGTCACTGGCCTATGTATTCTGGGCGATGTCAACGTTTGATGGACAGAACTTTATTATGGCTGGGAAGACGATCAGCTCCTTCCAGCGTAATGTACTTACCAACTTAAAGACAATGCTCCGGAGCCGTGGATATCACTGTATCTATCATATATCCGGTGAGACCCCTAATATGTTGGAGGTTTCACGTAAAGGTATTACAAATCACTTCTACATTTTTGGAGGTAAAGACGAAGGATCCCAGGAGCTGGTGCAGGGTATTACTGCAGCCGGTGCATTCTTCGATGAGGTTGCATTAATGCCTGAGAGTTTTGTTAACCAGGCTACGGGCCGTTGCTCGGTAACGGGGAGTAAGTTCTGGTTTAACTGCAATCCGGCGGGGCCTATGCATTGGTTTAAGATTGGGTGGATCGACAGGGCAGTTGGATACATTGGGGAGCAGAAGGCGCGAGAACTGCAAAAGAAGGATCAGGAGGTCAAGAACCTTCTGTATCTGCATTTTGAGATGGACGATAATCTGTCTCTTGATGAAGAGATCAAAGCAAGATACCGGAGCATGTATGCCGGTGTCTTTTTTTTACGATATATTAAGGGCTTATGGGCAGTGGCAGAAGGCCTGATATACACCATGTTCACTAAGGCCAATATTTACAGTGATGAGTTTCGACCAAAGGGACTGGAGTATTTAAGCGTCCGCACCATCACACTGGATTACGGAACAACAAATCCATGTGTATACCTTGATGTTTACGATGATGGAGATATTATCTGGGTTGACCGGGAATATCGATGGGACAGCCGGATCGAGAAGATACAGAAGACAGATAAGCAGTATGGTGACGATCTGGCAGACTTTATGGGAGACAACCCTGATTTTCAGTGTGATGTTGTGGCGGATCCGTCGGCAGCCAGTTTTATTACAGAGTTACGGGGCCGTGGATACATTGTCAAGCCGGCCGATAACGAGGTGCTGGACGGGATCCGTGTGGTAGCGTCGCTGTTTCAATCGGGAAAGATCCGGATCCACGAGCAGTGTACCGGACTTATTACGGAACTGCGGTCATATGTCTGGGACGACAAGGCAGCAGAGCGCGGAGAAGAAAAGCCAGTGAAGCAGTTGGATCACGGGCCGGACGCTCTCAGATACTACTGCATGACAAAACTACCGGAATGGAGGAGAGGATTATAATGATTGAGATTCTTTCATGGATATTATTAATTGCTAATATGCTATTCAAGATATGCGTTATCATCGAAATTAGCTTTTGCCTGCATAAGATATCAAGAGGATTAAGAAGTGATCAGAACGTTGTAGTGATTTACAGCCTGCTTGGAATTCTTATGGGTGTTATATACCTTGCATTCAAATAAAGGAGAAGGATATGTCAAAACGAAAAAATACCCGCCGCGTGAGGGCAGATACAAAGCAGGCGCCCATTACTATGATGGACGCTTTTTCAAACCCTATAGCAAGACTGGGATTCGGGACACAGGATCTGTTACAGGCCACGCAGTATCCGCTTACCCGTATGACACAAAACTACCAGCTGCTCACAAGCCTGTATCGTGAGAATTGGATCGTACAGAACATTATCGAGACAATACCGGGAGATATGGTGCGGAAATGGTACACGCTTAAGTGTAATGTGGCTCCTGAATATGTGGATGCACTGCAGCGTCTGGAACGCAAGGTGCATCTGCGCAAGTCTCTGTTAGAAGGAATGTACTGGGGACGGTTATATGGCGGAGCTGCCGGAATCATTATGATACGTGGGCAGGAAGATTTGTCGCAGCCACTCGATCATGGACTGATACTTCCCGGCTGTTTTCTGGGGCTTATGATCTTAGACCGGTGGAGTGGTATCTATCCGGAACTGGGGCAGATCACGGACCCGGCGGATCCGGATTTTGGATTACCGGAGTATTACACCGTCAGGGACGAAGAAAGCGGCACCTTGATCTCAAGAGTACACCACAGCCGGGTCCTTCGGTTCCCTGGAAGGGAGCTGCCGTACAATGAGAAGGTCGCTGAAAATTACTGGGGAGAATCGGAACTGGAAGCTATATACAGCGAATTGGTCAAGCGTGACAATGTATCAGCCAATATTGCATCGCTCACCTTCAGGGCAAATGTCAATTACATGGAAACAGACAGTTTGGATCAGATGCTTGCTACCAGCAATGCAGAGGCTCAGCGCCGGTTCTGGCAGACACTTCAAGCGCAGAGTGTGATCGAGAGTAACTTCGGCACACGGCTTGTTAATAAGGGCGATGTGATGCATAACACACAGTACACATTCACCGGCCTTCCGGATGTATACGACCGGGTAATGATGGACGTGGCAGGAGCTGCAAAGACTCCGGTCACAAAGTTGTTCGGGCGGTCTCCTGCTGGAATGAATGCGACGGGGGAAAGTGACATGAACAACTACTACGATTACATAGACGGACTGAGGGAGAATCAACTGCGGCCAATTATGGAACGCCTTCTTCCCATTATGGTGCTGTCGGCCTGGGGCGTGGTTCCTGATGATCTGGACATAGACTTCCCGCCGTTACAGACACCGAACTCCAGCGAACTGGCAGATATTGTAGATAAGAAGACACAGTCGATACTCGCGGCGTACCAGAGCGATCTGGTTGATGCATCTGTGGCTAAGAAAGAACTTAAGGGACTGTCAGATGAAACCGGTATGTTTAATTCCATTACGGATGAGGATATTGAAGCAGGTAAGGGGAAGACCTATTCTGACTACAAGGCAATGCGGGATCCAATGGCAGGGCTGTTAAGTCTTCCGGGAGCCGGCTTCGCAGAGGAGGATGAGTGATGCCAAATCTTATCAGACCTCCGGACGATAAAGACAGGGCAGCCTTTCTCCGCATGCTGTTTCTGCGGACAGAGCAGAGACTCCTGGCGGAAATAAGACGGAAACGTGCCCAGGGATATGTTGAGTATGCCGAGGTGGCAGCGCTTAAGCGCACTCAGAAGATACTGCAGGACATGGTGGACGAAAGCTGGGACTATGTACCGGCTATGATTGAGAAGGTTTTCTATCATTCCGATGCGGCTGCCAGGGGATACGCCAATGCCGCAGGACTGACGATCACGCAGACCAGTGTAGTGGAGCAGCTTGCCAATAATCTGTTAGGCGATATTATAGAGGCTGCCGAAACCGCACAGAAGAGCATCGAGGAAGGTTTTCAGGTTGGCCGGAGAGAAGCAGGGAGCCTAAGAGAAGCGGCCATGAAAAGCGTAGCTGAGGAAAAGGCTGCCGGTTATGGACCGGGGAAAGCTGCGAAGACCATGGCGGGTCAGCTTCAGCAGGAGGGCATCACAGCCTTTGTTGATAAGGCAGGACGTAAGTGGTCCCTGCAGGATTACTGTAACATGGCGACCAGGACAACAGTCAGACAGGCAGAGGTGGCGGCAATTCTGACAGCGGATCCGGATCATGATCTGTATAAGATTGTAAAGATCGGAACTACCTGTCCGATCTGCGCTCCATTAGAAGGCCGGGTGTACAGCCGATCAGGAACTGATCCGGATTACCCACCTTTGACAAAGGCATTTGGGAAGATTGATCCGGCCGGAACTGATGATCTGACGAACACCTACTTAAATATTCATCCGAACTGTCTTCATGCCTTGGTTAAGTACACGACGATTGGAAAGACAGAGAAACAGATTCAGAAGGACAAGGATTTCTCTAGTTTTGAGAAGAACCCGATTACGGTAGATCCGCGAACCAAAAAGCAGATTGCTGCATACAAAGAAAAGGTAAAGAATCGGCAGCAATTGCTCAGTGACTACAAACAGTATGAACGCTATCGGGAGGTGTGCGGGGAAGACGTGCCTAAAACCTTTGAAAAGTTTCGGGATATGAAGTATAATGAAACTGGGAAGTGGAAGCAGACACAGGCTCTGTACCGGAAAACAAACGCGTATAACCGGATTATCGCAAAGGAGCCGGCAATAACAGGAGACCTGAAAGCGATATCAGAGAAGACCGGCGTGAAGATGGCCGGACTGGAGCACCGACTGAAAACGAAAGAATCGTTTCTTCGAAAAGTTAATGCAGACAGTGGAAACAGTCTGGAGGCTGAAAAAATACGGGAAACGATCAGTTCGACGGGGGATGTAATCCGCTATACTTATATAGATCATCCCACATCTCTGGCGGGATCCTATCAGGAGATTACAAGGGCAATGCTGGAGAAGGGATATGAATCGGTAAAGGTGAAAAATTTCTGGACTAATAAGGGAAATCCTTACAATGGGATCAACTGTACATTTAAGACACCAGATGGACAGAGGTTTGAAGTTCAGTTCCACACTCCAGAAAGTTACAGTATCAAAGATGGGATGCATAAGGATTATGAGGCATGGCGTGTACTGGATCCAGTATCTGACAAAGCAAGGGCCCTTAGAAAAAAGATGATGGAGCAGTCCCAGGGAATGGAGATCCCAGCATATATTGAAGAGGTGAAAAATCAATGAATACGGTATATTATCGGATTAAGGATTTAAACATGGTTGGAAAAGAGGAAGACTATGTTCCATATCTATATAAGTCTGGGAAGGGCTGGATCGTGGATCATGATAATATCCTGATGGACAGGATTATGGGGTATGATGAATCAGAAGCGTCAGGATCACCTTATAAGATTGGAAACGACAGTATGATGGATCTCGTGGAGCAGATCAGCGAAAAGGAAGCAGAAAAAATCATATCGGGAATGTAGATGCCACTTGTCACTGATGACAGGTGGTTTTTTATTGCGATATCGCAACGGAAAGGAAATAAAGATGTTAGCATATTATGGCTATACCATAAGCCCCAACCAGATTGAAACGGTTGAGGGCTTTTTAATTTGCCGCAATGTGCCCATAGCCCGGACTGGTGAGATGGATTACCTGGAAAGCGAACTGATGCCAGAGGGGAGCAGCTCCAAAATGGTGAAGGTTTTCCGCTCTCCTGATGAGGTTTTTTCAGAGGCCGCATTATCCAGCTTTGAAGGCAAACCGGTTACCGATGAACACCCACCCGAACTTCTCACGCCGGACACATGCAGCCGGTATTCCAGAGGACACGCCCAGAACGTCAGGAAGGGAGACGGGAAGTGGGAAGGATGCGTGGTTGCCGATCTTCATATCCAGGACGAGGAACTGATCCGGGCGATACAAGGGGGCAAGCGGGAGATCAGCTGCGGCTATGAGTGCAGCTATACAGACAATGGAGATGGAACCTATTCACAGCACGATATCCGGGGAAACCATATTGCCGTGGTAACACAGGGGAGAGCCGGGAAGAATGTTGCGATTTTAGATTCAAAAAAGAAAACAGAGGCCATAAGGCCGGAAAGGAAAGAAATGAAAAAGAACAGCTTGTTTTTTAAGTTATTTGCAAAGGCTGCGAAAGATGCATCACCGGAAGAACTGGAAACGATGGCGGCAGATGCAGCTGCAGCCTTAGACGAGGATCCGGTAGAGAAAGAACCACCGACTGCTTCTGCAAAAGAAGAGACACCAAAAGAAGGGACGCAGGATTCCGCCAGTCTGGACAGTAAGCTGGATATGATCCTGCAGCTCTTAGGTAAGCAGAATGCACCCGAAGCTCCAGAGCATGATTCAGATCCTCTTGATGGACTGATTAAAGAATTAACAGGGGGAAGCGGAGCGCCATCAGGATCTGAGGGAGAATCCAAAGTGATACCGGCCGGCGAATTCGACCAGTCTTCCTGTGCGGCAGACCGTGCGGTTATGGCGGCGGTAGTGAAACAGCTGAGACCAGTGATCGCTGGAATTAAGGACGAAGCTACGAGGAAAACCGTTACGGATTCTCTGGTAGCCTGTATGACGGATCAAAACGCGGTGAGCGACATTGCAAAGATCGCGCAGGCGGCTCAGAAAAATGCCGCACAGCTGGCAGACCAGAAACCGGAGATGGATCTGGAAGCGTATCAGTCAGCCTATGATGCGATGAACCCACACAAACTGAATGGAGGTACGAAGGAATGAAAGGACAGGTTATAGGTAAGAACATGACACACGGCTATGCTGGCGATTATGCCAGGCAGCCAGATATGATTGTAGATACGCACCCGCTGGGAGGCAGTACGGCGGTTAAATTTGGAACACCGCTGGTATATGACAATAACAGTAATGTGGTTTCCTTCGGTGCTTCCGGAACAGCCGTTGATTTTGTAGGAATCGCGTCCCGGGAGTTTAAGAGTGCCACAGCCTATCTGTCACAGTCTGCCGGGGAATACCAGCCGAATGAGGCTGTCAGTGTGTTTAAACGCGGCTGTATTAATGTACTGTGTAATGTAGGATCTCCGAAACTGGGCGGAAAGGTGTATGTACGTACTGCCAAGAACGAGTCGATTCCAACAGGTATTGTGGGAGGATTTGAGGCGACAGAGGATGCAGGAAAAACCGTAGAGCTTACAAACTGTCAGTGGCGCGGTGAAAAAGATGCCAATGGTGTAGCGGAACTCAGAATTTTAACATGTAACAGAGCATAGGAGGAAGCAGATATGGAATTTAAAAATATGGGAACTTATGACGGGGGAGTGATATCTTCTTCTCCCGCTACTGCTATGGCGTCACAGCGTTTTAGAACGATGGATGCTGCGGCAATAGCGAATAATGGTGCATTTTTACAGTCGGAACTGGAGAAGAAAGATAATGTAATCAGGCAGCCGCTTACCAGTTTTACTTACAGCCGTGATCTTCCGATCCGCGTCGGCGGAGGCTGGGCAGAGTTTGTATCGGCCATGAATGTTGATTATGGCGTAACCGGAGGAAGTGAAGACGGCCCGGTGCACGCGGGTGGTGCGAATGGGATCCCCATGGTACAGGCGAACTTTGACAAAGGGTTGTTTAAGACTCATATCTTTTCGGTTGGTATGCGGATTATGTGGGTGGATATGCAGCGCGAGAAACTGACTGGACGCAGTCTGGAGAGTATTCTGCGTGACGGTATCCGCATGACTTATGATAAGCATATGGACGCAAATACCTATGTGGGAATTAAGAGGTATGGTTCTACCGGACTTTTAAATAACCCGAACGTGACAACTGCCAATGCGGCCGCCACGGGAGCTTCCAGTTCCACAAAGTTTAAAGACAAGACCCCGGATCAGATCCTGCAGGATATTAATGATGCGATTCTGGCAGTATGGGCGGCGGCTGAGTATGACCGTGATGCGGTGCCGAACCATATCATTATGCCATATGAGCAGATTAATTACCTGGCAACCACAAAGGTTACGGAGCTGGCAGAGAAGACAATTCTTCAGTTCCTGCTAGATAATAATGTGGCAAAGACGAACGGCAGTGATTTATATATCGGCGGCTGTTCCTGGTGCAAGGGAGCCGGAACCGGAGATACAGACCGTATGCTCGTTTACATCAACAAAGATCGTTATGTTGCAATGGACGAGCTGGCGCCACTCAGCAGGGCCATGACCCAGCCAAATGCTGAGAATGTGTGTTATGACACCGCATACATGGCTAATCTTTCCGAGGTGGAACTGTACTATGAGAATATCATGCGTTATGTTGATGGGATTTAGAGGAGGGCCGGTATATGTTTATTAACAGCAAGAAGAACTTTGAAATCATCGGGGAAGGTGGAAAGCTTACTATTCCCCGCGGCTTTATCGGAAGCATTCCGGATTGGGCGGCTGCACACTGGCTGGTTCAGGCCGCTATCAGTGACGGATCTATTGCAACACCTGAGAGCCAGTCAGACAGGGCGATTGAGGAAGCGGATGAAAGTGCGTCGGCAAAGGCAAATGAGCATGACCAGAGGCCTGATGGAACTGAAAGCCAGAGACCAGCAGCTGACAGTGCGGAAAAGGGGGAACAGCCGAAGAAATAGGAGGTACCGGCATGTATGGACAGCAGTTTGATGGAGTAATTGCGGCGGCGGCCAACATGCCGGCGCCAGGAGAAAAGGGAATCTATACAGCAGAAATGTTTCTTACAGACTTTCCGCAGTTTACAAAAAAAGTCATGCCGACCGAAGAGGAAGAGGTTCCACAAAAAGAAAGCCTTGTGCCGTCCGCCATGCTGGAATTGTTTATTAACAACGCAAACAGCCGCATACTTCCCGGCCGCTACTGCGATATGTGGAGGTATGCGGCCGGGCTTTATGTGGCTCATTTTTGCACCTTGTACTTAAAAACCTATTCTGACGGGTCAATGTCGGCGGTGCAGGCTGCAGCAAAGGGACAGCAGACAGGGCTTGTTAGAGAGGCCACAATGGGAGATACCACGATCAGTTATGATAATACAGCAGTTACGGAGGCAATGGCAAAATGGGGAAGTTGGAATGCAACCCAGTACGGCCAGCAGCTGGTGACTATGGCGCGAATGATTGGGATGGGAGGAAGTTATGTTATTTGATAATCCATTGTTTGAGAACTGGTACACGGATTCCATGACCGTTTACAGAAATGTTGATGTGGTTCATGGAAATGTGGATAAAAAGGAGAGAAAGCTAATGGCAGAGCGGATCCCATGTCGAATTTACAGTAAGCAGAGAAGAGGGCCTAAAATGCGTCAGACAGCGGCAACCGCCGAATCTGTGGATAAGCTTGCCTGCGACCTGAATGTGGATATCCGTGCAGGAGATGAACTGCATGTGATCCGTGGTGGCATGCTGGGAATGCATGGGGAGCCGGAACGCTATTTTGCCGACCGGCCTCACCCTTATTTCGATCCGGTAGGCGGCGTGCTTTCCGGATTGGAGCATCAGGAAGTAGTACTGCTGGCGGAAGAGATTATCAGTTAAGGAGGGAATCTATGTCATTTGGACAGGCGACAAGAAACCGTTTTGAGCAGCTTCGGAAAATGGGACAGAATGTTCCAAAGATCATGGAAGAAGTAGCGAAAGGGGCAACGATCGCGGCTGTGGAGCGGGCGACAGAATTGACACCACCAAACGGTGCGGCGATTGCAGGCACAGGGGCAAGAACCGGAGAGATGGCGGAAGCGTGGACTGTGGACAGTGTTAAAAAGCCGGTCATGACTGAGGCAAGTGCACGGACAACACTTGCCAACAACATGCAATATGCTTCCTACGTCAATGATGGTCACCTCATGGATGAGCATTTTGTACCAGGACTTATAAAGAACGGTCCCCTACTGGAAAAAGTAGACCCTAAGATGGGTGGTATCATGGTAGGCACACAGACAAAATATGTCAAAGGTAAATACATGAAACAGGCGGCAATCGAGCGCTACCGGAAAGTAGTTCGTATGGAACTGGATAAGCGGATAAAGGAGAATTTTAAATGATATTTACTCTTGAAAAACTGATTGACTCCATTATTGGTACACTCAAACAGCTTTTCCCAGGTATTAAGGCATACAGCAATCCAAACCAGCAGGGGACAAATCCACCCTGTTTTTTTGTGTTCTTCATGCCCTCCAGCATGGAAAACGAGATGGACCGACGTACCCGGCGGGTAATAGGAGTTGACATCGTATATCTGACAGAGCGTAATGTCCCGGATGCATATGACCAGCTGAATGCGGTGGCAGATAAACTGGACGAGGCATTAGAACGTATTACATACGTAGACGGAGAAGAAGTAGCGAAGCTCTGGACCTCTGAACGGGAATGGAAGATTGATGATGGGGAGCTGCATTATCAATTTGTTTTAAAGGTCAGTGTGTCAGTTCCAGATGAGTCACCGGTTATTGATTCGGTGGAAACATATGAAGGAGGTGTTAAGCATGCCGAAAACGCTGTACAAGACGGATGAGCTGCTTAAAAGCAAGGCTTTTTCCGGATACCAGAAGGATTTTGCAAAAGCCCTTCTGATTAAGCCGGAGTATACAATGGAAGACGCAATGAAAGTATTAGATCACTTTTTCGGAAAGGAAGGAATAAACGATGGCAGGAGGAACCTGGACAAGCCAGAATAAGAAACAGCCGGGAGTATATATTAACGTTAAGTCAAATACAAAGATACCTGTAAATGTGGGAGCCCGTGGTGTGGTGGCAATCTGTGAACCACTTTCGTGGGGGGCGGAGGGTGTGCTAATGAGCATTGATGCAGGCGATGACTTTATGCAGTATACCGGCTATGATACAGCGAGTGATAAAAACCTGTTTTTGAGGGAAATTTTCAAGGGAAGCGATCATACATCAGGACCGATTAAAGTGTTGTTGTACCGTCCTAAAGCAGACGGCGCTGCAAAGGCTGCGGCTACAATCGGATCGCTGAACGTCACAGCAAAGTATAATGGTGTGCACGGGAATGATATTTCGGTTGCTGTGATTGCAGACCCTGATGCCGAAGGGAGTTTTATGGTGCAGACAATTGTTGAAGGAACGATTCGAAACAGCCAGAAAGCCAAGACAGCATCGACATTGAAAGGAAATGACTGGGTTTCATTCTCGGGAGAGGGAGCACTGACAGCGAATGCAGGAACTTTTCTTACAAGGGGGAGTGACGGATCCGTTGCGGCTGCGTCGCATTCCGCATTTCTGACGGTACTGGAGTCACAGGCATTTAATGTATTGATTTACGATGGTTCGGATAGTACGGTACAGACGGCTTATGCGTCCTTTGCAAAACGTATGCGCAACGATTTTGGCAAGAAATGCCAGACGGTTTTGGCAGATGTGTCAGACAACTCAGAAGCGGTCATATCGGTTAAAAATGGAGTCGTACTTAGTGATGGCACGATTATTACAACCCGTCAGGCTACCTGGTGGATCGGAGGGGCCGAAGCCGGAGCAGCATACAATGAATCACTGGTATACGCGCAGTATCCTGGGGCTGTTGATGCGTCTCCGCGCTTAACGAAGTCAGAGATCGATACAGCACTTTCGGCCGGGCAGATTGTATTTTTCGAGGAATTCGGCAGTGTAAAAGTTGTTTCTGATATCAATACTCTGACTGAGTACACTGTGGATACAGGTGAAATGTTTAGTCTTAACCAGGTGATTCGCACTCTCGATACAATTGCAGATGATGTGTATAAGAATTTCTCTCTGAACTACATTGGAAAAATTCAGAATACAGATGATGGCAGAGCCCTTCTTAAGTCCTGGATTGTAGGATATTTGAATGAGATTCAGGCGAATAGAGGTATTCAGAACTTTACAGCTGATGATGTTGCAGTGAACGCTGGAGATGCATTGAATGCGGTTGTAATAACACTGGGAATTCAGCCGCTTGCTGCTGTGGAAAAGATTTATATTACCGTTAACCTGGTAGAAGAATAGGAGGTAGGTTATGTTTTTGCTCGAACGCGATTCTTTAAATGGGAAATCCGGTAAAGCATTTGCATCGATTGATGGCCGAAATATTGAAATGTTTGGCCTTAAGAAATTTCAGGCAGATGCGGAATTCCAGGAATCAGATTTTAAGGTAGTTGGTACCAATCTGGTACAAAAGAAAACGACAGGAGTTGCATTGACCGGCAGTGCCACGCTTTATTATGGAACCCCGGAATTTTTAAATATGCTTAAAACATATTTAAAGACAGGATACTTACCGTATTTTACGTTTCAGATAACAAATGAAAATACAGGAGGTACGGTCGGGAAACAGATTGTGGCTCTATATAATGTAAAACTTCAAAAGCTGCCAATCGCTATGCTCGATGCAGATGCAGAGTATCTGACCATGGACATTTCATTTAGTTTTACCAATGTAGAGATTCTGAATGCATTTACTAATCCAGTTCAGCTGGGAGAATAGGAGAGGAAAAGTTATGAGCGCATTAAAAGCATTTTTACAGCCTACGATAGCTGGAAAAACAAAAGAAGTAATAATTTCTGAGCGATTTAAAGGAGAGGATGGGGAGCCGGTACCATTTGTAATCCAGGCAATCAGCCAGGAACGGAACGAGGAGTTATCTAGGATTTCAAGGAAGGAATCGGTAGTAAACGGCGTGGTCGTGGACAGCCTTGATAATATTGCATATACAAAGCGTCTGATGAAAGAGTGCGTGAAAGAACCGGACCTTGCAGACAGCGAGCTGTGCAAATATTACGGCACCATGGATCCGGAAGACGTTCTAGGGAAAATGTTGAGTATTGGAGAGTACAATCTGTTGTCAGAAGAGATCATGAAGATCAATGATTTAAAAACGCCGGCGGAGAAGCATAAAGAAGCAAAAAACTCTTAAATGGGGAAGACGGGGACATGTCACTGGCATACTATATGTTTGTCAATCATGGCCGCTTCCCCAGTGAAGTAGCAGCATTATCAGAAGATGAGAGGATCCTCATGTATGAGATGGCTGTAAAGGAAATCAGCGGCAGGCCGAAAAAGTAGGAGGAACTATGGGAGAGATACGTGAAAACTTTATATTAACAGACCAGTTTAGTGCCGCTTTTTCCAGGTTCCTTGACATGGGAAACGCTACTGCCGCCCGTCTTGAGGACATCGGTCAAAAGGCTGATCACATGGAAGACAGTGTGAGTGGAGGAGCGCAAGGTGCAGCTTCTACAGCCCAGACAAGTATGGAGGAGATGGGAGCCGCGATCATTTCCCAATTAGAGCGAATCGGCCAGGCTTCCGGAAATATGGATCAGACCATGAAAAAGGCTGCAGTGGGAGGAACGGCGGCGATTGTCTCCGGCATGAAGCAGGTTGGAAGCGCTTCTGTGGCTGAGATGGAACGAATCAATGCTTCTATCCGAGAGATGGGAGATAATTCCCGCTATGTGGCGACCCAGGGAATGAATGAGATCAATGAGACACTAAAACAGATTGCTGTCAATACCAGTAAAGTGAATGATGAGCAGGAGAAACATGACAAGAAAGTCCGTCAGACGGACAACTCGGCAAATAAACTGCTCTCAACTGTAAAACGGATTGTAGCTGCCGCTGCTGGCTTTACAATAGGAAAAGAACTCCTTAACCTTTCTGACGAAATGACGCAGACGACTGCCAGATTAAATCTGATGAATGACGGGCTGCAGACGACGGACCAGCTGAACCAGATGATCTATGAATCAGCCCAGAGGGCCAGAACGTCATATCTGGCAACTGCCGATGTGGTAGCTAAACTGGGGCAAAGGGCAGGAGATGCATTTGGTAGCAGCGCTGAGGTAGTGCAGTTTGCGGAAAATCTAAATAAGCAGTTTGTGATTGCCGGAGCCAGCCAACAGGAAATTGCTTCGGCTTCTTTACAGCTAACACAGGCCCTCGGCTCGGGAGTGCTGCGTGGTGAAGAGTTGAACGCCGTATTTGAAGCTGCGCCAAACGTAATACAGACGATTGCGGATTACTTGGATGTGCCTATCGGCAAGATACGCGAGATGGCTTCAGATGGTGAGATCACTGCCGGGATTGTCAAGAATGCTATGTTGAGCGCCACGGACTCAATCAATGAACAGTTTGAGCAAATGCCTATGACCTGGGGGCAGGCCTGGACGGTTATGAAAAATGCAGCCACGGACTCTATGAGCGATGTGATGGAAGAATTAAATGAGGTGCTGAACAGCGACAGTGGGCAGGCTATTATGGAAGGCCTGATTGCCGGATTTGAAGTACTTTCTGATGTTGCTGCGGGGGCTATAGATTTGTTGGCTTCCGGAGCTGATTTTGTAGTTAATAATTGGGACTATATTTATCCGATTTTAATTGGAGTGGGTATAGCATTGTTGGCGGTCGGTGCTGCCGGTGTTGCCTCAGGCATCGCAACGGCGGCCGGTTGGGTCATGGCGAATCTTCCACTGGTTTTAATGATCGGATTACTTGCAGCAATGACATTAGGGTTTATGCAAGCAGGAGGTACTGCAGAACAGATCGGTCAGATGATCGGAACTGTATTTGGCGGAATTTATGCAGTCGGATACAATCTGGCTGCAGATTTATGGAATATATTTGCTGTATTTGCTGAATTTTTTGCCAATGTTTTTAATGATCCGGTAAGTGCAGTCGCTCATTTGTTTTTTGGGCTGTTAGACAGTATTTTGGGAGTTGTCGAAACTGTCGCAAATGCCATTGATGCACTGCTGGGTACGGATGCTTCCGGAATGGTAGCGGGTTTTAGGGGCCAAATGTCAAATTGGGTGGATGATACTTTTGGGGAACAGGCCGTTCAGATCAAACGTATGGCTAAACTGGATACTGCCACAATGGCAGCTCAGGGTGGAGAAATCGGCGCCAGTCTCGGTAAGAAGATGGATAACATGAGTTTCAGCATGGATTCATTTACCAATAAAATGGGAAATGTTGGGGCGGGTTTTGGAACTGGTGATATTGATACAGTGGGAAAAGTCGGAAAAGTAGGGAAAATTGAGCAGGATGTAAATATTGCTGACGAAAATCTCAAATTACTTCGCGACTTATCTGAACGCCAGTATGTTGCCTTAGTGAATCTTACCGTTCCCCAGACAAATGCAACAATCAATCAGACTGTGAATGGCGGCGGAGGAAGTGATATTGATGCCATACTGTATGCTCTTAAAAACGAACTGGATCAGCAGAATGCATCCCACAGTAATGTTGTACCGGCATAGTACCATTGCGATATCGTAGCAGGAGGGATTATGAGAAACAGATATAAATTTTTTACAGATATCGGTGGAGATACTATTGAATTTCCTGTGAATCCAAAAGAATATACCATTGCTTACCCAACAAATCACAAAACCTATAATATCCTGGATATCGGAGAAGTAATAGTTCCCAGGTTACCCTCACTGATGGAGGTATCCTGGGAAAGCTACTTTCCGGGAAATTCGAACGACCCATTTGTCCTGGGGCATGAATGGAGAGAACCAGCTGAATATGTGGAATTGATAGAGGCGGCTTGGACTCATAAAGAAATTTGTGATCTTGTGATAAGCCGTCGCGATGCCGCCGGTGGGAGAATGTATGATACTAATATCAGTGCTGTTATTACATCTTTCAGTACTACAGAGAGGGGAGGAGAATCCGGTGACGTGTACTACAAGATTACTTTCAAGGAATACCGCCATTTCGGGCCGAAAAAGGTAGCCTTGCCACAGTCTGAAGATGGACAGCCTGCCGAGATCCAGACGCAGGAAGACAGGCCTGTGACAACACCTGAATTAAGAGTAGGAGCGGCGGTTATTGCAAATGGAATATATTTCAGCAGCAGTTACGGTGATAAGCCAACAGGGAATGCAAATAACCTGCAGACAACTGTATCAAGGATTATTCCAGACGCCTCCAGGCCATATCCAGTCCTGATTGGCGGGAACCGCGGCTGGATTAAGGCAGATCAACTGCAGGTGACGGGATGAAATTTAAACTTTTGGTTTTTAATGCAACAAAAAATACAATATATGACTACGCTTCCATTGCCAAAGATGTTACCTACACAACCAATCGTTCGGGGAGCGCGGGAAAACTGGAGTTTTCTTACATCCGTAGACAGCCCGACAATATGACTGAAGGAGCGAGAATACAATTTTACGTAGACGGTAAGGAAATATATCAGGGTTATGTATTTACTATTAAACAGTCACGAGATGGAGAAATATCTGTAACGGCGTATGATCAGCTGCGGTATTTGAAAGCCAACGCAAGCTATAGTTTTGTGGGGAAGAAGCTGGGAGAGATTATCCAGCAAATAGCCGCAGACATGCAGCTGTCAGTGGGAACGCTGGAGGATACCGGATATGTCATTCCCACATTAACCAAAGAGGATACAGAATGCTTTGATATTATAGATTATGGTCTTGTGCTTACCCAGAATAATACAGGGAAAACGTTTGTTTTCTATGATGATTTCGGAAAGCTCAGTCTGCGGGAAGCTAAAAATCTGATGTCAGATATTGTGATTGGAAATGAAAGCCTTTTGACAGATTATACCTTCAAAACGGATATTGACTCGGATACTTACAATCAGGTTAAACTGGCACGTCCAAATAAGGAGACCGGTCAGGCGGATATTTATCTGTTTAAAGATAGTGAGACAATAAAAAAATGGGGGCTTTTGCAGTTATATAAGAAAGTGGATGAGAATCTGAATGAAGCACAAATAAATCAACAGGGCAACATAATGATGGCATATTATGACAGGGTACTTAAAACAATATCGGTAAGTGGAGTAGGTGGTGTGGTTGGGCTCCGGGCAGGTGCGATGTCTCCGTTTCAGATTCTGGATATTCCGGAATTGAAAAATGGGTATTATCTCATTTTAGAAAAGGTGAAACATAAGTTTGAAAATGATGACCACACCATGGATGTTGAGGCAACGCTGCTGACAATATAAGAGGAGAGACAATGTCAGAAATAATAAATTCTCTACAAATAATGATTCAAAACTGTGTGCGTGCGATGGGGCTATTAGATGCCGGGTATGCTACGGTTATTTCCTCGTCTCCTTTGACATTAAAAATTCAGGCGTCGCAGCTGGAAGTCAAGGAGCCGGTGGCGATCATGAGTGAGAATGTGCGCTACCAGGAAGTAATCGTGCAGGGAGAAAAAATAATTATAAACCATGGATTGGCTGCGGGTGATAAGGTACTGGTTCTAAAGGCCAATTCTGGGCAAAATTATATTGTGATTGCGAAAGTGTAGGTGACAGAAAAATGGCTACATTGCCAGAGACGGCCAACTATAATGTGTATGAGGCACAGACGGTTGATTATCCATCAACAACTTTTTTGATAGATAGAGAATCCGGAAGGATAGAAAAGACTGGTGGCGGGCTTGAGGCGATAAAGCAGGCAATTGAGATTATTCTGCAGGTTGAGCGGTATCGCTATCAGATTTATTCTCCGAACTTTGGTCATGAAATGAACAGCCTGATTGGAAAACCACCAGAATACGTAATTAGTATGATAAAAAGACGCGTGAAAGAATCTCTGTCTGTGGATAACAGAATCCTGTCTGTGGATAACTTTACATTTAAGGAAGCTTCAGCAGGGACTACTGTAAAGTGTGCCTTTGATGTAAAAACGGTATTCGGTATGGTATCGGCGGAGGTAGAAGTATGATAGATTTCAACAATAAAACATATGCCAATATACTGGCGCGTCAGATGAAGCGGGTGCCAGATACACTGGATAAACGGGAAGGATCTTTGATTCAGACTGCGCTTGGACCGGAAAGTTGGTATCTGGAAGGAATTTATCTGGATATGGAGAGGATGCAGAAAAATGTGTATGTGGAAACAGCGGGAGGAGAAAGCCTTGACAGAATAGCAGCTTCATATGGACTGGAGAGAAAACCGGCAACTCATGCAGTTAAGACTGGTAATTTTGATCAAGAAATTCCATCGGGCTTCCGCGCTTCGGCATTGACTGATCCGATTCGGCTTACATATCGGGTAATAGAAAAAATTGGTGAAAAAGAAGGCCAGCACAGTTATGCGATGCAATGCGAAACACCGGGGGAAATCGGTAATCATTATTCCGGTCAGGTCATTCCGATTGATTATGTTGCAGGGCTGACGATTGCAGAAATTACGGATATAGTTTCGGCTGGTAGTGATGAGGAAGACGATGAGTCGTTACGCAAGCGAATATTCTCCAAAATCCGTAAGCCTTCTACTAGTGGAAATATCTATGATTATTATAACTGGACAATAGAATGTGCCGGTGTAGGGGCTGCTAAGATCTATCCTCTGGCCCTGGGGCCTGGTACTGTAAAAGTGGTGATTGCCGATGCGGAGAGATCGGCAGCAACGCCGGAACTGATCGGGCAGGTAAAGAACCATATCGAAGAGCTCCGCCCGATCGGTGCCGACGTCTCTGTTGTTTCTGCCAGAGAAAAAGTAATTGCCGTGACGGCCAGAGTCAAGCTGCAGAACGGGGTGAACCTGGGAAGTGTCCAGGAAATGTTTCTGCGGGAGCTTACGAGCTTCTTACAGGAGGGCGCCTTTGATGTATCTTATGTCAGCCTGGCGAAAGTCGGAAATCTGCTGCTGAATACAGCCGGGGTGGAAGACTTTACAGAGCTGCGGCTGAACGGGCAGGCGGCAAACGTCAGCCTGGCAGATGAGGAGATTGCAGTGGCCGGAGCAGTCACGCTGGAGGTGATACCATAATGAAGGTCAGCGCTTATACTGAAAAACTGAATAAAGTGGACGGTAATGTATACGTGGTCGAAGAGGAGGTATCGTTGATCGATGGCGTATATGATGCCCCTCTGGCGCATGATAATGTCAATACTTCCACACTGGCCGTCTATACCGGGCCAAAGCTGACGGGGGACCGGATCCAGTCTTATGCGCTGTCCACGCCCAGCCTTATGCCATGGAAGCGGCTGATCCGTATCTATGCCGATGTACCCACAGTCTATATCAGCTACGAGACTGAGGGGGATACCGTTGAGGCGGAAGACGTTAATCTGCTTCAGCAGGACGTAATCAGGACTCAGGAAGGGGTTAATGCGGAGATCACCAGGGCGAAGGAAGAAGAACAGGCGATAGCCGATGGTCTTGCGGCGGAGCAGAAGCGGGCCGATGCTGCTGAGAATGATATACGCAGCACAATCTCTACCAACAAACCAAACTGGGATGATAAGTATACCCGGAATGAGGTGGATAATAAGTTCTCTGCGTTGAAAACAGCTATTGACTGGAAGGAAGCAGTCGCCACCTTCGCGGATTTGGCGACCACGTATCCGAAGCCAGATGATGGCTGGACAGTCAATGTTAAGGATACAGACTATACCTACAGGTGGAGTGGAACAGCGTGGATTGCGATCTCGGCCAACGCGATCCCAAAAGCAACCCAGAGTGTGGACGGACTCCTTTCCAAAGAGGATAAAGCGGCTCTTGATGATACGAACGCAAAGAAGCATACCCACAGCAATAAGTCTACGCTGGATAAGCTGACGGAGACGTTGCTGACAAATTGGACAGATGCCTATAATAAGCGGCACACCCATGCGAATAAATCAGTATTAGACGGGATTACGCAGGCTCTCATTGACAAATGGAACAGCGCACTCACAGCCTTGCCGACGCATACCCATACAAAGAGCCAGATCACCGATATGCCAACAAAGGTATCCCAATTCACCAATGATGCCGGCTACATTACCCAGGCTGATGTGGATACGAGTCAGAGCCATACCCATTCGAACAAAACGGTTCTGGATAAGATTACCCAGACGTTACTGGATACGTGGAATGGAAAAGCTGGTACATCGGTAGCCACACAGGCAGCCAATGGCCTTATGTCGGCAGCGGATAAGAAGAAATTAGATGGTGTAGCAGCCGGAGCGAATAATTATGTTCATCCTTCTGCACACCCTGCCAGTATGATTACACAAGACGCCACTCACCGGTTTACCTCGGATACAGAAAAAAACGGATGGAATAAGTTCTTGTTTTCAGCGGCTATCACAGTTCCTGCTTCCGGCTGGAGCGCGGAGGTACCTTACACCCAGACCGTGTCTGTTTCCGGTTTGACTTCTGCCATGGATGTCATGCTGACGCTGAATATTACCGGCAGTCCTACTACTGATCAGGTAAAGGTATGGAAAGCAGCGTTAGGCATGATTGATGTCGGAACAACCGCCGATGGATCGGTTTCATTTACGTGTTACAGCAAGAAACCGGCCGTTGACCTGCCACTATACATAAAAAGCGTTTAGGAGGAGCATATGTACGGAAATACATTATATGGTCTAGCAAAGTATGCACGGGAGGCGGAGGACAGCCATACACCGGAAGAATATTTTGTGGACCTGGCCCGATACGTACCACCATTCCTGGCAGAGCTGCGGGAGCTTTCCGCCCTTTATGAAACGGAAGGATACGAGATTGGATATCTCGAACATAATCTAAGGGATTTGTTTGACCAGTGCTTTATTACAACGGCAACCTGGGGGCTGGTGCTGTGGGAATCTATGTACGGTGTTGTTACCAATCTTTCGCTTTCCTATGAGCAGCGCCGGGAGATTCTGATGGCAAAGCTGCGGGGACAGAGTACGACGACGAAGCAGATGATAAGAGATACAGCTGCAGCGTTTTCCGGAGGAGAGGTGCGGGTGATTGAGGACAATTCCAAACACCATTTCATTGTACGTTTTGTCGGAGTGAAAGGAATTCCCAGGAACATGCAGGCATTTATTGATATGCTGGAGGATATAAAGCCGGCCCATCTGTCTTACAGTTTTGAATATACCTATACCGTATGGGGTAACGTAAAAGGCCTTACCTGGGGAGATCTCAAAACGAAGACCTGGGGAGAAGTAAAAACCATGGAAGGAGTATGAGAAAATGCAGACGACACAAAACTATGGTCTGAAAAAGCCGGAGGATAACGATCTTCTGACCCCCGACGATTTCAACGATAATATGGATATCATAGACGAGGCTATGAAAAAGATTGTGAACCGCCGGATTATAAAGCTTACGGCCGCAGGCTGGAGCGGTTCTTACCCGTTTACTCAGGCAGTAGACGCTGCGGGGATCGCCGTGGCTGATGATATCAAGGTGCTTGGAGTTTACATACCGGCGAATGCCACATTAGAACAGGTGAAAGCCTGGAACAAGGCGGCAGGGTACCTGATGTGTAATCCGGATGGGGTGGCAGATGGGAAAATAACCTTTAAGGCATATAAGAAGCCGGCAGTAGATTTTCAGATTTTGACGGAAGGAGCGTGAGGCTATGGGAAAAGTAATACCAATGCTGGGCGGTGGTGGCAGTGGTGCGGATCTGGATATGATTACCGCAACTGCAGCCGATGTACGAGCAGGAAAAGTAATTGTCGATAAAGAAGGTAATCCGGTGACTGGAACAGAGCCTGAGCGGGGAGCCTGGAACGGAGCTGTGGGAATGAATGCACAGGTGGCAATCCCGGAAGGGCACCATAATGGAGCCGGTAAAGTATCAGGTCCTTCTGTTGCTTACCAGAATGCAGATGTGGCAGGAAGTGATAGAGCCTATGCAACGAATGTAAGTGCGTGGGGCGGCGTAATGTGTCTTGGCGTAAGAAATGGGCATTATCTGAACGGCGTCAATTGGATCCAGGCGGATATCGCAGGCTTACAGGCCGCAAATATTCGCGAAGGTATAAACATAGGCGGATTAACGGGTACATTAAAAGATATGTCGGTGAACCATGTCCCTTTTGATGGTGCGTCCTTTTCCGGAGTTCTGGCGAAGGGCGCTGAAATATGTAGTTGGTATAACAATAACGTGCTTAGAAATCCTGTAGAAATAACTGGTGATGGATTAAGAATGATGTATTCCAGAGCCAAGTTACAGTTTAACAAATTTTGTCCGAAAGAGTCGATAACGTTTTCTCCGTTCAAGACCGTAAGAGTATCTATCAAATTTAATGGATCGTCAAGAGGCAAGGGGCATGCCACTTTGATGGTATATCGTTCAGACACCTCGAGATCTGACATTCTGCTGAACCGCAGTACAGGATTGTTGAAAAGCACAACCATAGGCATGACCAACTCAGGGACGATATATACAGGGGACCTTGACGTATCCGCAGTGAATGATGAAGGATTTTTAGCAATCCATTTCACGAATGCCGAAGATGTCAACTACACATCATATTTCATTACACGTATAGAATTTCTGATATAGCAACCTGCCGCATAACAGCGGCTTATTTTATTTCTACAAGAAAGAGAGGAATCACTATGAATAAGAACAAGCCAGACATGAACTACAAGACAACCGTACCTTATGGCCCCGCAACCGGAAAAGAGGATCCCGGCCGGCAGCCTGTGATTGATGAGACACCTTATAAAAAAGATTACAGCCCGGATCACAGACAGTTTAAGCCAGGGCATGTGCCGGGCGGCCCGGGGCACAAGGACTGCGAGCATGAATAACTGACAGGAGAACTGTATGTACATAACTACAAACACAATCATTACGGCAGCCAGCGTGATCACCGCGCTGGTTGTTATATTTTCAGCACTCTTCGCTGTTTACAGGTGGTATCTTAGACAAGGACAGCAGGATCGGGAAATTAAAAATATCAAAGACGAACAGTGCCTTCTTGTTTATGGGGTTCTGGCCTGTTTGAAGGGAATGAAGGAACAGGGCTGCAATGGTCCAGTGACAGAAGCCATTAACAAGATAGAAAAGCATATCAATCAACAGGCTCATGAGTGAGCGGAAAGAGAGGATTAATTATGGATTTAGGAATTGCAAGTGTAGCAGGTATCACAGCGCTGTGTTATTTGGCCGCTATGGCGGTTAAAGCGACGGCGGTGGACAATAAGTGGCTGCCGGTGATTTGCGGCGTTATTGGGGCAATCCTGGGCGTTGCAGGCATGTACACGATGCCCGACTTCCCGGCGGCGGACATCATCAACGCGGCGGCGGTTGGAACTGTATCGGGGCTTGCAGCTACCGGTATCAACCAGGCGTACAAGCAGCTGACGAAATAAGCTGTTGCGATATCGCAATGGTTGTAATATCACAACTTTTTGGGGCCTGGGGATTCCGGGCCCTTTTCTTTTTTTTTTGAAGGAGGACAGTTATGTTGCCTATTACAAAACAAATCAAACAGATTAATTGCTATGCAAGCCAGAATCACCCAAAGTACATCGTAATCCATGAGACTGATAATTTCAACAAAGGGGCCGGAGCAGCTTCCCACGCCAGGGCGCATAATAATGGCAATTTGGCTACATCGGTCCATTATTACGTTGATGATGCAGCGATCTATCAGACACTCAACCACACGGACGGAGCATGGGCTGTAGGCAAGCAGTACGGAACGCCGCTGGTGGCTGGAGTCAATAACAAAAACACGATCAACATCGAGATCTGCGTTAATCCAGACAGTAGCTACGACAAGGCGCGGCTTAACTGCGTAGATCTGGTACAGCATCTGATTCAGGAGACGGGGATCCCTGCTGATCGGGTGATCCGGCACTATGATGCCAAACGTAAATGGTGCCCGCGCAAGATGATGGACAGCCCGGAGTTATGGACGGACTTCTGCCTGCGGATCCGCGGCCAGGTGGACGAGGTAAAGAGCTTCGAGGACGGCGCCGGGAACTGGCATTTCACGATCAATGGGGAGTTGCAGAAATCCAGATGGATTAAGTATAAGAATAAGTGGTTTTACGTGAATGATTCCGGGAACATGGTTACTGGATACGTTGCGATCGGCGGCCTGGCCTATATGCTTAACCCGTCAAAGGCTGATATGGAGACATATGGGGCGCTGATGGTAACGAACAACCTTGCACAGGGCAATCTTGAGGTGCAGTGGGTGGAATAGCAAACAACAGAATAATGATGCGACTGAAGCTCTGGGAGGAATCCCGGGGCTTTTCTATTGCAAGATGCAGAAAGGAATTAATATGAAACTAAGACTTGTCAAACAGGGAGATTTTTTAGGAACGAAATGCGATTTTTATGTAAATGAGATTGGCGATATTTTTATGAGCAGAACACAGATTGGATATGCGTTAAAATATAAGCAGCCGCAGAATGCGGTTCTAATTGTTCATAAGCGCCACAAAGAGAGATTGGATAAATTTTCTGTGGAAGTATCGGGGTGTCAATTTGTCACCCCGATTTATAAAAATGAAAACACCGATAAAGTATTCATGTATAAAGAACGCGGAATATATGAAATATGTCGTTACTCAAATCAGCCAATAGCAGACGATTTCAACGACTGGGTTTATGATGTTATTCAGTCCATCAAAAAGAACGGCTACTACATCGCCACTGAAAAAGATGCAAAGTGGCTGGGAATCCGTCAGGAGACTAAAGAAGTACGCAAGGCTGAGACAGATCAGATTAAGCTCTTTGTAGAGTACGCAAGGGCACAGGGAAGCCAGCATGCAGACCGGTATTATGTGTCACTGACCAAGCTCATAAACCGCAGATTAGGCATAGAGAGCGGCGGGAGGGACAAGGCAGACCAGAGGACGCTGATGCACTTAAAATCACTGGAAACGGTGGTGGAGCTGCATCTGGTCACGCTGATGGCGGAGGGGCTGCCATACAGGGAGATATATCAGGGCGTGAAAAAGTTTATCGAAGCACTGTAGGAATCTCATGGCTGAAAATTCAGCCGCCAGTTGGAGGGGTAAGAAAAGGGCGGTCCGTAGTGGGCCGCCTAATTATCATTTCTTTTAGTTCTGTTTTCCTTCGAAATATATTCTTTCAAAACCATGTTGACATACTGGCTGAATGAACGATCATCGTTTTCTGCCATTTCCTTAATTTTTTCAATAATATCAGCGTCTAAAGTTATGCTTACTTTTGATTTCAATGGTTTCATGATTTTACCCTCCGTATCCTACAATATAGCATTATGTACGACATAATATTGTTAAGTAGGATAAAGTATGATAAAGTAGTATTACATAAAGGCGAAGATATTATTCTTAAGGGGTGATATGGAAATGGAAGAATTTGAGCAAATACTGGCAAAGATGAGAGAGCGTGGAATCATACCGAGAATCCACTATGAGCTGATGGCGATCCGGGTGCTGGGGGCAATTGTTGCGGTGCTGATCGGCGTGGGGATTGTGTGGGTGATGGTAAAATAATGAAGCGGCCTGTGGTAGCCGCCTATTGACAGAAACGGCTCCGTGAACTATACTATATACATAAGGTCGTGGGAAACCACGTGGATTGAAATAAGTCATATTATATTTACAAGCGTTCATAGGAAAAGGCGGCTCATAACGAGCCGCCTAACTATTTTCTTCCCGATACTTGCGTATCCTCATGGCATTGATTGTTGGAGTGTCTGATCTATAAGCCCCTTTTGTGTATGGCAGGCACATGTTAACGCACGACTTGCTTATTTTTAACTCCTTGGCAATTTCCTGTGTGCTTTTTCCCGTCGCATATAATTCCATTACCCGCCTCGAAATCTCATTTTCATACGCACCTGCTGTAATAAGTATCTTTTTAACTTTCCCCTTGCTGATTCCAAATTTATAAGATACTTCGTTGAGCGACTGAAGACTTTCATATGCTTTAACGATTTCAGCGTAATTCATATCATACATTCTTTCGTCGATTATCAGTATAAGGTGTGTTTTTGCGAATACACCAGTTACGGCCTAGTTTCTTAGCAGGGAGATTTCCCCTCAATATTTTCTGGCGTACAGTATCAGGAGATACTTTTTGCATATGTGCATATTCTGCCAGACTTACATACTCAGCCTCTTTTTCTTCGTGAAGTTCCTCACCTAATATTGGGTAATAGTCATATTCTGGCAGACCTCTGTGCTCGGCAACAATCTTCCCCTCAGCATCAAGCCAGCGCATCCTGACAAGGCCGTTATTGTACTGCATGATGGCCGTGGCCTTAATGATCCCTTGCCACTTTGGCGTCTTTAGAATCTTGTATCCATTGCTTCCTATGTCATAGGAAGCCTGTTTGTAGCTGTCTGCAAACATATCTGTATACATTATATTTCCTCCTCATCTCCCCATCCTTCTTCCGGCAGGGTGTTATTGTCACGTTTTTCTGCTATTTTTGCATCTACTTGCTTCCTAAACTCTGCATCGCTGATGAGGGTATCAGAAACAGCCCATATTGTTTTCTCACCTGGAACTACTAATTCATAATAGCTGTAATACCACATTAGGTCATCTTTGTTTTTCCGCATGTAGTCCAGACCTTCTTCCTCTGTCTGGAATTCCTTAATCAATACGTGTCCTTCTCCTACTAATTTTATCATGGTATTTCTCCTTATTGTATTATTGTACTACGTTATCGTAGCATTGCAAAGTTTAAATTTGGCTCTTTAAGAGCCTTGTCAAAATATAATTTTCATGTTATTCTATTGATAGATGGGGGAGCGGTGGCAAGCCCGCCCTCCCTTGTCTTTTCTCTTAAGCCTATTCTGTAGGTTTATTTTTTTGTTTCGGTTTGTATTTCTCTTCTCCGGTTTCGATAAAAAGGATAAAATCATTTATATCTTTTTCATTCCACCCGGCGTCTCTCAATCCTAAAATTAATCTTGCCGCTTCTGACATGTTCACGTTCATATGACCCTCCTTCCTCCGGCTTGCCTCGGCGATTAGTTAAGATGTTCTTTAACTATTTTTATTATATCATATAGCGCACTATATGTCAATGCAATTAGCGCACTAATTTAAAGCTTATTTATGCTTTCTAAAGTACGTAGTTATCTTCTGGCCATTCAAAGGAGGTTTATTCCATTCAACCTCACGATTAAAACCAAACTCTTCCATGCATTCACCAAAAGTCATGTTAAAATGTTCTTCAACTACTTTACTTTCAATCCATTCGTTTCTATCCCATGCTTTTCGTCAAACATAATTCTCCCTTACTTCCTTATTCCCTTAAATTTAAAATTTTATTTACTTTCTCATCTATCGCATCCATATAGAATTGTCGCATACTTGGATATCCTGCTTTTTCAGCAGCTTCCTCATACTTCTGGTATTCTTCTGGTCTAACTCGAAATCTGATCTCTTTTAATTTTTCCAGATATTTCATTGTGTATTCTTTTTGCTTTTCGCTATATGCCATATTTAAGCCCTCCTTTTATTATAGTGTAACAAAAAATAGTTTAGCGCGCTATATACATACTGCACAATATTAGTGCGCTAATTTTAGCGAATGTGTATATTGAAATATAGGGCGCTATAGTATATAATAAGATCATAAGGAACAGGAAAATAAAAAAACAAGGAGAAAACAAAATGAAAAAATATAACTTAAGTAGTATAATGAAAAGAGCATGGGAACTGGTTAAGAAGGCAGGCACTGCGATGAGCGAGGCTCTCAAGCAGGCATGGAGGGAAGCTAAAGAAACGATGAAAGAACTGAAAGGGACCCCGAAGCAGATCGCATGGGCTGAAGACATTCGTAATACTGCCATAAAATATGTAAAAGAAGGAAAAGAAGTGTGGGGAAAATATCCAGAGCTTCTAGCGGGATTCGAGTTCGTAGAAAATAGATTCAGTCAGCTTTTTGAGATGCATGACGAAGCAGTATTCTACATTGAAAAAAGAAATTTTTTCTCCAAAGATAACATCAAGGAGAAAGTAAATGACATTGCAACAAAAAATGTTAAGAAAAACAATATGGCCGAGGGGCATATTCTTGGATGATGTCACATACTGCCCTTTTTCCTGCTTTGCGTCACACCACGGTCCGAAAAACGTTATATAAGTATGCTCATATCAGCAGGGCGGCAGCTCCCCCATTAGCTCCGCCCTATCTCCTACATCAGCCGTCATTTGGTATCTGGTATCCGCTGTGTCAAAAACCACATAGATGATATATCCACATCGATTATCATTTCCGCCATCTCGCGGATCTCCTGGTATTTTGCATTTTTGACAGCCTGGTCATGTCGCTGATATGTTTCAATCATCTCAAAAAACATTTCGTCTGTTCTGTTCATTTTTTCCCCTTCTTTCCTTTATGATTATATTTTGCCGGTAATTAATATTAACCGACCGGTTAATTAAGCAGGGCTGCACGGTGCAGGGCGTTCCTGGTTTTTATATGGACGAAGACGGCAGGTGGACGGTTAAGTTCCACCGCAGGACATCGGGTATCCTGATTCCTGCAGTCGGCATAGACGGTTTGATTCGCGGCGCTCAGATATTGCTGGATACTCCAATAAAGAATAAAGACGATCCGCCGGATAAGGCGGGAACAAAGTACATCTGGCTCTCCTCTTCCAACAGGAATATGGGGGTCACGTCAGGAAGCCCTGTTCATTTTATTGGGAATCCATGTTCGCGTACCATATATATCACGGAAGGGCTTCTGAAAGCAGATATCGCGCACATGCTGATGGACCGCTCGTTTGTAGCTGTCGCCGGAGCCAACAATACCCAGCAGTTAGACCCCTTGTTTGGGGTGTTGGCCCAAAATGGCACAGAACTGATTATTGAAGCAGCTGATATGGACAAATTTAATAATCATATGACGTCCAGGGGAGCCTCCAGGATATACCTGATGGCAAAGAGCCATGGCATGGACTGCCGGCCGCTGACCTGGAATCCTAATTATAAAGGAATTGACGACTGGCAGCTTGCGCTTCGGAAAAAGGAAAGGCAGGCAAAGAAGAAGCCTATACTGTGCTTCAAGGAAAGCTTTCTTTGGGGCCAGTGCAGCTTTGAGTCTATAAATGGCTGTATAGAAGTCTGGCAGACGGAACATAAAAAGGGAATAAGCCTGATGGAATATCTGGGGCTGTCATCGACAGAGTATGAAGCATATATCCAAAGCGGGGCCGGCGAATTAAAAACACTTTTGAAATCCCAGCAAAGCTGCCGGAGGTTTCGCATCTATCAACTTGATTTTGACGGAGAAAGAAGAACCATACCCTTTGCTTTTAAAGGGATTGACGCACTGCACAAAGCGGATTATACGCAGCCGCCTGCCATGGAATACCGGCTGATGTGCGAGGATAAACTGGTCTGTCCCTGGGACAGTTCGGAAACGGAGATTCTGGACCGGATTTTCAGTCGTTATAGCGGCGCATTGCCGGAAGGATATCACGGGAGAAGTCTGGCGCCGTCAGATGTGGTGGAGCTATATGATCGGGAAAAGAGAAGCTATTATTATCGGGATAAGGAGGATTTTGTCCCGGTAGGCTTTTCGCCGTTTTTTGCAAAGCCCATGAAGGAAATAGAGCAATCCCTGCCTAAAGGGATTGATGGAACATGATAATGTATATTTACAGATAAAACAAAGGCGTGGAGCAGGCGGAAACCTGTCTCCGCGCCTTTGCTATCAGGAGGAAAAAGATGATAAAGAAAGATTTTATTTATGAAGTAATTGACAGAGTACGGAATAGAGTGGGCGACACATGCGAATTGCTGATTAAGACAACTCCCCGCAATAACGGGCAGCATTTAACCGGTATCGTGTTCAAGAAAAAGGAGGGAGTTTCACCCCTTGTTTACCTGGATAAATATTACGATCAGTATGTGTCTGACGGGATGAATATGGTTGAAATTGTCGATGAAATTGCAAGGATACAGGAGGACGGCGGGATACAGGAAATGATAGGCTCGGGCTGCCTGACTGATTATGAGGCCGTGCAGTCAAAAATACGGCTGAAGCTGATTAACTATGAGGCGAATCAAGCCCGGCTGGAGACAATGCCTTATATTCCGTTTCTTGATACTGCAATCGTGTTTTATATTGAGATAGACAGCGACAGCATGAAATTGCTTACTGCCGCTGTGGAGCATCACCATTTAGAAATATGGGGTGTTGGAAAAGAGCGGATTTATGAGGATGCCCTGTGCAATATGCGTACCTGCTATCCGGTCAGTATAAGACCTATGATGAGTGTCATGGAGGACTTTGCGGAGAGAATGGGCGGGGGATTAGATATCTCAATGTTGCGTGAAAGCATACCTCGTGACCGCGGATTTTGGGTTATGACGACGGAAACAGGGTTACAGGGCGCGGCTACTCTTTTATATGGGGACGGTTTGAAGCAATTTGCGGAGTTAGATGGAGACGATATCGTGATATTGCCTTCCAGCCGTCATGAAGTGCTGTTAATTCCTCAAAGGCAGGTAAACGGGAAGTATGAATCCTTTTCACATATGGTAGAGATGGTTAACGAAACCGAGGTTTCAATGGAGGACCGCTTATCAAACAGCGTCTATCTTTACAGCAGGGAAAAGGATTCTATTACCATTGCACACAGAGGTCCCAGCCTATAAGCTACCTGTTGTGAGAGTGGGGGAAGTAAAAAATCAGAAAGAAGAAAGGAGCTTATTAATGCAGGACCCTTTGAGAATTGTGACGCTACATAAAGAGGACACAGAGACTGTCATTCAAACGGACAAGGGGGCGGAGGAACTTCTTCTGCCCTCCGACCTGGAGAAAGAGCAGGAGAAAGCAGAGAAAAAAGACAATAAAGAGGATAAAAAGCGCGCCGAGCATGAAGCTGCCGAAGCAAATCGGAAAGAAGAATGGAAGGCAAAGCAGCAGGCAAAAAGGATAGCCGAGCAGGAACAGCTGAATCACTTGAGGGCCATGAATAATGACGAGGTAACGACAGCTTCCTTGAGACGTGTCAGCGCCGATACAGAGCGGCTGACACGGCGAAATATGAAGGAGTGCGTTTCGGAACATATCCAGACCCTCTGCCTGGATAGTCCGGACTTTGCGCGGCTGGTCATGCATCCGAAAAAGAATATGATTCACTGCTTTCGTTATATATACCGCAAGGCTAAAGCTTTCATTGAGCAGGATATGAAGGATAACTGTGTTGAACTTACAGCCGGTTTATATGGTGAAGATGTGCCGGATGAGCTTTGCTACCAGTGGGCCGAGGATTATTTCAGAGATTTGGACGCAGAAGAAGATAAGGAACAGGAAGAAAAATTTGTTCCCAGACAGTTTCAGAGTAAAACAACCAGTAAGCAGCAGAAAGCGGATCAGAAAAAGCCGGATAAAAAACAGGAGCAGAAGAAACAGGAGGTTTCGGCAGACGAAGGTGTTGCCGGGCAGCTAATGCTGGATTTTGTCGCGGAGGTGAAAGCAGGATGAGGTTGAATAAGAGAGCTTGCCGAAAGCTTGCTGATCCGACATGGAAGATGAATTTGAACAGTGGTTTGTTCTGTGCAGACCAGCTTCAGTATATTGTGAGGTCGGCGGTAAGGAATGTGGACCATCAGAGAGTCCTTATCTTGTATGTCTATGACAGGGAGCAGGTGAACGTGGGAGAAACCCGTCCGCTGTGGACCGTGTTTCAGAGCCGTGAACAATATATCACTTTAGCGCGGCGTGAGGATGGGGCAGTCTATTGGAGAAAAGCAGCCTTTGATAATTTAAGCAGGCAGCCATCTTTCAGAAATAAATGTGCGTTCTATTCCTTGAATGATGAAAAGAAAGTTATGCGATTTTGCAAAGAGGATAAAAAAGACGGATTTGCTTGCCTGGATTCCCTGCAGTCCAGAATTATGCATCAATCTACGCTGCAGAGAAGGCACAGTAAGCAGAGAAAAATCATAGAAAGGATGGAAACCGTACCAGGACTGCCGAGGGGACTGAAAAGCTGGATACATAAGGAGATTATGCCCGTGTACATATTCTATACCTATTCTAAAGGCGCCAAAGAGATGGTCGGTTACTGCACAGCCTGCAGGCGGTCAGTTAAGGTATCGGGAATAAAGCATAATACCGAAGGCTGCTGTCCGCTTTGTAAAAAGGCGGTAACTTATAAAAGCCGGGGGCGGCGTGGAAATGTACTGGACAGGGAAACGCTACAAGTCCTTCAGCGGATATCAGATACAGAGCTGGTGGTACGTTTTGTTAAAATATACCGCAGATATCCAAATGCCGACGTTCCAGAAGAGGATATTTATGAAAGCTCCAGGATATTTATTTGCTTGGACCGTAAAGGTGCTGCAAGTTCAGAACACTTTTACAAGCAATTCTACAGCGAGGATATTACACCATGGAAAAAAGGTAATCGTCCGGTGTTCAGCAAATGGCAGTATAATTTTAATGCGGATGACAATGGTTACCTGTATGACAGGAATCTGGACTTGGTGCTGGATAACACCCCCTGGAAATATTCTCAGCTTAAAAATTACTATCAGGCAGACAAATCGCCGTTTTATGTGATTGATTATCTGAAACGATTTCTGGATTATCCCATGCTGGAATATTTGGTAAAGCTGGGATTATACAGATTGGCGGAGGAACTCGTAAACCCAAACTATTACTATTATATGCTGGATTATGCTATTAATAAAAAAGGTAAGAGCATCTATGGGGTGCTCGGTCTGGGTAAAAGCTATCTTCCGCTGCTTCGGAGAATTAATCCGGGCAGCAAACAATTGACTCTTATCAAAAAGTTTTTGAAGAACCATATTCCTGTAGATGAACAGCTATTTACCTGGTGTACAAGGCATAAGGTCGGCCGGTTGGAAAACCTGACGGTTCCCTTACAATATATGACTGCATATAAGCTGATCCGTTATGCCAATGAACAATTTGAAAAGTATCAGAGGAGAAGCTGGTCCGATCAGACAGTGTTTTATGATATGGAAACCCTTTTGAACAGCTACAGAGACTATATCAGTATGTGTGAGGCTCTGGAATACGATTTAAGCAATAGCTTTGTCCTCTATCCTGCCAATCTTTCAAAGGCGCATGATAAGGTCAATGATTTATCGGATAAGGAGAAAGCTCAGGCCTATGAAAATCAAATTCAAAAGCTCTATGAAAAGCTGAATAGCCAGTATACCTTTATGCAGAATGGTTATTTTATCGTTCTTCCGCGCTCAGTGAAAGAAATAATGGAAGAAGGGCACAAGCTCCATCATTGTATAGGAACTTATGTAAAAAGCATAGTAAAAAGAAAGTGCCTGGTTTTCTTTGTACGCAAGGTCAGCGAACCGGACAAGCCCCTTTGTACCGTTGAATTGAATGGGGCGGAGGTCGGTCAGGTGAGTATGTTTGGCAACAAGGCGCCAACCCCTCAGATTAAGCTTTTTTTAAAGGTTTGGGAACAGAAGGTTGTAATGGCGCCAGCGGAGCAGTTGGCAGCTTAAAATACAGGACGGGGAAAAGGCACGAACAGCCTTTTCCCCTTGACGATTACTTTATTTCCGAATAAAACATATAACACTTCCCGTCATTATGCTTTGCGCGGTAAAGCGCCCGGTCTGCCAGCTTTACTAATTCCGGCAGGCTGCCGGCGTCTGACGGATAGAAGGCAATGCCAATACTCACAGCTAAACCGCAGCGTTTTTCTGCCATTCCCATCTGCAGGGCCATTTTATCAATGAGCTGCCGCGCTTTCTGTGCCGCAGCTTCTTGCGTTAACGTATCGTCTGAATATACAATGAATTCATCTCCCCCAAGGCGGGCTACAAAATTATCACTTCCAAAGACTTCCAGCAGGCAGCGGGCAAATTTCTGCAATACGAGGTCGCCCTCCGGGTGTCCCAGCGTATCGTTGATCTGCTTGAATTTATCTAAGTCAAATATCATTAAGGCCCCCGCAGCCTCTGCCGCGCAAAGCAGCTCCGGCAGCTTCTTTTCTACCGCCAGTCTGTTTTTTACTCCGGTAAGAGGATCAATCAATGCCTCCTGCTCGGCGCTCATCAACAGCTTTTTCTGTTCACTGATATCGAAAAAGGCGCACAAAACTGTTTGAGAGTCCTTTGAGCAGTCAAAATTACCGTAAACCCACTTCATCTGACCGTGAGCGTCCTGCACCCGGAATTCATGCGCGGACAGTCCGTCCGGCAGAGCCGAAAGAAATTCACGGTCCTGGGGATGGATAATGGGGAGCAGAAAACTCCCGATCCGCTTATCAAATTCCTGGGGCGTATATGCGAGGAAATGATAAAAGGCGTTATTTGCACCCAGAATGGAATAATCGCGGTCGTTTTTGAATTGCACCACCGAGCTGGGGACGGTCCGGTAAATGGATTCAATATTTTGGTAAGCCCTCTGCAGCGCTCTGTGGCTCTGGTGTTTTAAGTAGAAAATGAGTATTGCTATGAATGAAAATGACAATATCATGACGCCGCTGTAAAAGCTGGTGCTTTTTATAATAGCCTGCGCTTTTGCGTCAATTACATCGGAGGGAATCACCAGCGCTAAATTCCAGTCATTAATTCCTACTGGAATATATTTCATAATGCGCTCCTGGCCGTCCCTTTCATAGGTGATGCTGCCGCCGGCGCCGGTTTCCATATTGTGGAGTATAGCGTCTACATCGCCCGGAGTAAGGGTATTGGAGGTGTTGTCTGCAATTTCATCAAGGGTTTTATATTCTGACGCAGTGGAATCGGTTAAAGCCCGGAATATAATGCCGCCGTCTGATTTCATGACATAATTATATCCTTTTCCATCAAATGCGCCGATTGTGAACAGCTCGGCCAGGTTTTCCATGGAATACCGCCCAAGCAGCACGCCTTCCGGCTCCCCGTTGTCATGAATCGGGACGGATATTACCAGCTTTTCACTTTTGCCGTCAATTTCCGGCAGCCACATGACGGAGGACTCGCCAAGAATCCCACTTTGAAAGTAGGGTTCCCGGGAGATATCCGGCGTTTCCGGATAACCCGGAACATAGAGCGTGCCATCGGCGTCCGCAACAGCCATCCATTTAAAGCGGGTTATATCAATCCATTGGCTCAATATGCTTAAAGTACCTGGAGAGGAAAGGGGCATGTCAAGCTCGCTGATGGAAGCCGCCAGGCCCTCCAAATAGGTCTGGTCGCTTTTTACGCGTTCGTAAATGAGTCTGGCGCTTTGTTCGGTCAATTCTTCCATATAGGTGTCAGTCTCTTCTTTTAGGGCAGAGTGGACAGAATTACCATAAATCAAGGTGGTTATGATAATGACTGCCAGTACCAGAAAAAGTGAGACGCCTATGGCGAACAAGGGCCTTTTATATAATCGCATGGTAGTTCTCCTGTCTTATATACAGTGAAGCTGTCAGTAAATACAGTTATTATATAATGGCATAACCTGCCCGGTCAATGTGTTTTCATGTAACCAGAAAATCTGTCATGGAAGTATTAAATATTTGTTAAAATTACATGATGTCTGTTGACAGGAGATGCCCCATCCTCATATAATGCCAATAAAACACCTGAAACCAGTTTTTATTCAGAAAGGAACCCTGCTCTATATGGACGACGCCGATAGCGACGCTGCCCGATGTTATAGTAATATAAATCAATGGAATAAGCTTCAGTACATGGAAGGCATAACCTGCGCTCTTTGATAATGGCGCGGGCTATGTCTTTTTGTGTTCTGACTTAGAATAAATAACAAATCATATCTCAAAAAAGAAAGGAGTGGTCTTTCCTATATGGAAAATCACAAGCGACTGCCTTGGCACGCATCAGAGCCGGAGGCAATCTACAAAGCATTACATACCTCAGAAGAGGGGCTCAGCGATGCCGAGGCTGCCGAAAGGCTGGCCCACTATGGACGCAACGAACTGCGTCAGAAACCGAAGAAAACAATCTGGCAGATGATTAAAAGCCAGATTACCGATCCCATGGTACTGATTTTGATTGGCGCCGCTGTCTTTTCCGCCATACTCCGGGAATGGACGGAAGCAATCGTTATCCTGACAATCGTAATTATCAACGCGGTCATCGGGATTGTGCAGGAAAGGAAGGCGGAAAGCTCTCTGGAAGCATTGAAGCAGATGAGCGCGCCAAATGCCAGAGTTCTGCGCCAGGGAGAGGAAAGCATTGTGCCGGCCAGTGAACTGGTCGTCGGAGATATTGTCCTGATTGACGATGGGGCTATGGTTCCGGCGGACTTACGGTTAATAGAATCAGCTAATTTAAAAATACAGGAGGCTTCTCTCACCGGCGAGTCCGTCCCTTCTGAAAAGGATGCCAAGGACATCATGCCGCAGGAGTGTGTGCTGGGAGACCGGGTAAATATGGCGTATACCTCGTCGATTGTCACCTACGGCCACGGAACCGGAGTGGTAGTGGCAACGGGCATGAATACAGAGGTGGGTAATATTGCCGGACTTTTGGAAAACCAGGATGAGCTGGATACCCCGCTGAAGAGGAAGCTGAACGCGGTAGGAAAAACCCTGACCGTGGTGGGTATCATTGTCTGCGCCCTTATCTTTGCAATCGGCGCTTTTTATGGAAGGCCGCTGATTCCGCAGTTTTTAGTGGCAATCTCTCTGGCAATTTCCATTATCCCGGAGGGGCTGCCTGCCACGGCTACCATTGTTATGGCTCTGGGCGTCCAGAGAATGGCAAAGCAGAACGCCTTAATCCGGAAGCTGCCTGCGGTGGAGACGCTGGGAAGCGCAACGGTAATCTGCAGCGATAAGACTGGAACACTGACCTTAAACCAGATGACCGTCACCCAGATTGCGGTGAATGGAGATTTTGAGGCAAAAAGGACAACGCCGGTTGAAGCGGCGGACAGAGAACATCCGGAGGTTTACCGGGAGCTGGTCTATGCCGGCGCGCTGTGCAACAATGCAAGCCTGGACCCTGACCATAAAGGGGAAATCATCGGAGACCCCACGGAGGGCGCGTTGATTTTCCTGGCTCAAAGGTTTGGAATCGACCATGAAGAGCTGGAGGAGACGTATCCAAGGCTGTTTGAGCAGCCCTTTGATTCCGAAAGAAAGCGGATGTCAACGGTTCATGAGATAGATCAGCAGCTAGTCTCCTATACCAAAGGAGCGGTTGACGAAATGCTGCCCCTGTGTACGGGAATCCTGACCTCTCAGGGTGTGCGCCCAATAACGCAGGCAGATATGGGCCAGATACAGGATATGTGTGATTCTATGTCACAGAAAGCCTTGCGTGTGCTGGGGTTTGCCGTGAAAAACTTAAAGCATCTGCCGGAGGACGAGGAAGAAGATATTGAGTTTGATATGACCTTTATCGGCGTTGCCGGTATGATAGATCCGCCGAGAAAGGAAGTGGCGGAATCGGTACGCACCTGCCGGAACGCCGGTATCCGCACCATTATGATTACCGGCGACCATAAGGTGACTGCCCTTGCCATTGCAAAGGAGCTTTCTATCTGGCAGGAGGGCGATACCGTGATATCCGGTGAGGAACTGGCGGCCATGAGTGAGGAAGAGCTGGACCAGGCGGTGGAGCAGACCACGGTTTTCGCCAGGGTATCCCCGGCTGATAAGCTCCGGATTATCCAGTCCCTGAAGAGGAACGGCGAAGTGGCGGCCATGACGGGCGATGGCGTAAATGACTCCCCGGCGCTGAAGGCCGCCGATATCGGCGTGGCGATGGGGCGCACGGGAACAGACGTGGCAAAGGAAGCATCGGATATGATTCTTCTGGACGACAGCTTTACCACAATCGCCTATGCGATTAAGGAGGGGCGCCGTGTATACCGGAATATCCAGAAGGTCATTCAGTTCCTGCTGGCGGGAAATATAGCAGAGATTACAACGCTGTTTCTGGCAACCTTGTTTAACTGGGACGCGCCGCTTTTAGCGGTGCATATTCTCTGGGTGAACTTAGCGACCGCAACCCTGCCGGCGCTGGCGCTGGGCGTTGACCCGGCCAGCAAAAATATCATGAAGCATAAGCCGGTGAAGGCGGGAACGCTGTTTGAACGCGACCTGATTGCCAGAGTAATCCGTCAGGGTGTTTTTGTGGCTGCTATGACAATCGTTGCTTACTTTATCGGAGCGGATCAGGACGGCCATATCACGGGGCAGACTATGGCCTTTTGCGTTCTGGCTATTTCCCAGATGCTCCGCGCGTTTAACCAGAGATCTAATACAGAACCCATCTGGGTGCGGGCGGAAGGCCCTAACCCCTGGCTGGCAGTATCGTTTCTGGTGTCGGCCGGCCTGATGGCATGTATTCTCTTTATTCCGGCATTACAGAGCGCTTTCCGGCTGACAGACCTGACCGGAAGCCAGTGGCTTATGGTTATGGGGCTATCTATCATGTCTATTGTTCAGATGGAAGCTGTGAAGTGGGTAAAACGGTCCAGAAAAAAAGAGAGACAGTGATTTTTGGAGGAAGCAACCTATGAAAACTGAAAAGAGAAGAGAGTTTGTTATCCACTTTATGTATTTTATGATCTTATTTTTAATGGCTTTTGCGGTGATAAAGTATGGTATGTCCATGCTTTCCCCGTTCGTGGCAGCCTTTTTGATTGCATGGGTTCTGAAGGGCCCCATTGGATTTGTGTCAAAAAGGTTACGTCTGAACTGGAGGATAGCCGCTGTTCTGGTGGTGCTGTTATTTTACAGCACCATCGGGTTTTTGATTTTTCTGCTGGGCGTCAAGGCATTTTCTGCGGCAAAGGAGCTTACCGGCAGCCTGCCGGATATTTACGCATATTATGTGGAGCCTGCCTTAATCAGTCTTTTTGACAGCTTTGAGCAGTCGGTTTTCCGGGTGGACGGCGCGCTTCTGTCTGCCTTCATGGAGCTGGAGGCCCAGTTTGTCCAGTCGGCGGGGCAGATGGTTTCAAGCCTGTCTATGGACGCCATGGGATATATCTCCGGAATTGCCTCGTCCTTGCCCGGCATATTTATTGAAATGCTGCTCATGATTATATCTACCTTTTTTATCGCTTTGGATTACCACCGGCTGACCGGTTTCTGCCTGATGCAGCTTGACGGAAAGGCGAAGGATATATTTCTCCAGATTAAAGAATATGTGGTGGGCACCTTACTTGTGTGTATCCGTTCCTACGCACTCATTATGACGATTACGTTTGTGGAGCTGGCGGTAGGGCTGACTGTCATAGGGGTGGAGAACTCTGTTCTGATCGCGTTCCTGATTGCGCTTTTTGATATTCTTCCGGTATTGGGAACGGGAGGTATCATGATACCGTGGACCATTCTTACAGCCCTCCAGGGAGATTACGCGTTGGCGCTGGGACTTTTGCTGGTTTATCTGTTTGTTACGGTGGTCCGCAATATTTTAGAGCCGAAGATTGTAGGCGGTCAGATTGGGGTCCACCCGGTTGTGACTCTGGCGGGTATGTTCGTGGGCGCCCAGTTGTTTGGCGTCCTGGGACTGTTCGGTTTTCCAATCGGGCTTTCGCTGCTGCGTCATTTAAACGAAAGCGGGGCAATAAAAGTATTTAGGATGGCGGAGGAAAAAGGATGAGTGTGAGTATGGTTTTTGGCTTACTGGGCGGTCTGGCGCTGTTTTTATACGGTATGCAGATGATGAGCGTCAATCTGGAAGCAGCAGCCGGCAGCCGTATGAAGCATATTCTGGAGCGCCTTACCGCAAACCGTTTTCTCGGGGTATGCGTGGGCGCCGGTATCACGGCGGTGATCCAGTCCTCTTCCGCCACAACGGTTATGGTGGTGGGCTTTGTCAATTCCGGGCTTATGACTTTAAAGCAGGCGGTCTGGATTATCATGGGAGCAAATATCGGAACCACTGTCACGGGGCAGCTGATTGCCCTGGATATCGGTGAACTGGCTCCTTTTATTACCTTTGTCGGCGTGGCGCTGATCCTGTTTGTAAAGAGAAAACACGTCCAGTTTGCCGGGGGTATCATAGCCGGTCTGGGAATCCTGTTTATCGGCATGGGCATGATGGGGGAGGCTATGGTTCCTCTGCGGGAATCGGAGGTCTTTGTCAATCTCATGACAAGATTCTCGAATCCGCTTCTGGGCATTTTGGCCGGCGCTGCATTTACAGCCATCATTCAGTCCTCGTCGGCTTCTGTGGGTATCCTGCAGGCTTTGGCTGTCAGCGGCCTGATTGGTCTGGACAGCGCGGTGTTTGTGCTGTTCGGGCAGAATATCGGAACCTGCATTACGGCGGCGCTTGCTTCCATTGGAGCGAGCCGTGACGCAAAAAGGGCCACGCTGATCCATCTGTTGTTTAATGTAATCGGGACGGCTGTATTTACGGCTGTCTGTATCATATGGCCGCTTACAGGTCTGGTGGGAGACTTAACCCCGGCTAATCCGGCGGCACAGATTGCAAACATGCACACGCTGTTTAATATTGTGACAACGCTTCTTCTGCTGCCCTTTGGATCGCAGCTTGCCTGTCTGGCGGGCAGGCTTCTGCCGGATAAGGCTATGGGAAAGGCGGAGGAGGAACGCTGGTTCGAGGATCTGCTGGAGTCAGAGCATGTGCTGGGGGTATCGGTAATTGCCAGAAAACAGTTGAAGGAGGACATCGGGCGAATGCTTTCCCTGGCTGCGGAAAACGTGGATAAGGGCTTTCTGGCATTCGGGGACAGGGACGAGACGGAATTGAAAAAAATTCTGGAGCGGGAGGAGGAAATTGACCTGCTGAACGCACGGCTGTCGCGGAAAATCTCAAAGGTTCTCCAGGCAGAGCACTCTCCGGACGAGGTGGAAGCCCTGCGCCACATGTTCACGGTTATCGGCAACATAGAGCGTATCGGGGATCACGCAAAGAATCTGGCGGGCTATGCCAAAAATATGATGGACCGGAAGCTGGAGCTGTCGGAGCAGGCGTCAGGCGAGCTGTGGGAAATGAGACAGTCCTGCAGGTGCGCCCTGCGGCTGCTCTGCAACGCGGATTATATCGCTTCCGGCTATCTGGCGGAGGAGGCTGCTCTGGTGGAGCAGGAGATTGATGATAAGGCGGCTTTGTACCGGTTGAACCAGATGGAGCGTATGGGCGTGGGAACCTGCCATGTTGAGACTTCCATTCTGTATTCGGAAATTCTGACGGATTTTGAAAGGATTGGCGATCACGTATTAAATATTGCACGCGCCTGGGCCGGTCTGGAGGAGACGGACCGGCTCCCTGTAAGTGAAAAGGAGAAATTATGAAACCTGGAAGAAAAAGTCTGGCGGCAATGCTGTTGCTGCTGGTTATAAGTGCTGCTGTTGTATGGTTTGGGATGGGGGACGAGATGAAGGGCGCCAGGGATATGAGGTTTGGCATTGATATCCGCGGCGGCGTGGAGGCTGTTTTTGAGCCGGTAGGCTTAGACCGCGCCCCTACGGAGGCAGAGGTCACAGCGGCCCGCAACATCATGGAATCCAGGCTGGACGACAGAAACATTCTGGACCGGGAGGTGACGGCTGACACGGACCGGGGCTATGTGATTGTGCGTTTTCCCTGGAAGTCAGGGGAAACGCAGTTTAACCCGGAAGTGGCAATCGCAGAACTGGGAGAAATGGCTAATCTGACCTTCCGTGATGAGGCGGGAACGATCATGCTGGAGGGAAAGGACGTTTCCACCAGCAGCCCGGTGGAAAGCGGCGGGAACGGACCGAGACAGTATGCGGTGGAGCTGCATTTTACGGAGGAAGGCGCAGAGAAGTTTGCGGATGCCACAGGAAAGCTGACCGGTCAGCGTATGGGGATTTTTATGGACGACACCATCATCTCCAACCCGGTGGTAAAGGACCGGATTACAGGCGGAAACGCTATTATTGACGGAATGGAAAGCTATGAGCAGGCGAAGGAGCTGTCGGATAAAATCAATGCAGGCGCTCTTCCCTACTCCATGGCAACGCGGAATTTCAGCACAATCAGCCCTTCCCTGGGAGCCTCGGCTCTGGATATCATGGTGGCGGCAGGGATTGGGGCATTTGTTCTGATCTGTGTCTTTATGGTGGTGAAATACCGGTTGCCGGGCTTTGTGGCCTGCCTTGGTCTGGCGTTCCAGACCTGCCTGCAGCTTTTGGCGATATCGGTTCCCCAGTATACACTGACGCTGCCTGGTATCGCGGGCATTATCCTGTCTTTGGGAATGGCGGTGGACGCAAATGTGATCATCAATGAAAGGATTGGAGAGGAACTAAGGGACGGCGCTTCCTTAAAGGACGCGGTTCTTGCCGGATATAAGCGGGCATACAGCTCCGTAATGGACGGAAATATCACCAGCGCCATTGTGGCGGCGATCCTGATGCTTTTTGGTTCCGGTCCGATGCTCAGCTTCGGTTATACACTGCTGGCCGGAATCATCATCAATGTGGTAATTGGTGTGTATTATTCAAAAGTGATTCTGCTGTCCTTTGTGAAGGAAGGCCGTTTTTCCGCTGCCGGGTGGTTCCGTTATAAGAAGGAGCAGAGAATTTACCAGTTCATGAAATATAAGAAGGTCTGGCTGTCCATATCTGCCGCGGCCCTGTTTGTCGGCTTTCTGGGCCTTGCCAGAAATGGCGTAAGCCTGGACACCCAGTTTACCGGGGGAACGACTCTGAACTATGAAATCCGGGAGGTAACGGACTCAGAACGACTGGCGGCTTCCCTGGGAGAAGAGCTGGGGCGGAACGTGAGCGTCCGGTTTACAAGGGAGGACGGCCAAGGCAGGCAGTCCATGGTGGTGACCTTTTCCGGAAAGGAAGGAATCAGCCCCCAGGAGCAGAGACAGGCCACGGATTTGATTCACAGGGAATATGGGGAGCTGGAAGCGGCGCTGTCGGAAACGTATTCTGTCCAGCCCTATATCGGGCAGCAGGCGTTAAACCGCTCTATGATAGCCATGGGGCTTGCCGCGGTATTGATAACCCTGTATGTATGGATACGGTTCTCGATTCTGTCCGGGCTTTCGGCCGGGCTGGCGGCCATGGCGGCGCTGGTTCATGATGTGCTGATTGTTTTTGCCGTGTTCCTGGTATTTTCGATTCCTCTGAATGACGCATTTGTGGCGGTGGTGCTTACGATAATCGGATATTCCATCAACGACACCATTGTTATTTATGACCGGATACGGGAAAATATGAGGAAGGGGGAAGGAAAGGAAGTATACCGGTTAGTGGATATGAGTGTATCCCAGAGCCTGTCCCGGTCGGTCTATACGTCCGTGACAACCGTAATCGGCGTGCTGATTCTGGTGGCAGTGTCCTGGTATTACCAGATACCTTCCATCTTTGAATTTTCTCTTCCCATGCTGTTTGGAATTATCAGCGGCTGTTTCTCTTCGGTGTGCATTGCCAGTATCCTGTGGGCCTTATGGGTGAAGAAGCGGGAAGCGTGGCAGACAGAGACGGCGGAGCCTGACGGAATCTGATTTCAGAACACCTTTTTGTGTTCTGGTACTTTAGAAAGGAGTGTTAGTTTGAAAAGAAGCCGCCTGTGGTTTTTATATCCGGTTACCGGATTGTTTATGATTGCATTTTCTCTGTGGATGGGGACATGGTATGCGGCCGTTTCCCTTCTTTTAACCGTCGCCATGGGGATTATGCTGTTGGATAACCGGTTTTCAAAAAAGAGAGACAGATTGCTTGCCCCCGCCATAAAACTGATTCACAGCTTAGAGTCCGATGATGAGACCAGAAGCTGTTTTGAAGAGGGAAAGGCGTACTATCTTGCGATGGAAAGAAGAAGCATCATAGATACCATCCTGGGCCTTTTGTTTATATGGGCATCGGTGTTATGGGCTTATGAACGCCTGCTGCGTCCGGACGGGGGCGCCGGAGTCGGGGCTGTGGTTGGTTTCTTAATCGCGTTAATCCTGTTTTTGGTATTCAATTTCCTTTTCAGGGTCTGTTGGCAGCGGGTATTGCTGCACCCATTAATCCGGGATATCAGGCCCGTCAGCGCATCGGTGGCCTGTCTGCTGGAAGGAATCTACGGTCTTTCCATTACGCGGAAGCGTACAGTGTTCATGCACAATGCAGCCGTGGGCCTGTATCGGAGCGGCCGCAGTGAAGAGGCGCTGGTATTGTGCCGGCTTGCCCGTAAGATGGCAGGAAAGCATATAGGCGGCCTGTTTCTGTATTTATACAGTAATACAGTCGCTGTCTGTTTCAGGCGTCTTGGAGAGGAAGCGGCAGCGGAACGGGAAGAATTGCGGAAAGAGCTTATTCTTGAGGAGAATCCGCTACTTTTGAAGAATCGTGATATTCAGTGGAACCTACAAGCCGGCAGATTTCGCTGTATGCTGAAAGAAGGGCGCCTTACCGATGCGGAAGAAACAGGGGAAGATTATCTTTACAGCTGTAACGATGATTACCACCGCTTACCGGTGCTTGAGTTGATGGCAGAGGTGAAGGAAAAGCTTGGAAAAACAGAAGAAGCTTCTGATATCCGAAAGAAACTTCTTACCTTCAGTCCTGAAAACAGGGAGGTCCAGAATGCGATGGCTTATGGGCCTTGTACCTATTCATGTGAAAAGCTGGCGGTGAGGGATTGGACCGCCAGCGCTTTCCGGGTCATATACGCTGTTGTTATAGCCATCTCACTGTTTATGACAGCGGCAAAAATATCGGGTGCAGAACAACTATCAGATGTACCCCAAACAGCTCCTTCTGAAATAACCGGACCTATGGAAAGAACGCCGGAAGCAACGCAGGCTCCGCGTCCTACGGCCGTTCCGGCGCCAGAGGATACAGAAGCACCGTTTATAAAAGACGATTCCGGAAAAACCATAGCTGAATTTACTATCCTGTACCCGGAGGCCTGGAACGGATTATATGTGGAGAAGCAGTTGGAGGGCGGAGGAATTTTAATCTGCCAGAAAAAATCCTATGATCTGAACGGAGACGGGGCATTATTTTCTATTACTATTTTTGAAGATGGGGCTTATGTCAATGAGCCGGATTATGAAATTCTGGGTTATGACGGGTCCGATGTCTACGTTATGAAAAAGCCTACCGATGTAACATTTTATTGGGAGAATGAACAGATTCGGCATGAATATATTAATATGCAGGAGGATTTGAGCGTGATTAAAAGCAGCTTTCGTATCCTCTTCGACTCTGCTGAATATGATGGCAATGAATACATTTTTCCTAATAGCAGCGCAGCGGCCCTGCAGGAATCAGACCTGTTAAACCTGTCTGCAAAACAACTCCGGATTGCAAAAAATGAGATTTACGCGCGGCATGGGCGGCTGTTTGCGGATGCGGAGCTGCAAAGCTATTTTAATGGCTGCAGCTGGTACAGGGGGAGGATTGAGCCTGACGAATTTGAGGAAGGGCTGTTAAGCGAGCAGGAAAAAGCCAATATCAGTATGATTCAGAGCCGGCAGTAAAAGGCTGGTTAAGTATTAAATCTTTGTTAAGAATCTTTGCTGCCTGTTGACAGAATATGCCCCTCCCAATATAATGCCATCATAACCCTAAAATGGATTGTTTTTGAAAGGAAATTACGGAACATATGGACGACGCCGATAGCGACGCTGCCCCTAAACGATATATTAAGAATGAAACAGGAATAAGCTCAAGAACAGGAAAGACATAACCTGCGCTCATAAAAAGGCGCGGGCTATGTCTTTTTGTGTTCTGACTTAGATAAATCAAAGGGTTTTTGAGAAGAAAGGAGTTGTAAATTTTGACAATCATAGAGGTCGTGGAGCTATTAAAAGCGGTTATCTTCGGATTCATGCAGGGGGTCACGGAATGGCTTCCTGTCAGTAGCACGGGACATATGATTTTGCTGAACGAGTTTCTGCCGCTATATCAGTCGGAGGAGTTTTTGGAACTGTTTTTCGTGGTGATACAGTTTGGCTCCATTCTGGCGGTTCCGCTTCTGTTTTGGAAGCGCATGGTTCCCTGTGCTGTCCGCGGCGGCTTTCGCCTGAAACCGGATATTCTTCTTTTGTGGGGAAAGATAACCGTGGCCTGTATTCCAGCCGGTGTGGCGGCGCTTTTATGGAATGATGAGATAAACGATCTGTTTTACCACCCCCATGTGGTGGTTATCATGCTGATCGTTGTGGGCGTTCTGTTTCTTGTGGTTGAGACACGGAAAAGGGAGCCGTCTGTTCATACCGTGGCGGAGCTAACCTGGAGGGCTGCCTGGTGGATTGGCTGCTTCCAGATGATTGCCGCCATATTTCCAGGGACCTCCCGCTCCGGCGCAACAATCATCGGAGCGCTCATGATAGGCGTGTCGCGGACCGTGGCTGCGGAATTCACCTTTATCATGGCGTTTCCTGTCATGCTGGGTGCAAGTCTTTTTAAGTTAGTCCAGTTTGGCTGGGAATGGACCTGGGTGGAGGCGGTTATCCTGGTGACTGGAATGATTGCTGCATTTCTGGTGTCCCTGCTGGTAATACAGGGTCTGATGAATTTTATTAAGGGGCACAGCTTTAAAATTTTCGGGTGGTATCGGATTGGGCTGGGGATTGTAATGGCACTGTATATTCTTGTTTAAGCAAAGGAGGATTTAAACGATTGAAGGGTTCTGTTTTATCTGTCATGCTGAAGGGTGTCTGCGTGGGCAGTACCATGATGGTTCCAGGCGTCAGCGGAGGTTCGATGGCAATGCTTCTGGGAATTTATGACAGGCTGATATATTCTGTAAATTCCATTCGCAGCGGGAAGAGCCTGCTGCTGTTAGGTACATTTTCCATCGGTGGCTTCATTGGTATCCTGCTGTTTTCCCAGCCGCTGCTGTCCCTGCTGGAGCGCTACCCAATGCTGATGCTTTACTTTTTTATGGGCGCCGTGGGAGGTGGAATCCCGCTGATGCTTAAAAAGGCGGAGGTCCGGAGGTTTTCCATGCCGGTTCTGATCTGGCCGGCCGTTGGTATGCTGCTGGTATGGATCTTATCTTTACTTCCGGAAGCTCCTGTTCAGGCTGGGCTGGAAATGGGGTTAAAGGAAACTGTGTTTCTTATAATTACCGGTATTGCCGCCGCAGTGGCTTTAGTTCTTCCCGGAATCAGTGTCTCCTATCTGCTGCTGGTGTTTGGGATTTATGATGGAATGATTCTGGCGCTTCACGGGTTCCATCTGCCTGTATTGGCTCCGTTCGGGATTGGGCTGCTTCTGGGTATTTTTCTTTCCACAAAAACACTGGAGCACGCAATGAAACATTACCCCAGGCCCACGTACCTTATGATTTTTGGCTTTATACTGGCTTCCCTGGCAGAGATATTTCCGGGAGTGCCCGAAGCCAATCAGATGCTTCTGTGCTGTGTGCTGGCAGGAGCAGGCTTCTTTGCCGTCCGGTCGCTTTCCGGGCTGGAGGACACGGCCTAGATAGGAATGATTATGAAATTATTTTTGAGTATGAATATGGCGCTGCTGGCAGTAAGTATCGGATTTACCCTATATGTATTGAAAAAATATGGGGAGGCCGGCTGGAAGGATATCATAAGTCGTGCGATTCTTCCTCCCTTTCTTTTGGGCGTGGAAATCGCGGTATTATCTGCCATTGAGTATACTTTTATTATGCAGGACGGCAAAGGCCCTTTTTTAGGGATTAATCCTTTTATGTTTTTATTTTTTTCTTCCGTGACTTACCTGTTGGCAATGGCTTATTACGTCCGTGAATATGGCAGGGATGTACTTGATTCTAAAAATGGTGGAGGAGCTTTAGACGATTATGGAGATAAAGACTGATGATAAAGTGAAGAAGGGAGTAAATGTGAATCGGGCAACTGCTGCTTATTTTACAAAGATAGCTGCATTTCTTGAATTTTTTGTGGCCGCAATTCTTCTGGTCGTCATACTGGCCGGGGCAATTCTTCTGGCGGTTAATCTGACAGGCGATTTGATACATAATCCGCAGCTGGTGGACTTGAATCAGGTCCTGGGGGACGCTTTAGCTCTGGTTGTAGGGATTGAGTTTATTAAAATGCTGGTAAAGCACGCGCCGGAAGCCGTGGTTGAAGTGCTGCTGTTCGCCATTGCCAGGGAGATGGTGGTTACACACGCCGGATCGGCTGAAACCCTTATGGGGGTAATTGCAGTGGGGATCATTTTCCTGATCCGCCATTATCTCTGCCCTCCAAAGCCTGCACGGGGGGAAGGCGGCCAGGCAGAGTGACAGGCGTGGAATTACAAGATTATGGTTATTGGAATTGAAAGGGGGTGCCAGAATGGGAAAAATTGTTATTATCACGCTTGATGAAGCAGAGGAGCATGTCTTAAATAAGATATTGGACAGCATTGAGGCCGAAAAAATTCAGTTCGTGGATATTTCGCCCACTCCGGTTCTATCCCTCACAAATCTGTCCCTCTATCCTCATGAATGTAAGGTAGAGGTCAACGGCCAGGAACTGACCTTGGGACCTCGCCAATTTGCGCTTCTGTATCTTCTGGCCCGCAATGTGGGGCGGATTTTTACAAAAGAACAGATTTACTATCAGGTGTGGAATGAGTCCACGGCTATTAACGTTGATGAAACAATCCGCTATCATGTCAGTGAAATCAGGAAAAAGCTGGAACAGACCTATGGCTATGATTGTATCGAGACAGTCTGGGGAATCGGATATCGGTTTAAACATAATAAAAATGACGAATAAGTTTCTGTGGTCTGTTGAAAAAGACGTAATCCAAGCGTAAAGGATAAGTATAAAATGAAAAGGAGATGTTTTTATGTTATTAGCAATCGACCACGGAAATAAACAGATTAAGACAATTCACTGCCCGCCGTTTGTATCCGGGCTGCAGCAAAGTATCACAAAGCCCTTTGGGGAAAATATCATTCAATGTAATGGGACCTATTATGCTCTTTCCAATCAACGGATTCCCTACCGGAAGGATAAAACGGAGGACGACCGGTTTTTCCACCTGACCCTGTTTGGCGCTGCCAATGAAATTGAGGCTATGAAGTGCTATACGGAGGAGGTGATACGCATTCAGCTTGCGGTAGGGCTTCCGCCGGCCCATTTCGGCGCTCAAAATAAGAGCTTTATCAGATACTTTAAGGACCGGGATGTGATTAAGTTTTCTTATCATGGAAAGCCTCATTCCATTTATATTGAAGATGTGGCCTGCTTCCCCCAGGCATATGCGGCCGCTGTTACCATGATGGAATCCCTGATTGACAGCCCGAAGGCTTTGGTTTTGGACATTGGCGGATTTACTGCTGACTATCTGTTAATGAAATATGGACAGGCAGATCTTTCCACATGCGATTCCCTGGAAAACGGCGTAATTCTGCTGTACAATAGGATTCGCTCAAAAATAAATGCTGAACTGGATTTACTTCTGGAAGAGAGCGATATTGACGCCATACTGAAAGGGCAAACGGATGGATATACAGAGAAGGCGGTTCGGATTGTTGAATATCAGGCGCAGGAATTTATCAATGATTTGTTCAGCACCCTGCGGGAGCGTATGATTGATTTGCGGTCCGGTACTGTTGTATTTGTCGGGGGTGGAGCTATTTTGCTTCGCAGACAGATTGAGGCGTCAGGAAAAATAGGCCGGCTCATATTTGTGGACGAAATTAATGCCAATGCAAAAGGATATGAATTTTTGTATCAGCTTGAAATGGCAGGCAGGTGATTCCTATGGCGGCTAAAAAGGACAGGGAACGCTTTACAATTAAGTTTAATGAAAATGATCCCTCACACAGAAAGGTCATTGAAATTCTGGAGAGTCAGGGCGCGCATAGTAAGGCTCCTTTTATCGTCAATGCGATCCTGCACTATATCCACTGCCCTGAAACTCCGGACATTCCTGTTTCATGGCTGATGGATAAAGGGTCTATTGAGGAAATGGTACGGGGGATTTTGAAGGAGCAGACGTCAGACGTAGCAAAGCCGAAGCCCGAGATAAGGGCGCAGCCGGCAGTTAAGCTACAGTCTTCTGCAAATATGCAGCCTGCGGCAGCTACACAGGTCACAGGAGAGATAAAGCCTGAAGCAGAAAGACAGCCTATGGAGAATATGCAGCCTGTAACTGACATGGGACAGAGAACGGAAGAAACGTTGGCAACAGCTTTTCACGAGAAGCAAGCGGCTCCGTCAGACAAAAAGACGGAGGAAAATCCGGCGCGTGCCTTGATTATGAATACATTGTCGGCATTTCGCAATAACTGAAAAGGAGACATGGGAGGTTTAATTCTCCTGTGTCTCCTTTTCCTTCACCGCTGCCACAAAACTCTCAATAATAGTTTCCAAATGCCTGTACTGAATTGGCGTCAGTTCAGATACCTTTGGGGAGAGAAGCAGTTGATCGTCCCCTGTTACCTTGCCCAACAGCAGGTAATCTGTGCTGACTTCAAGGGCGGTAGAAATTTTGATAATTGTATCGGGCCTCATGGCCTTTTGCCCCAGCTCGGCAGTGGAAACAGTCTGCGGTGTAATGCCTGCCAGCTCCGCCAGCCTTTCCTGCGTCATATGAAGCTGCTTGCGCCTGTCATGAATACGCTTGCCCATCTCTTTTAAAAGGTCGTCCATTTATCTTTCCTCCATGCCATAGTTATATTTTATCGTCTATGACATGGTAAAATAAGCGGCCATAGTTGATTTTTAGCGTCCATAGCATGTATAATACAAATAACATTAAATACAAAAAAGGAGGAAGCAGATGGATATACTCGCATGTACAATTATTGGGCATAAGCCCACCAGATTTAAGTTTAAATACAAAGAAAATTATTCCTTATGCAAAAAAATAAAGAGTGCCATGACTGGACAGTTTCAAATTCTTTATGCAATGGGGGTGCGCCGTTTCTATATCAGCGGCTCTCTGGGAGTCGGTATGTGGGCCGGTGAACTGCTTCTCCGCTTAAAAGAGCAGAAGGGATATGGAGAGCTGGAGCTTTGGATTATTTTGCCCTGTGCAGGCTATGACGCTAAATGGGATGAACGGAGCCGAAAGCGCATGGAATTTCTGAAAAAGCATAGTACGGAATATATAACGATAGGAGGTGCAAAGGATAGAGACGATTTTTTCCGGCGTAATTGTTATATGGTAAATCAGACGCAGCACATGGTAGCTGTTTATGACGGAAATCTTGCGGTGAGATCCATTACGGGTCAAACCGTAAAATATGCTATGGGAAGAGGGGTGAAAATTGTATTTATTCATCCGGACACGGCGAATACTCTCTGAAGCGTTTCGGCCGGTTATTTTTTCAATCCTTTTATAATGGCTTTCACATTTCCTAAGTGCTCATGATCCAAAGCTTTTATATCGTCAAACATCTCTTTATACTCTGTGGGATAGCTATTATCACTGTCGAAAAATTCGGCTGGTGTAACACCTAAATATTCGCAGATATAGAAAAAGACCTGCATGGACGGAAAGCCGTTTCTATTTTCCAGCGCATTAATATAACCCGCGCTTTGCCCAATGGACAAGCTCATATCCCGCGCAGATACCCCTTTTTCGGAACGTAGTTTTTCCAACCGTTGATAAAACAAGTTTTCATACATACCAAATCACCTCTGTATATGATTTTACCCCATAGATGACCGCAATATGTCTGGTTAAATCGGATACTCAACTTCAAGTGTCCGATTGTGACAGATATAATTGTAAAAATAACTTATTTAATCAGATAGGAGCTCTTATGAAGAAGATATTTACCTGTTATTGGACAAGAAAAGTTGGCATATTATTTTTCGTTGTTGTTTTGCTTATGATGGCCGGTATGGTCGGAGTGGGTCTGCTGAACGCGCAGAAAGGGTCAAAGCCCGAGCAGCAGGAGCAGGAACATCCAGAGCAAAAGCAATCAGTGCAAAAGCAAGTATCTGTAGCTGAAGCGGAGGAACTGCCGCGTTTTAAGTCAGATACAGCGCCAGAGGATTGCCTGATATGTAATGGGGGAAAAGAAACACTGTTTACCTGGTATTTTGGGCAGGAAAATGTGGGTTTTATCAGCCTGAATACCTTTAGGCTGTCATGTGTGGAGATTAACCGGTATGATGATCATAAAAAACTGATTGAAGAGCCTGTAAAAGGGTCCTCATCTCATATAATGAGTACTGGTAACGATGGCTTTATGTCATACGTCTCGGAAGATCCGAACAGAGGCTACGCCCATGCATCTCTTACTTTTAATAATGATGAGGTTCTGGATCTGAAAAAGGCCGGTAAATTTCTATGTACGGACTGCCTGAATCGTGTCATGAGCAAGAGCTGGAGCGACGAGCCATATGGAATTGGGGTGATTGACTTCAAGACAAAGGATATTCGGCTGCTGGAGCCGGACATCACGGCATTTATTTTCAACGACTATTATGTTTCCTGTGATTTGCGTGAAAAGAGGGGAGAGGATTCCAGTGCAGAGATGGATTTATTGATTTTTTATTGCCCGGAGAGGTATAAGAAGTAGGTGGTGAGAGAGCATTAAAATTCAAAAGCGTCCCCTTTGATTACTGCTGGGGACGCTTTTAATATCGTTATTTTTGTTCTCCTGTATAAGAGTCAAATACCATCTGTTCTACAACTTCCTGGGAGTCATATACTATTTTGGAAAACAAAATTTCCTTTTGTTCAGCGTCATATCTTTGTTCATACAAATAGCGAACGCCATTTTCAACCTGCTCCACGGTTCCAAACCAGAAGGGCGCATAGGCTAATGGGCCTTTTCCGTATTTACGGGCTTCGTCAATTTTATTGGATACCTCTGTTGATATTCCAACCTCGCTGGGGATTGTATGTGGAAAATCGCTGTAATCACCGATTTCAGCTTCTCTCTCAATGGTTTTTAAATATGCCATGGCATAGGATTGCTCCTGCCGCTTTAACTCTTTCAGATCCTCTTCCCGTATAGCGATACATCGCTTCCAAAGCTCTTCTGGGAACATGGAACGGATTGAATCGCCATAGAGGCCGCCGTCCAGTGGTTCTTCATAATTCTCCAGTTTCCAGACGCCATTATCTTCGTCACGTATCTGGATGACTGCAGGTATTCCGCCGCTTCCGCCATTTTTAACAAAATTCCCATCCTGAAACTGATAGGCCCCATACATGGTGAGTGCATATACCGTAACAATTTCCCCATCCTGAACCGTATCCATAATAATATGGCCCTCGCCGTAAGCTTCATTATTAGCCGGGAATTTATCTTTGTTATGTTCCAGAATTGCTCCTGTGACTACCTCGTCCAGAGTTTGCGTGGTGGGCGCGGGGTGGATTTTGGGACCGTTTCTGGAATTGTGGGGGAAACCGTGCGGGTTTCTTCAATGCTGGATTCGGAGGGTAAGGCAGTGTTCTTTGCAGATGGCTCATCTAATCCTCCTGCGCAGCCGGTTATAACCAGCATCAGGATTAAGAGAGACACAAAATATATAATAATCATTTTTTCTTTTTTGATTTTTTCCAACACTCCATTCATAAGCCAGACTTCCGTTGGTTTTTTCGCATTTTCCATAAAACGCTAACAAGCTCAATGCAAAATGCCACAATAAAAATGACTATTTCGGCCCGCCAGGAAATAGGAAAAGCATAATCAAAGATTAACCAGGATAAAATGTAAAGCAAAAACATCGAAATATAAAGAAAGATGACCCGAACGAATGATTGTAACAAAATTTTCTTCATAGGATTGTTCCTCCCGCAGGCAATTTAAAATAAAGTGATAGTTAATTATACCATAACTACATTTTTCGTGGTAGAAATGAGGGAATCTTTAATACAATGTTAAGATTTTAAGAGACAGCGCTACCCGTACTTAAAGGCAGCGCTGATTGCTCAATTCAAATCCTACTTTAAATAATAGTGTACATAGAGATTATAGTCTTTAAACCTTGTTATCAACCGCAGCCATATCTGTAAGCTCTGAGTTCCAGAGTAAAGATTAAATTCCGTTTCATCGCGGGTCGGCTCTGCACAGGCAGTACACAGCCGTTTCATAGCCGATAAGGTTGTAAACTCCGGTAGCAGGAATAGCGCTTCCGTGAATTCATCAATCTCTTTTATTAATTCCGAATCCAGATGCCCCTTATCGTGTTTGAACCAAGATGTGTGCCACCTGTATCCGTCATAATCAGACCTGGAATAAACTAATTCACTGGAGGGGCGGTCAATGCCGTTCTCACCCTTTCTCATATTCTGAAAAACATGGCTAAAGGAACAAATTGGCGAAAGTATAACCTCTGAATCAGACAGAGTATCTGGCAAATTTTCGGAGACGGCTTTTTGTAAATGCTTTGAATAAATATTAATTTTCAATTAGTATGCTCCTCTCTCCGGATTACATGTTAAGCAATCCGGGAAACATCTTTCTTATCGTGGCAGTTATGTAAAATTTGAATGGCAGCGTTGACATCTCTGTTCTCGTATTCATGGGTGAGATTATCAAAATAATCGCCAAAGTATAGCTCATCTTCATAGGCACGAAAGGTATTTTGCTTCCACAGCTTATCATTTTCTTCGTCCAGCTTTTTGTATTGTTCCTGGACACCATACACATACCAGTCCATCACATCATATTTAGTTTTCCATTTATCGAATTGCCGGCCTTCCAGCATCCGCTCAAATGCCCACAAATAAGCCTTTTCAAAACTAGGCCAGCGCCGGAACTCACGGAGTATATTTTTTGATGATGTGAGGGGACAACCGACACAGCCAATCCGGCTGAAGCCTTCATCATATAATTCGCAGTATGGAATACGATTGTCGTCAATGACATTCCAGAGCTGCTCGTCTGTCCAATCAAGAATAGGGTGAAAAAAGGTCACTCCCTTAAATGCCTGGCAGGTCTCAACTCTTGACCGGTTTCTTCTTTTTGGACTTTCGGCTTTGCGAACCCCTGTCAGCGTCAGGACGTTTTTTTCTTTCGGACAGGTATTTCGTTCTTTATATTCACTGCAGCAGTACCGGCAGACCCTGGTAGGGGGGAAGCCCTTTTTGATAATCAAGTGAAACATGGAGATTCTGGGCTGTTCTTCAATCACATCGGAATGGTATTTTCTGATAAAACGGAGCAGTTCCGGAGGGTCAACGCTGGTCCGGCTGAATCTCGCCTGATAGGGGATACCGGCCTGCTCGAATAACCATTTCAACACCACACTGTCCTTACCGCCGGAAAACCGCAGACACATAGTTTGGCAGCCGGCTATACAGCGCAGTTCCCTAATGACCCGCCCGACATAATCGCCGTACACGGGTAAATTTATTTGACCTCTCATTTTGGCTCCTTATATTTTGTTTTATTCATTGGCACGAATACAATGGAAATCAAGAATGAACCACAGTCACCTTTAGTATACTGTCCTTCCTGGCATACGGCAGATTTGAGAGGATATCCGCGTAATATTTTCCCGTGCCTAAATCCTCTTTTCGATAACTGTGGTGGGAGAGCGGCAGTCCGTCGCTTCCGATTACGCCTATTACAAAAGCGTCCGTATCCCGTGTGCTATGGTAAAGCATATAAGTGAGACCGCCCTGATTCCACCTGGCTGCCCGAAAGCTATGGGCACAGATTACGCCTTTCCAAAATACCTTTACCATTTGAAGCTGCTTTGAGAATAAGCGGTCTGCGTGAAACGGATCAGCGGTTACTTGTGGCGCATATATTTGATACATTTTAAAATCATTTGCCATATGTTATTAAGTCCTTTCCTCTAAATCAAACAGGCTCATTTGTACCTGCTCTGCTTTTATCCTTTGCAGCCGTAATTCTTCCAGTTCCTCAATCCGTTCAGGGGACAGCCACTTGTCCGCATGAATCCTGTCTAAAGAGTGTTCTTCCAGGCTGTCATATCCGGTTTTTAAGAGTTTTGCTTCCAGCTTCTCTATCCGTTTTCCCCGTGCTTTCTGACGTCGCTCCCGCTTGGCTTCCTTTTGGCGTTTTATTAAATCGGACGAATGTGATATTTTAATTCCGTCCTGGATATCAGTCAGGTCCTGCATAAGGTTGCGGCTTGGTCTTGATTCGGCTCTGACATTCAGAATCTCGGCGTGGAAGGTGGGATCAAACAGCTTTACAGTGGTATAGGTATTCCACTTGTATTTATCCCAGATAATATCTTTTCCGTTTTGTCTGACAAATGCCTGACAGATATCCATACACACAGGACGTTCAAAGTAGCGGATTCCTTTTTCAATATGAACTATCACTTCGCCGTCGAACAGGGTCCCATCCTTCCTGATGTGGCTCGTCTTTAAATCATAATACACGTTGCCCTTTTTCCGGCTAAGCTGCCGGCATAAAACAGGGCACCACCCATCCTGGGAATAGCATATTCTGGCACATCTTTGAGGTTCATATTCCAATCTCCATTCCCGCGTCCTTTCATTAAAATACATATGATTCAAACACACGCGCCCTTTGTGGGTTTTGGAGTATTCTTCATATTTCCTGCGCTTCTCAGCCTGCCGTTCATCGTCTGCTTTCTCAATACTATTCTCGTAATCATAACATTCCTCTGTCCTATGGCAGACACATTGGCACATAATGCAGAGTCCTCCGCCCCGGGTGCCATGGAGCAGAGGGTCATTATCCGCACAGTCCGGGATATCATAGGGACACCGGATGACCGGGTTATCATTTTCATGACACCACAGGATACCCATATAACTCATATCACTGTTCACATTTTTGCCCAGAACATATTTACCGCAGCCTGTCTTGTAGATACAGTCATTGGCAATGGCTTTTTTGAAGACAAAACCGCCGCCAAGATTGTTCAGTGGATCTCCTCCGGGTAGGGTGCTGCCCTGAATCTGAACGTAATCCGGATAATGGTCTACGGAGTATCCTTCTGACAAAAGACGCTGTGTTAAAAGATTGTATTCTGCCATAGGCTCACCTTATAGACCAAGGCAGGGTCTGATGCCCAGATAATGTTCCATGCGCTCTCGCAATACATCTATGTCCATATCGTATTCCCTGGCAATACATGCCTCGCAGCAGGGATATCTGTAGGCCAATACCTTTGAGATTCTTTTATCCCAGCTATTAATCTGCTGACCGCAGTTGTTACAGGCTTCGTCCAGCCATTTTAAGCTCTTCATTTTGCAGAGCAGCCTCCTTTCATACTTAGCCGGTCTGATCCGTCATGCCGGCCCGATAGTACAAAAGAACTGACCGATGCTCATTCAAGCAGTCAGTCAGCCCTTTTATGTCGATTACCTTATTTATCTTCGCTTCCTTTTGTATAAAATACTTTAGAGGAACCGGCTCCACGTACCTGAAAGGTGTAATCTGTTCGATTTGATATCCATAGCGCCAAAATGTTTTTCTTTTTCATGCTTACCATAGATTATGTAATTCAACGGTTGTCCTCCTGGTCTTTTTACTCTGCGGCATAGCAGAAAATTTCTGTTATGCCATCCTATACCGGCGGTAATCTGTCCTACGCTGCCGAATCCTGTTTTCCATATAGAAGCTCCTCGGGTATCCACTTTCCGTCACGCAGGATACAGCCGTTGACATTATTATAGATATCCGGCGTTCTGGGCGGGTCTGCGAAGCAATCTTCTGTCAGGTAAAGCCCAAAGTGTTGATGGTAAAATGGTTCCAGAGCCATTTTTATCTGCTCATTTAAAGCAAGCGCTAACCGTTCAATTTCCTTGATATCCTGCCGTTTGAAGGCCGCGGCTGAAATCTTTGGCAGCAGCCCTGACCGGTGTATTGCGTTTTCAATAATAGGCAGAGCTTCTTTAAAATACGCCTTGCGGATACGAATTCCCTGCAAAGCCGCCTTTTGGACATAGGCAATGGTTGTTGTGCGTATTTCCTCACATAGCGCTGTATAGGGCTTGCGGTATTTTGTCTTTAATTCAGCAAGAGATACAAGTTCCCGGTTACGTTTCAATTTATCAAGCAGTGCGGACAGGGTTTTATGTATTTCCATGATATCCATAGCAGACCTCCCTTCGGTCAAGTCACTGATCTGCCTCCAGCCGTTCCGGTTCCATAAGACCGGAAAAAATCAGTTGTGTGGCGGTACAGAACCCGGATTTATAAGCCTGCTCAGCAACGGCGCTATTTCTTTTTGATTCCGCATCTAAATAGTCATAAAACAGCTTTAGTGATTTCTTGGTAAGGCTTGATATCAGCACTCTCTGTTTTATTACCACCGTGTTATTAAGCGCTGCCGGCGGCGCAGCATTATTAAAAACCGAAGCTTCATAATTTCCAAGATAAAGCTCCTTTAAAATATCCGAGCCTTCAGCCAGGGGCAGCTTGACAACCGGATTTTTTCGGTTTAACGCTTCTGATAGTGATTGTAATGATTTAATAATTTGGGGCATCTGATGTTCAAAAAACATTTGTCCTGCTGGTGTCTCATAAAAGTTCATTCTTATTTCCTCCTAATAATGAGTGTCCATATTCGTGCTAAAAACCTCTGTTTCCTTATAAATCATGCAATGTCCTGTTTCCCCCAGCGAATCCGCAGCCGTCCCTTATCATCTTCTTCCTGGTACATGAGCAGCGCCAGCAAATCATAATCCACATCAAAGCGCTCGTATATTTCATCTAAATTTGTATCCTGCCCTTTCATAAACAAATTCAATTTTTCTTTCACCAGTATCATCTGCATAAGGTTCGATTCAATGCTTCCGGCATAGGTAATAAAATACACGTCCTTATACTCCGTAGAGGTATAGCGAATAAACCGGAAATAGAACTGGCTCATGCCGGAATTGTTATAGTGAAGCTCCGGTATGATGATCTTATTGACAAATTCAAAGTTCACACTGGACGGAAGGCTTTGTTGGGTGCAGAGCAGGATACCGTTCCCGCTTTCCCGCAGCGTCTGCCGCAGGGCGCGTCTCCTGGCAAATGTTGTGTCTGAGCCGGTGACGATATACAGGGGGCGGTCCGGAAGATATTTGCGGATTGCCCTGGCGTAAGAATCCAGAACCACCTTATGCCGCACCCCGATGGCTACAATCTCATTTTCCCATCCGGCGGCCAGTTCCACGGCAGCCATAATCTTAACAGGCGTATCGCCCTCATACTCGTCTACCGTGTCCGGGGCCGCTCCAATCCGTAGCAGCAGGATAATCTGCTGGATTAATTTCATCATGCTGTCCTTTCTGGAGTTTCCTGTCAGATTAAAGTATTTGTTGCGCATGACAAGAAACTTGTCCATGGCCTTTTCATATACCTCTTTTTCCTCCGGAGGGAAGCGGACTGGAACCTGATGAAGCTGTTTGATGTCCTTTCCGCAGACATCCTCAAAGGTCCGTGTAATGACGGTCTTGCCCAGAAGCTCGCTTAAAACATCGGCGTTGTAGATATCCTGTGTCCTCTGCGCCACTCCAAAAACAGTAATTTTATCTGGAAGGTGGGAAGCGGAAAAAAGAGAGTATCCTTTTTTATAAGCTGGGATGGGCTGTCTGTAATATAGATTATTATGTGATTCCAGGTGAGCCTCCTTTCCCTTATAGCGATAGAGCTTAGAGCACCACGAAAGCATATGGATTGAATTGTTGTATAGCAGTTCTAATTGTGGTGCGAACTCGGAAATATTGTTTCGTGTGCTGGTACCCGTAGTCAGCAGCTTCATGCGGCAGCGCCGGAAGCAGGCCAAAACCGCTTTGGTTCTCTGGCTTCTGGCGTTGGAGATCTCGTCGCTTTCGTCTAACACAAGCTGGATTTTCTGCCGATGCTGTTTCAACCACTTGGAAACCTGCTTCTGGTACTGGGAGATTTTATTTAAGGTGATAATAACAAAATCCCCCTTGCGGATTTGCTCCAAATCCTTCAGCTTTTCCACGAACACATAGGAGATACCGTAATTCTTCAACACCAAATCCCAGTTATTCCGGATCGAGATAGCGGAAGAGACCACCCAGGTATTGCGGATACCCTGACAATTCATTCGGTATTGCCCAACCGCAATGCCGGCAAGGGTTTTTCCGCTTCCCTGCTCCCACTGGAGAAGGGTGTTGCGTTTTTGAAGCACAAGATTAATGTCATGCCGCTGGGGTTCGTTTAAATGAATTGCTTCATTATTTTCAGCATCCCACAGAACAAAGCCAGACAGCCATCTGGCGATGTCCGGGTCCTCCTGCATATCCGTAAACTGCTGGTTCTGATTTTCGTAATCCTTTCGTTTTTCGCGTATTAGCCGGGTATATCCGGGAAAGTGTTCCGGGTTATTTTCCAGAACAGCCTGATAGATTGGCGTTGGCTGCCTCATATCATGGTTCATCTGGCGGCGTATTCTTGCGCTGTAGCCTTTGTAGGCAAAGTGGTAGTTTTGCTTAACCAGAGCAATTACATCCCGTTCAGGAGGTAAATTCTGTCTTTTTAAGGTTTTATGAAGATACGATAATACTTTTTTTTCTGTAATCCGGACTCTGCACCATTCCTTATACGTCATGTCATCCGGTTTCTTTTCCGTGCAAAACCGGTACAGATATTCACAGCATTTTGTATACCGGGATTTCGTTTTCGGATGTATCTTAATATGGTACAGCAGCCTTTTAACCTTATACTGGAACTCGGCCGACGTGTCGCGGCTCTTTGCAAGCTCCAGCAGGATATGTGACTTATGTACCTCCAGGTCTGCTCTGGCCTTTTCCAGAAAGCAATCATAGATACGCCTGGCCTCTGACTGAATGTGAAAATCCGATGTCAGTGACAAGCCGGGTTTTGTGGTATATGGCAGGGGAACCCAGCCTTCTAATCCGCTTCGCCTTTGCCAGAATTGCAGCTTTGTGGGGAAGCGTCCGGCGCCCATGGCTAAAAAGGCGTTATCCGGCAGAGTGACCTGTCCGAGAAAGCTGAATCTGCTCTCCATTTCCTGAATGAACCGGCCATCAGTAAAGCTATCAGCCAGAAAAGACTGGGGTACAATCAATGCCATGATACCAAAGGGCTTCAGCAGCCCGGCAGCCTTTATGCAGTAATAGAGCTGCGAAAGCGTTTCACTCCCGTCCTCCAGATACCATTTCAAATGGAAGGGTGGATTGCCAAGTATATAATCAAAACGGATATCGGACTCATATGTGCGTATGTCCCCCAGCTCAATATTCGCTTTCGGATAAAGGTAATGGGCTACCTTGTATGCTTTGTGATCTATTTCACAGCCATAAGCGTTTGACTCTGCGGGCAGAAAGTTGAAAAAACTCCCCATTCCGCAGGTTAAGTCTGCGATTAAGTCAGATGCGGAAGGCTTCAGGCACGATACCACCAGGTCGCATATTGACGGTGGTGTAAAAAACTGACCGTTCTCTATTTCCTTTTTGGCGTCACTGTATTCATGGTAATTCTCATAGTCCTCCCGCTGTAAATCATGCAGCCCGCCGTCACCGGTGTAGGCGTTGTAAATATCAGCCGCTGTAATTTCCGCCGAGTCAAAGCCATCATGATCTATGAGGTAGAGAACCTTTTCGTTCAACGCTTTTCTCTGATTCAACGGGATAGGAGTGTTCTCATAGGGATATTTCATGAAAGCCCCCTTAATAGACACGGCCCAGATATTCGTCTGCAAATTGCCGGGCAACGGCTTCACTTGCAAATCTGATATCAACCCGTCCGTTTTTAAACATTTTAAGCTGGCGAACCTTGCTGCAGGTTAAAAATTCAACCGTCTCAGAACCGGAATGACGGTAGCCTAACAGGCTGTCAAAGCCATGGGGCATAAGCGCAAAGCACCCCGTCTCAAAGTGTGCTATGCCTTTCAGGATTTCCTTTAAGCTGTCGTTAAGCGCCCAGTCTCCGTTGCTATACCAATTTTTATAAGAGCAGCCATATGTGAAACGCAAAACGGATTTCTTAATTTCAAAGTCCGCGGTTTTCTTTAAGCAGCTCCACGCGGCGTTATGACACTTATCCTTTAATTCATATAACGCCTGCTCTCCAAAATCACGGCCATTCATCTGTTCAAAAATCAGATTAACAATATCCTCATAGCTAAGGGACAACGCCAGCATATCCCTTTCATACTGCTCCTGTGCTGCTATGGTCCGCCGTGAATCAAAGACGCTTTGCGGAAGCAGCTTTTGTTCAATCGCATATTCATCAATGGAGACATGATAAGCTCTGCTGAAATGCGCGGTAAGATTTTGAATGAACCGGGAATGGAGCTTCATCATGTGCTCACTGATCTGGACGGCAGAAATATCAAAGCCGCCGCTGGTTGATAAATAGGACGCATGGGAATCCACCTCCAACAGGATATCTTTTTGCCTGCCGCAGATATCCTCCCATATGTATTCCATTTCCTGAAAACAGGTCTGGGCTGTATGGTATGCCGCTTCGTGGGCTTCACAAAAGCGCTGGTCTGCTTCTGACAGCCGGATATCCGCTTTTACCGTAACTGCCTCAAATTTTGATAAAATATCCAAGGGTAACCTCCTTATCATCAGCCGTTCTGCAGAATCCGGTGAAGCTCTGACATCAGCAGCCGGTGGTTCTTTTCATACTGTGGCAGAAACGGTTTTTGCAGATCGTAATTGTAGTATCCAAAATAAAGTAAGCCGTGGAAGAAACAATCTGCCACGGCTGAAGCGTCAGGAGCCGGCCTGACTGCCGGCCCCTGTCTGTCAGTTACCATTCTTTAGGCTGCCATTGCCAGTTTTGCAGGAAGCATGGCGCTGGCTGCCCCTGGAAAAGGGGACAGTGACAGATGGTATTCGGCCTTTGCTGTTTCAAAGCGTATAAAATCCTCCATCTGTTCATGAATCGCCACTACAGGCAAGGTATGGCGAATTCGTCCGTTGGCATATAAAAAGGCGCTTTGCCCCACCATTAGAGGGCGCAAAAGGCGTCCGTTCACAGCAATTTCTTTTTTGTAATGTTTCATTCGTTTTGACCTCCAATCTGCGCTGCGGCATTTGTCTATTCATAACATAAGTCCATAAGAATACTGCGGACATCCTCCAGCAGCTTTTGAACGTGCTTCATGCTGGTTTTATGGCTGCGGGCAATCTCTCTGACCCCATAGCCGTTGGACTTTAAGTACACCATATCAAGCTGCTGCCTGGAGATTTGCCCGGCCAGGTCGTGGAGCAGGAGCTTGGCCTCCAGCTGTTCCATCAAGTCATTTCGGGATGGTAAGCTGTGCTCCAGGGGCAGTCCGTCATGGGATAAGCATACATGGATGCTTACCACCTCTGCATTGCGCTTCTGGCGGCGGTTTGCTTTGTAGTGGTTGAGCAAATCAACCCGCATACAATTCCATGCGATTGTTCCAAATTTGTACTTTTTCAGATTGGCTTCCGTGAAATAGCGCCGGACGGCCCGAAGGTATCCGAATATCACCACATCATAGAATTCATCTTCATTTAGTCCATAGGCGTTCAGAAAAGCATGTACAAGGCCGTGGTTGGCCGCGGCAAAATCCTTCTGCTGTTCTGTTAATGGGATTTCCATCTTTATTTTTCCTCCTAAAAAAAGGACACCCCCGGTCCAAAACCGGAGATGTCTCTTGTTAATGTGTTGGGCGGTATATCACTGCCATAAATCATTAAGCCGGTAATGCTTCCCGTTCCCCGTCAATCGCAGGCGGAATGGAAAAGCTGCCGCGGTTATCCCCGGGCAGTGTACCTGTCTCAAGGTAGTCACAGCCGTCATCGTGTAAATCTCCGGTAGCGGCGGCGCGCTGCTGAAGGATTCCCTTTACCTGTTCTTTAAAGCTGTCGGCAAAAGCGCGTACCTGCGCCAGTTCCTCGCCGGTAAAGTCATACAGGCGGCGGAAGGTGGCAACACTGTAATCATTTGTGCCATTGTTCATCTTTTTAAGTCCAATCTGCACCACGCTGCCAAAGGTTGCCCGCCGGCGAATGGCAAAGGACTGGTTTAAAAATTCGCGGAACGGACTGATGCTGGTGGGCGGAAGGGTCAGTTGAATCGGCATATACTCTCCGCTGCGGAGCAGATAAAGCTTACGCATGTTCTTGCAGGCCTTGCCCTTTCCGTTGGAATCCGTGCCGAAGCGGTTTAAGGCACAGGCCTCGCAGGCGCCTCCCGGATCTCCGATCCCCTGCTTACCGTCCACAGAAGAACAAAGGGGGGCGGTATTTTCATCGTACTCGCTTCCCTCCGGCCAATAGGCGCAGGTGGCGTGGTTGTGAAGAATGATGCCGACCAGTGTTTTTGCGTAGTCCGGATTTTCGGGATCGTCGGACGGAAGCTCAAACTGAATGGTGCCGCCTGCCGGGATTTTAACCCGCTGGAAGCTCATCTGCAGACCGTCCATATCCTCGGCCAGCTCTGCGGAGCTGAATTCACTTTCCGCCATGGCGGGAAGTACAAACGTTTCCTGTTCCATTAAAGCAGTCGTATTCTGGTTATACATATGGTTTTCCTCCTTCTTACAGCCGTATTAAGCGGCCATCTGGTTGATTTTGCTCCACTGTCTTGAGGGCATGGTTAAAATCTTATACCCAATGCTTTCCAGCGCCGTGGCTCTGTCATAGCTTTCTACATTCTGGCTGTGACGGGTGACTGCGTTGGAAAGTCCATAGAGTGTCAGGTCGTTGCCCTCAATCAAATGCTGAAGGACGCCCGCGCTTTCATCTTCGGTAATATGGAAGTCGCGGCTTGTCAGCCGGACAAGTTCGGGGACATCTGCTGTATTCATCTTCGCGGCAGTCGCGTTTCGCATTATGTCAATGACCTGGGAGAAGCGGGCTTCCTCCACGGCAGCCTTTACCGTATCCTCAATTTTCTTTACAAAAGCATGGTCCTCCGCAGCCAGTGTTTCTTCGGAATACAACTGGAAGTTCTCCTCCAGCGTATTGATTCTTCCCGTATGGTACTGGCGTGTTCTGGCGTCATTTACCACCATTCCATTCTTACAAACCAGCCGGTATACAAGGGGCTGTATATTCACAGAGCCTTGTCCGACCTCGCTGTTCGAGATAATCAGCCCGGCCTGGACAATATCGCCGGGGACAACCTCTGCTTCAAGGCGGGTGTTGACAATCTTCATATACATTCTGCTCTCTGTAATCTGACAGCTCTCAAAATGCGCGCCCTCCATCTGACCGATGATGGGCAGCACCACCTTGGCAATCTCCATATTGTCAATGCGGCGGTAACGGTTGCTTAAAAAAGCCCGCGCCGTGCCGCCGATGGTACGGAGCATTCTCTTAGCCGGTTCCCGGTTAAACCAGGAATTGACATTCTCGGCCAGAAGCTCCGGATAATCGTTCCTCATACGGTCATAGTAGTCGGCGGGAATTTTCAGATAGCTGCCGACCTGCCGGTGAGCGATGGAATTGACCTCAAAGGGTTCCAGCACCTCCACATCCTTGTCATACATATGCAGGTAAAGCTGACCGCCGCTGGGCTCCAGCTTGAGGCTTCTGGTGTCCACCAGATAATCCTCCTTCAGCTGGTTCTGGCGTGTGATTTCAGCCGCCATTTCCTGCAGGGAGATTCCTTCTTTCATCTGTAACAATCACTCCTTTCCGTAATAGGTGAGTTACCAGGTGACGACAATACCCGTCCCGGTTATTTCCGCCGCCAGACCATTGCGCTCAAACACCTTAACCAGCCGGGGCCAGTATGTCTTATCTGGAAAACCGGGAAGTTGTTCCTGCGCCACCTCCTCGTTGTCCTGACGGATACAGATATTTCCATTCTCATAAAGGGTCAGGCTGTTGTGTCCCCGGGAATTTAAATCAGCCATAAGTGTTTCCATCACCTCCCGTCCCTGCACCTCATACCAGATCTGCGGGTCCACCGGCTGACGGTTGGGCGGCGCTTTGCTCTCTTCATCTGCTGTGGCTCCGATCTGGGACAGCGGAACGATTTTAACCATGCTGCAGCTGATATTAGCCTTCTGGTCCACGGTTACATCCGCATGGTCGAAATCAGGAACGCCATATACGCGGATACGTCCAATTCCCCCATGAATCGCAAGCCGTTCCGGTTCCTTCTCGCACCAGGACCAGGTTACTTCCGGATAGGCGGAGTGCAGATAGCTTGAAATGCGGTGGTTCACATGGCGAAGCAGAAGATGCTCCATCGGCGCCCCCTCTGGCTTTTCCTGGGCCTTGGGAGCGGGGCCGCGGATTCCTTCCGCATAAAGACGTTTCAGCCGGTATTTCCGCTGCTGCCGTCTCTTTGCCTGCCGCATATAGGGGAGCAGAAGGATTGCTACAATCCATGTTCCCCACAGTGAAAACACCCCTAACAGAAGCCATGTCTGCATATCCCCTCTTACCAGTGCCAGAATTGCGATTACAATTCCCACAAGAATACTGATACTGCCCCACAGGGCCTTGTCGTTTTTCATTGATTCATTCATCCTCTCTTTACATTTTTCCGGAAACAAAAAAAGAGGAACCGCACTAAGCTTTCAGTATCATTCTGAAAAACTTAATGTGGTTCCTCTCAATGGGCCGGAGCTTAATCACTCCGGCAGGGGCTCCCGTTCACCGTCCAGCACCTTCGGGGGTGAAGGGTCATGGAAGCCGGCTTCCGTTCCATGGCCGCCTGTCAATTCCCCGTCTTGCTGCTTTTGCTGCCAGCTGGGCATATAGCCGCAGTTGTCCAGTGAAATCTTCAGGCGCTTTGTTTTAACATTGCCGTTTTGGCTGGTACAGTCTACCAGCTCCAGGGAGCCGGTAATCCAGATCATACTGCCCTTTTTCACCTTCAGGCGTATGAGCCGCAGCGCGTCCTCCCTCCACGCCCAGACCTGATAATAAATGGTCCGCTGTCCATCCCCGTAGCCGATATGCTCGGCAAGGTCAAACGAGACGTAGGGCGTCTGCTTCTGGCTCTGTTTTAACTGCAGGTCCGCAGTCACACAGCCAAATACGAAAACCTGTGCCATAACACTCCTTTCTGCCAAAGGCATTTATATCTATATAAAAAGTGCCAGCAGATAAAACCGGCCATAAAAAGGCACAGTAATACCACTGACACTTGATTACAAACTTGACAACGTGTGCAATGCGGGCTTCTGCCGCTATATGGAGCAGAGTCCATATTCCCCTTCGGGTGCGCACAAAAATCATTTACAAAGCAAGTATAACACTATATCTGGTATGTGTCAAGATTTAGTAATCAATATATAGTATAAAAGATTTTAGCTATACGCAACATATGGGGGTTATTCCTGCAGCAGCCTGCCGATACGCTCCACGGTATTCACTGTCTCCGAGAATTGCAGCTTTCCAATATAGGGGTTATCCGCCGCGTAATTATGCCAGAGCGATGCCAGCGCCGGTTCCTCCCGGATATCCTGGATAATTTCCTCCCAATCCGCCAGCGCCCTGGCAGAACCGCGCTTTTTAGCCGTATGAGCCACGGCCAGCCGCAGGATGTCAGCGCGTATTTCCGTTTCCCGCTCCCGGTACAGCATATGTAGATCATAAAAGTCCCTTGCTCTCGTGGTTCCGATATTCCGGCGTATAATAGTCTCATATTTTTCTGCAAGAATCGTCTCCAGAGTGTAAGCCATGACCGGTACTGTTTTATCCTCAAAAAGAAAGGGATAATTGTATTGAATCGCTGCGGGAGTGATCTCGTCTCCGGTGGTGATATCAATCTTCATAGGGCTGTTAATCCTGCCGTACCGGGCGTCGATATGAACCCGGAAGTTGCGGTAAGTATCGTCCTCCCGGATTGGTTCGATTTTCCGAAAAACAAAATCTATGCCATCGTCAACATCGCTGGACAGGATTTCCCGAATAATAGATATGATTTCCGGTTCCTCCATGCGGATTCCCCGGACCGTGGTATCCATGTCAATGGTGGTGCGCTCGTCAATGCCAATCATGGAAGAGATCAACAGTCCGCCCTTTAATATAAAATTATTCCGGTAGGGAGAAACCGCCAGCCGCTCCAGGACCCGCTCAAACAAAAACATCTGCAGCACCTCCTGGGGACGCAGTTTTTTTTTCGCTGCCATGTTACGGATTGCCCCCTTCAGTTGTTCCGGTGTTTTCATATCAGTACCTCCATATATGTTCTGATTTGTTCCTCAATTCCAAATTGCTTTCCGTATTTCAGCAGCTTCCGGCAGTCTGCCCCGGACCGGAAATAATCTTTTACGGTCTGCGTGTAAAGCTGCATATCCATATTCTTCTTGTCCCGTATTAAATCGCAGACACAGCGCTCCCTGTCATACAGGCGGATCAGACCGCCCTGGGGGGAGTTCGTCTCCGTTATGCCTATGCCGTACATAGCTTCCACAACATAGTGAAAACGGACCTGGGGATAATCTCTTTTTATAGCAGATACATTTGTCCCCTGTGGAACCGTCATATCAATCAGATGCGGCGCCCGGTCGGACAGCCCCCAGAAAAACAGCGCGGTTCCATAAGAAAATATGGCTTTTGTACTTCTTATCTGCAGCGCTGCATATTCGTCCGGCAGCTCGCCGCAAAGCGTATAAAGTCCCTTGCGGATACGGACAAGACGGTTATCCTCCACATATTTTTTCAGCGCAATGCGGCTGATTCCCATATGCTCTACCTGTTTGGTAGATACAATCCCGTTCCCTGCGGCTGCAAGCTCTTTTATTTTCAGCCAGATATCGTCCATCTTTGCCACCTCCTGCCATAATACAATCATGCTTTAAATTATAAAATAATAAAGCATGATTGTAAACTGCTATTTATTAAATATCAGTGTTTCCAGAAGGAGCAGGCGTTATGTGGTTCATAAAGCAATAATAATCGTCCAGCAGGTAAAACTCAAACTTTTGTTCGTCTGGTTCCCGGTACTTAAAGCTCAGCCCGTAGATGTTCCCCGTTCCATCAAGACCCAACTGTCCGAGCCAGCAGGTCATGACATGACCGTTGCGGTACCACAGCCGGATATCAAAGAACTCCTTTTCTGTCACAAGACCCTTTGCCACTATGCTTCGCGCCATTTTATCATCTATGAGCGGGTAAGTCAAAACGTGCCGGTAAAGGTCATCGGTAAGCCCCAATGCCTGCTGATAAGTCAGGGGATTGGGATGGTCCAGCCACCAGCGGGTAATGCCTTCAAAGTCAGTCAGGCAGGGCTTGGGCTCCAGCGCTTGAAAGCCCTTTAAAAAAGCCTTAACCTGTTCGGGGTCAGGAGGCGGTGGAAGTGCGATTTCCCGGACAGCGCCGTTTTCATAGCCAAATGCTGCCTTGCCGCCTGCCATATCCTCTATCAGCATGGAACTCCTGGAAAGAGGAGACAGCAGACAGTATTCCAAATAAAATTTTTCCTTTAAATAGCTGTAAATATGATACTGCTCTACGGTGTGCGGATTATACAAGAAAACCCTCCTTTCTTCGGTATCTACAAAGGAAATAGGACAGACCCTATTCCATTTCTGCACAGTGTTCCATTAATTTTTCATATCCAAGAAAAGCGTTGGTTGCAAGCATGGTATCCAGATAGTCATTTCCCAGGAGCGGGCGGTTTTCCTTCTGGAAATAAAAGCAGTATTGCGACCCGATCTGCACAGCAGTCTGCCCACTTAAAAGCAGAGTCTGCTCTCTGCCATACAGATCGGTAATCCGGACTCTTCTGTATCTTCTCAGGGGCGAAAGCGTAACGCCGGTACAGGTGCCTGACACGGCTATATATGCTTCCCTGCGGATAATATCCCACAGGACTTTACCACGGTACAGGCAGCAGATGAAAATAGCGCCGCTCATGGTAAGCAGCACGGTGTCGGCATAAGCAAGGTAGATGATAAGGCTGACAATTACGCTGGCAGGACCGGCCAGCAGGGTGAAGCATATCCTTCTTTTCAGTACGGCAGGACAACCATTCCATTTTTCCATCATATTAAATCCTTTCAAAGATAATCTGCTGGCGCAGGTACAGGTTTGCAACGGCCAGGACAACGGGTCTGCTGCTGGCGCTGGCTTTGACCAGATAGGCGATATTGTCGCTGGTTGTATCCTGGTCGTTGTACAGGCTGTCCAGCACGCCTTCCTCACCGCGCAGCCTGTGAATTCCCTTGTCCATACACTTGATAATCTCCGCCGTGGACATCAGGGTCTGTCCGGCAAGGCGCATCACCTGCTTTTCTCCGGCTGTCCGCCTGTCCCCTTGAAGAAGCCGGCGGGCCATGGAGATGGGCACATCCTTTATCAGCACAAGCTTAATAAAGGAAAATAACCGGAGCGGAAGGCTGCCTGTGGCCGGAATGATATACATGGTGCTCAACAGGTCGTATAGAGCGTCATAATCCGTTGCGCCGCTTCCGGAGACCAGAAGCCCCCGGAGCAGCAGGCGGTCCGCGCAGGCAGCCCATGTACGGTCTGTCTGGAAGCTGTAATCCAGAACAGCCTTCTCGTAAAGCGCTCCTATTTCTTCCTTCCTGACAATCCTCCAGTTTAAGCTGGACCATACCAGCATCTCCTGTAAATCAACCATATAGTCCTTTCCTCCCAGCACGATAACCGGATAGGAGCGTCCCGGACCGCCGCTTCTTTTCTCCAAACGTCCCACGGCAGTAAATAATGTTTTTAACGTCATAGTCGATACCTCCTTTATCAGTTCCTTACGGTTTAAACACCGGATTTTCAACAGGCTACCGGATGCTGTCCAGGAATATCCGGTCCTTTCGCAGCTTTTTGGCGGACCGGGAAATCCAGGCGCCCACATAAGAGGAAGGCACGTCATACATCTGTGCAATCTCCTTGATGCTGCTGCCTTTGATTTTTAATTCCAGAGCTTCAATCCCCAGTCTGGCGATTCCGCTGTAATCCTGCTTTCTGGATTCCAGCAGTAAGAGAGTCTCCAGCATGGAAATATGCGCGCTGGATTCATCAACGTGATCTATGGCCGCGCCATCGGCAACCAGCTCCCCATGTTCCCCCAGCTCCAGCCGTGTAAAATGACGCTGCTTGTCGCACATTCCCCGGCAATAGGACAGCAGCCCGTTGCGTACCACCTTCCTTGCGTAGGTGGAAAACTGGGACAAGGACGCGTCATAGGAGACAGCGGCTCTGCACAGCCACACGCATCCCTCCTGGAATAAATCATCATAGCTAAAGCCGTAAATACGCTCATTGACATGGATGCCTGATACAATCACCCAATGGACAACGGACATGTGTTCAGCAACCAGACATCTCTGTTCCTCTGTCAGGATACCGTCTTTCCTCATAAGTCCCGCCTCCCCTCACGCTGCACGGATATGGGCCGCTTCTAATGCCTGGTTACAAAGCGCAATGGTCCTGTCGCACATATACTCCGAAAACATGCCGATATGAGTCTCTGACTCGCTAAGTCCCAGCTTTGCCTGCAGCCAGACATACGCTTCCCACTTTTGCATTTGGAAGCGGTGCTGCACAGCGTCCAATGACCTGTGGGCCAGAATCCGCTTGTGGCGCAGGCTTTTGTTGGCTGGCGTTCCCAGGGGACTCCGATCCTTTTTGTGCGTGCCCACATAGGAATCGCAGGCCGGCCATCGGGAACAGATGTAGAGGTACGAATTTTTTGTTTTACCGGATTTACCATATACAACACTGGCCGGCCGGCAGGTGGCATAGGCCCCGCAATAGGGGCATCTGATTCGCTGTTTCTGCTTCATAACAATTACCTCCTGATTACTCGCCGTTTACGGCGTGATTCCGTTGATCAGGACAGTTTTAGTTCAGATGTCAGCGGTCAGCATCCTGGTAAAGCTGCAGGATTGGACAGCCGGAATCCGAAAGCGTGTGCCACTCGATATACTGTGAGAAAACAGCCTCAAAGGTCTTTCTCAACAGAGTACCACGGCATTCTGACGGTTCGATGGACTCGCCGGTAAACTGCCTGACAATTTCCACAGGCATTACGATCAGGCTTCCGTCCGCGGCTGCAGCCATGAGAAAGCCGTCACAGGGCGGGTTTTTTCCGCAGGGGCAGGAGTTAGAGCCGCACATGACGTACAGCGTATTTCTCCAGTTGCCCCTGGTTGCCCGCATAAAGGAATAAAACTTACAATGGTTTTGATTCAATGCCCTTACCTCCATTACCGCACATTGCGAAAAGTAAAATAAAAAAAGGGATCAGCCGCATATTCCTGCGCTGATCCCGAGTGTATTGTTATCCGAATAATGCCTCGATCTCCCTTGTGATTCTGGGAATCACCGTGTCGTTGAAAATCAATGTCAGAGCCGCCAGCAGGAGAGCGCCCAGCACCACGGCTATGATGATCTTTACGGCGTCACTGATATAAAAATCGCCGCGTTGGTTGGAGAGCGCGGCGCGGGTGTTTAACATAAGACGGGCAGCAGTGCTGTTAAATTTAATAAATATTTTTTTCATGGTAAAACCTCCTGAATATAATAGTTGTGTGTTGTTATTAACTCCATAAAGCTGTCTGCTTGGAAACCGATGCGGTTCTGTCAACCGAAAAAGGCACCGAGAGAGCTTAACACCTCGGTACACAGGACCACAAGATAGATAATCATAATGCAAATAAGCATCATCATGGAGTACCTCTGTATCTTCTTGGGCCGCTTGGCCGCTTCCTTTTTCAGATTGTTCTGCTCAATCTGTCTCATGTCGAAGCAGATCATCTTGAAATACATGCGCTGGTCGTCTCCGCGAAGCACGCCTACCAGCCCCCTGACAACATCCGAGAGCATAGGGCTTCCGATTCTGGTTTCAAAGTGAAGCAATGCGTTCTCATAGTTAGAGGTAATCATGTCCGCAATGGTCTGGTCCAGCTCGGCGCCATAATCCCTGCCCGCCACACGCCGGTAGGAGGTCAGGATTTTCAGCACGTCCCGGTCATTCTCCAGATTCTGCCCGATGGTTAAGGCGAATCGGGGAATCTCCGCTTCTATGAGCTTTCGCCGCTTTCTGACGTAATCAAAGACCGCATAATACGTGGAGAACCAGAGCGCCACGGCCAGCCCGACTAAGAGCGGCACCATAAGAGGCATTACAAACGCCATGGGCAGAGAGCATAGTCCGGCAGCGCCGGCAGTTACCCAGGCTTTGGCCGTATAAACCTCCGGCGTCAGCTCCACCCCGGCAATATGTAAAGCTGACTGCAGCTTATTGCGTTTTAGCCTGTCCAGCTTCAGGAGAGGAGCCAGGAGCCCTGCGATTTTCGTCAGGTAAACCTCGGCCAGAATTTCTCTTTTGACTCCCTGCTGCCTTCGCACCATCAGCATGGCGCGCGAGGTTCTGGCAGTAGGAATATCCGCAAAGGCGCAGGCGAGATAATAGGCTGCGAACCCAAGCAGTACAACAGCCGTAAGCGCCAACAGTGTCATAGGCTGTCACCTCCGTATTCAATGGGCTTGCTCAATTTCATAATCTGTGTCAATGAAAACAGGATAATTGCCCCGCAGATTGCAAGAGCAATCTTTCCGGGAGTTGTAAAAAGCAGAGTGTGAAACCAGTCCTTGTTGAGGAAATACAGCAGAGGGATATTAGCTATTACAAGAAACATCATAGTGACTGCCTCGCGCCGTGGTCCCTGCATCATGGCCTCCAGCTCTGACTGCACAATACGGACATCGCTGAATTTCTGGGCGATTGTGGGAAGGGTGTTTTTCATGGAGCGGTCCGACTGGCACTGGATTAAAATATTACACCACTCATGGAATACCCGGTTTGGGATTTTCATTTTTAAGCTGTTAATGGCGCTGGTCGTATTAGCGTTAATCAGCCTGGTCTCATAGACAAACGCCTCAAAATTGGCTCTTACCGGTTCATTGATGTAGGAAAGGTTTTCCTGCACAGACCGTATAATATCCTCGGTCCGCAGATATGAGGTCGTAATAATGGAGATTGCCGTTTCCAGCTCCTCATTCAAGTGCTTTTTATAGCTGGCCGCCGTACTGTGCAAATACCAGACCGGCAGCAGAGAAAAGCCAATTCCAAGAATCGGTACCATGTATACATTGCCAATCAGGAGCGCCAATACCGCGCCCACGGCAAACAGGATCAGGGTAAGCCGTTTCAGGGCCTCAAAGCGGTCGGCTCTGCCCGTGTCCCTTAGAATCCTTCTGATTTCGTAGTCCTGGTTAAAGAACCCTTTGGCCGGAGTACCCAGGAGTACGTTCAGTTCATCGCTCAGGGTAGCGGCTTTGCGCCGGGACAAAAATACTGCGTCCATAATATCTCCGGGGCGGACCCCGAACAGGGCCAGAAGCCCGGCGTTTATAAGGGCAAAACAAATCAGATAAATCCACTGCAACTAATCCACCACCTTTCCTGTGAATTCTTCCAGCTCCTTATGAGAGATACCATTGTCCAGCAGCCGCTTTATCAATCCATCAGAGATAGAACACATTTTCCGGTGATGCCCTACCACATGGGTTTCCCCGCCCTCAAGGGTTACGTTGTCCACTACCTCATACTTGTAAAGAGAGCGGTAGAGCAGCTTTCCGTCCAGATAGTCCTCCCCCTCAATAATTTCCATGATTTTCCGGGAGCGGTCCTCAAGCTGCTTTGTAAACACAACCACAGGATAGGCTTCCACCATAATCTGCATAAGCACGGAATCATCCATGTTATACTTGCGCTTGGCAAGCGTCATCATACGCCGGTAGGTGCTGTTGCAGGAATTGGAGTGAATGGTGGTGCAGACCGTATGGCCGGTCCGGGAGCTTTCCGCAGCCGAAAGGCTCTCGGCTGCAGATCTCATTTCCCCTACGCCAATCACGTCCGGGTGCTTTCTCAGCACACGCTCCAGAAGAAAATCCTGATTAATGTTCATGGCCGGGTTTTCATGAGGTCTTGTCAGCAGGTGGACAACGGAGTTGAGAATATTTCCATTGGCGTCCCTCTTGATTAAATCAAATTCCCGGCTCCCCTCCTCAATGGTAATCAGGCGGCGGTTATTGGGAACCTGGGACAGCAGCCAAGCCATTACGGTTGTTTTTCCGGAGCCGGTGGAGCCGGCAATGCAGACGCTGACCCCATAGCGGATACAGGCCGTGAGAAAGTGCAGCATTTCCGCCGTGGCGCTGCCGGATTCCAGAAGCTTCTGCTCGGAAACCGTCTGCTGGTTGACAATACGGATGGAAGCGTTGATACCCACATCAGAATCCACAATAGGGGCTTTGTCCACAGAGATTCGGATATTTTTATCCAGGAACCCAATAACGCTGGGCATGGTGTCGTCTATCACCATGCCGCAGGCGTTCAGCATACGGCGAACCACATCAATGGCGTGCTGGGGCGAGGAGAATTTGTCCGGGATCTTAATGCTGCGGCCGCTGTTCATAATCACCTCAATATCGTTGTAGGCGTTGATATTCACTTCCTCAACGCCCGGCTTATAAATCCACTGATTTAAAAAGGAGTAGCCTGCCATATCTTCATAGAGCTTTTCGCAGAGCTCCTTTGTTGTCAGCCCGTCAGCCGTATACTTCCGTTTGACGATATACTGTTCCATCAGCTCCTTTAAAACAGTGGTAGCCTTATCGGTATGCTCTTCGCCGGCCTCTGCAATCGTGGAAGCATGGTTTTCTGAAAAATACCGTTGGACATCTTCGAGAATCTGATCATATGTCAAATTATCATTGGCTGCCGGGGCAAAGAAAATGTCATTTAAATTGTTCATCCGCGCACTCCTCCTGTCTGTGCTCCGGCATATCCTCCGGCTGGTTTTCCTCTTTCTCTGGTTCCAGCCCTTCCAGCACTTTATTCAGAGAGGCCGTGTATTTTTGATTGCAGTAGCTGATTGCCTGAAACATGCCGCCCTCTGTGGCACAGCGGTCAATCTCTTTGCCATATGGCAACAGGCCGTCAAAGCCGCCTATGAGATGTCCCATCTCGTCAATGGCATGGAAAGGACGGGCAAGGCCGGCAAAGGTCATGTGCCTGTCATAGCGAAACCTGCTGTCTGCCAGCAGGGGCTGATGGGCCTTTAGGTAGTGAATCCCCTTTAAATCCGGAGTCAGGATACGGACAACCAGATCGCCGGATTCAATGGCAGCCGGCGTGAATACATTTGTCATGGTTGAGCTGCAGTCCAGAATGACAAAATCAACCAGCTTTGACGCTGCCATAATCAGTCCCACAGCCATATCATATTTTATCTCCGGATAGCTCAACGGATTTTCGCCGGCGCAATAGCCCATGAGTCCGATAAAGGGATAGGCTTTCAGCACCGTCACATGGCTGGCTGTCAGGGCAGTGTCAATCTCCACACTGCTTAAAACCTGTCCGATTGAAGCATTAGCAGGGACAAGCTGCTCCGGCAGCCATACCGGCAGCATGGGAACACTGTTGTCCGCATTGACGATGATGGCTTTTCTTTTATCTCTTGTCAGGGCCTTGGCGAGCATACAGCAGAACATAGATTTTCCGCTGCCTGGGCTGCCCCATACGGTAATTATTTTTGCCATAGGTATGCTCCTTTGCTGTTTTCCACCGTTGTTTCCGGCGTCTCCGGTGAACCGAGGTCTGAAAGCAACTGATCCTGCTTTGCAAGCAATTCCGCCGCCAACTCCTCATTATTGCGGGAGATAAGGGCAACATGGGCAACTCCGTCATTTTCCAGCTCTGTGATGATACGGGCCTGTTCGGGAGCTGCTATGACGGTGACGGTTGCAGATTGCTGCTTTTCCTCGTCCTCCGTGGGTTCCTTTGTGTTGTCTATATTGATTCCGTCAGCACTGGTGACAGATAAAACCCTTACAAAGCGCAGCTCCGGTATTTCCCTCGCTGTTTCAAGAAAGTGGTAAATACGCACAATATCACCTGCCTGAAGCTTGTCAGACAGACCGGAGGCCAAAGTTTTAATGCTTAGAGAAATAGCCACCCTTCCGGACGGGATATCATTCAGCGCAATATCCGAGGTGAGGGGAAGTGCGCTGATCTTTGAGGAAAGTATATAATCTCCTTCCATTAAATCCGTGACAGCATACCTCCCTGTCACATCCTCCGTGGAGCGGGCAAGATTTGCAGGCAGGTTATAGCTTCCTACCTCTGCCAGCTCCACACTTTTATCCGTGATAACAGCACCCTTTAAAATAGGCGCCGACACGCGGACGATTTCAGTTTTGCCGTTGGTCTGTCTGGCAATGGTGGGAAGGGCTATAAAAGCAATGATGGCTGCCAGCAGCAGGCTAAGCAGCCCAAATAAAAAACGGTTATTTAATCTCATGTTTATCTCTCCTGATTTAAAATTTCAAAGCTGCGGCAATGACCAGATTTCCCATGGCAAGAAAGGGAACAAATGGAATCGCCAGATTTTCATTCCTATGGTTTCTTCTGGTGAGAAGCACAGCAATGGCGGCCAGGGCGGCGGCAGTCAGCAGAATCGCGGCCATACGGTTCATACCGTAAATAAATCCCATGATTCCAGCCAGCTTGATATCCCCTCCCCCCACGCCGGTGCCGTCCTTAGAGACAAGAGCGGCTGTGAGAAGGATACCAAAGCCGGCCGCCGCCCCTGCAAGGGAAGCGAGCCAGGCTACAGAAACCATCTGCCAGTTTAAGGAACCGGCGTTTAGCACAAAGGGAGCGGCAAGCGCGGCCGGACAAAATAAAACGAGCGCCCGGTCAGGCACCCGTTTATGAAACAGATCGTAAACAGCAAAGCCGGTAATGGCACAGAAAACCAGCGTTTCATAGAAAAGTACCGGAAGGCTATTCCCGGTTAGTATAGTAGGCTAAGCACCCGGCGCCTTACCGTGTTGCCACGGCAGATTTCCAGATAC
>ERZ857801.249-NODE-249-length-78398-cov-5.260113_pt1 | contig 78398 bp, 72 predicted proteins | sample MGYA00519762_ERZ857801 | MGnify/ENA primary metagenome ERZ857801 (study PRJEB31778, sample SAMEA3449368) | human gut metagenome | biome: human gut; feature: human-associated habitat; material: faeces | place: United Kingdom | collected 2010/2012 ...
CTGCAACCAGGTGCTGGAAACGGGTCGGGTTGGTGGAGTTACCGGTGATGGAAACGTCAACGCCTTCCTTCCACATGATTGCAACGCCTTCTGTTACGTCATTGGAACCGTAGCAGTTAACTTTTGCTCTTAAGCCTTCAGAGTAGGACTTTCTCCACAGTTCTTTTACTTCGCCTGTGTAGTAATCCATCTCAGTCTCTACATAAGTAAAGCCGTTGATTCTGGAGATAACCTGAGCGGCATCTTTTCCCAAACCGTTTAAGATAACTCTTAATGGTTTCTGACGAACCTTGTTGGCCTTCTCTGCGATACCGATCGCGCCCTCTGCTGCTGCGAAGGACTCGTGTCCTGCTAAGAAGCAGAAGCAGTCGGTCGCTTCTTCCAGTAACATCTTGCCTAAGTTTCCATGGCCTAAACCAACCTTACGCTGATCAGCAACGGAACCCGGGATACAGAAGGACTGAAGTCCTTCACCGATTGCTGCTGCTGCATCTGCTGCCTTACGGCATCCCTTCTTGATTGCGATGGCTGCGCCAACAGTATAGGCCCACTTCGCATTCTCGAAGCAGATTGGCTGGATGGATTCTACCTGCTTATATACATCTAAACCAGCATCTTTTGTGATCTTCTCTGCTTCTTCAATAGAAGCAATTCCGTAGCTGTTTAATACTTCATTGATCTGTTTGATACGTCTCTCATATGATTCAAATAAAGCCATTATCTTGTCCTCCTTGTTATTTGGCTATGTCAAATTCTGCAGATGGAAAACCGGAACGAATATGTATGACTCCGGCCTGTCCCATTATTCATGTCTTGGGTCGATAATCTTAACAGCGTCAGCAACACGGCCGTACTGTCCCTTTGCTTTCTCCCATGCAGTATTCGGATCGTCGCCCTTCTTGATGAAATCTGTCATCTTTCCAAGGCTTACAAACTGATAGCCGATGATCTGATCGTCCGCATCCAGTGCAATACCGGTTACATAACCTTCAGCCATTTCAAGGTAACGAGGACCTTTCTTTAAGGTTCCGTACATGGTACCAACCTGAGAGCGAAGTCCCTTTCCTAAGTCTTCCAGTCCGGCACCGACAGGAAGTCCCTCTTCTGAGAATGCACTCTGGGTTCTGCCGTATGCGATCTGTAAGAATAATTCTCTCATTGCTGTATTGATTGCGTCACAGACAAGGTCTGTATTTAACGCTTCTAAAACGGTTAAACCTGGCAGAATCTCAGCAGCCATAGCAGCGGAGTGAGTCATACCGGAACATCCGATGGTCTCTACCAGTGCTTCCTGAATGATGCCTTCTTTAACATTTAAAGTCAGCTTACATGCGCCCTGCTGAGGAGCACACCAGCCAACGCCATGTGTTAAACCGGAGATATCTTTAACTTCTTTAGATTTTACCCATTTTGCTTCTTCTGGGATTGGAGCAGCGCCGTGATGAACGCCCTGTGCCACTGTGCACATCTCTTCTACTTCCTGTGAATAAATCATGTTAAAACTCCTTTCGAATAAGTAATAATTGTGAAAAGTACTTTGTTAAATATATCACATCATACTTAGCTATATTCTCTCACAGAATGTCGAATTCCGCAAGTATTTTTTGGATTTCCCTGTAATATTAAGGGGGCTGCGTTACAGTTTCATACGTTTCCTCCCCATATGAAAAAATCACTGTTTTTTCCAGATCAATATCATTGAGAAAAAAGGGACAACCACGCCCATAGCCATCACTGCCATGCACAGATAGATTGTTGATTTCGTATTATATCCAACGATCAGCATCTGTTTTGGTTTATCCGGATTATAGCGGACCGCGACAGTATCTCCCACCTTCAGCTTCTGTCTGTTGGTCCCGCTGCCGGAGGTAATCTGATATCCCTTCCCGTTTACAAAATACCTGACAACCGGATATAGAATTTTATCGCTGCTGGACATAGATATTTCCGAATCAAAATCCACTATAATTCCCTCCGTATCTGCTGTACAGTTCTGCCACTTTTCCGACATCCGACTGTAATTCATATATCCAATACTGATCGCTATCACGGCAAAAAAGAGAAGCGAGATTGTTCCCAGCCACTTCATGGTTAATCCTCCCGGTTTCATAATTTAATACGTAAAACAGTTAAAAAGTATATCACAGAGACACGTTTCCATGATATGAAATGCTGCCCGGCATCGCCGGGCAGCACAAACCCCCTGTTTCCAATTCCTTTCCGACCGTCCCTTTCTGACCACCCCTTTTTAAACCTCTTCCGCCTTCCCGTTTCTTTCCAGCCGCTTTAAAAATGGGAGCATAATCATCACGTACGTTACCGAAAAAACTACACTGGCTGCTATTGCTGCCTTATTCCGGTGCCGCCGGGGAATTTCCATTCCCAACAGAAAGCCGGCCGCACAGACACAAAGCTTCAGCAGTGCCACATCACGGATCTTCCAGGTCGTTATATATTCGTCTGCAGTATCCAACCATCGTTTCATAGGCACGTCCTCCTTTTATGCTTCCATTATACCATCAGAAGCACCTGTGATTCAATGGTTTTTCACCGATTATCCGAGCCGGACCGCAGTCTCCACAGCCTGCCTCACCGCCTCCAGTGCCTGAGCGGGCTGTGAGGCGTCACCGATTAAAACAGCCTCCGGATAAGCCTCTTTCAGTTCATCAAAAAGCGCTCTGGCCGGACGTGCACCGCATGCATAGATCACATGGGTAAACCCGCCAAACGTCTCCTGCACGCCATGCCTTTCCACGGTCACATCACTGCCGTTTACGGACATCAGCTTCGTTCCGGTCATCATGGTAATCTCCGGCCGGTTCAGCCGTATCATAGTCGGCACCCGATTATTCACCACCATGCCCGCTCCGATTTCATCCGCCATCTCAATCATGGTAATATGAAGGCTTCCACGTTTCTGATGCATCAGATATTCACAGATCTCACACCCTACCATACCGCCTCCGACCACCAGAACATTTCCTCCGGGGATTACCGTCTCCCCACTCAGCACCTGCCAGGCCGTCACGGCCTGTTCCGGATCGATTCCCGGCACCGGCGGGAGCATCTCTTTGGCGCCGGTGGCCAGAATCAGCACCTCGGGAGCAAGGCCGTCTATGACAGCCCTGTCGGCTGCCGTATTCAGCCGGACGTCTACGGACAGCCGTTCCAGTTCATGCTCCAGATAGACGATCCACTTGCTCAGTTCCTGCTTATGGGGTGGAATGCAGGCAAGCCGCATCTGGCCTCCCAGCTCCATTTCCCGCTCCAGAAGTACCACCTCATGGCCGCGTACCGCAAATGCCCTGGCGCAGGCCATTCCGCCGATTCCGCCGCCCACGATCACCACTCGTTTCGGCTGCTCCGCCGCTGTAAGCTCCAGCTCTTTTTCTCTTCCTGCCGCCGGATTGATCACACAGGAGGCCGGGTGACGTTTTGTCTGTTCCCCTACACAGCCGATGGCACAGGCCGCACACGGTGCAATTCCTTCGTAATCTCCGGCTTCCATCTTATTTACAAAGTCGGGATCCGCAATCAGGGCACGCCCCAGCACTACACCGTCCACCTTCCCCGAATCAACGAGATACCCGGCAAAGCGCGGCTCATTAATTTTACCCACCACAATAACCGGGACTGACGCAGCCTCATGAAGCGCTTCTGCCTCCGGAACATTGACGCCCTGCACCTCTCCGTGACACGGAATAATCTTATTGCACCGCTCATACTGGGTTCCCCCGCTGATTTCAAACGCAGCCACTCCGTGCCGTTCCAAAACAGGGACGAGATACTTCATGTCTTCCAGTGTATTGCCCTGTTCATCCCGCTCGCTTCCCGACATTCGCAGAATAACAGGAAAATCAGGGCCGCAGGCCTCCCGGATCGCATCGAGAACCTCGCACAGCAGGCGGGCCCGGTTATCCAGGCTTCCGCCGTAACGGTCCGTCCGTTTGTTTCTCATGGGCGATAAAAATGATCCCAACAGCATATAGGCGTGCGCACAGTGCAGTTCAATCCCGTCAAAACCGGCACGCCTGGCATCGTATGCGCCTTTTGCGTATTTCTGTATGATTCCGGGTATTTCCTCCAGCGTTACAGCCCTTGTCCTCTGAGCCATGGAATTTAAGTAAACACTGCTGGCCACAGGAGGTATCCCCCGGAATACACTGACGCTCTCCGGCCCCGGATGGGTGATCTGCGGAATTATTTTTGTCCCGTACTCATGGATTCTGTCTGTAAAACGGCGGTAGGATGCAATGCTCTCTTCATTTCTAAAGCACAGAGTATTTCCCAGATACGGCACATCCGGGTCGACAGAAAGCGCATCGGTAATGATACAGCCAACGCCGCCTCTGGCTCTTGCCAGCCAGTATTCCTGCATCGTCTCATTGACCGTCCCGTCCGGACTCTCGTATCCGAGAGACATGGGCGCCATAAAAACGGCATTTTTAACAGTCATGGACCCTATCTTCAGTTCTTCCAGTAATCTGGATTTCATGGATCATTCCTCCTCTTCTGTTGAACGCTCTATTTGCGGCAAAACAAGCTCCGCATTTTCTGCCTACAGGCTTCTCGCAGCCTCGAAACCTTCCGCCACCGCATCGATCGCCCGCCTTGCCTGTTTCGCATCGCCAATGACAGTAAACTCAATTCCGGCGCTCTCACAGGCTTCTCTCAATGCACTGCTGTCCCTGGAGACGGATCCCACAGCCAGAACTACACTGTCACAGGCCACAGTCCGTTTTCCCTCCGGTGTATCGACTACGACTCCGCTCTCATCAATTTCGAGACATAAGGCGCTTGTGATTATCTCCACGCCTTCACCGCCAAGCTTCTGCATCACGGCAATCTTCCGGAGCATGCCTAAATCTTCCCCCGCTTTCTCCTTCATTTCCAGCACCTTCACAGCGTGTCCAGCTGCCGCCAGCGCATCTGCGGTTTCAAGCCCCACCAAACCGCCTCCGATCACGCATACATCTCCTTCCGGCTCTATTTCATGCTCCAGAACTGCGTTGGCCTGACAGACCATTTTCTTTTCACTCCCCGGAAGCTTAAGCGCAACAGGAGCCGATCCGATGGCCGCAATCACGGCATCCGGTTTTTCTTCCTGAATAAGCTCTGCGGTGAGCGGCGTATGGCAGCGAACCTCCACACCGGACCGTTCCACCAGCCGCCCAAAGGAGACGGCTGCCTGCTTCATCTCCGCTTTTCCCGGAGCCTGGCCCGCCGTGATAAACTGACCTCCCAGACGGTCGCCCGCCTCAAAGATAACCGGCTGGTGCCCTCGCTCATGAAGCACCCGGGCCGCCTCCAGTCCGGCCATTCCTCCGCCTGCGATATAAACCCGTTTCGATGTCTCCGCCTTCGTAAGCTTCCACTCCTCCTCATGCCCCAGGCACGGATTTCTCAGACATGTGATAAACGGCCTGTTCCTTAAATCACAGAATCCATCATAGCAGCCCTGATTACAGCCGACGCAGTGGATGATATCCTCTGTTCTGCCCTCCTTCGCCTTGTTGCAAAACTCCGGATCGGCCAGCTGGGCTCTTCCCATGACAATCAGATCGGCCTTATCCGCCTCCAGAATTTCTTCGGCCTGCTCCGCCGTATTGATCCGGCCTACGGCAATGGTCACCATCTTCGTTTCTCTTCTGATTCTCGCGGCATTCTCCACATTGAAGCCCCTCGGAATATCAATGGGCGGAACCTCATATACCGAACCGGCTGTGATGATATTTCCCCTGGACACGTCCAGAACGTCCACTCCATTTTCTCCTGCAATACGGCAGAATTCGATAACTTCCTCGATGGTCAGGCCGCCGGGAAGATAATCATCGTGAGCGTCGATGCGCATGAACAGCGGCATATCCCCGGGAATGGCGCTGCGGATCGCCCTGATGCACTCCAGCGGAAATCTCGACCGTTTCTCAAAGCTTCCTCCATACTCGTCCGTCCTGTGATTAAGGCCTCCGCTTAAAAAGGAATGAGGCAGATAGTTATGAGCGCAGTGGAATTCAATGCAGTCGTATCCCGCCTCCACACAACGCGCCGCCGCATGTTTATAGCACTCCACGATCTCCCGGATTCCTTCCGGTGTTATAGCCGTCAGCTTCTTCCCGGCAAATTCCATATCGTTGACCACCAGCATCTCTGCTCTGGGGTCAAATGTGGTGGCAATGGATCCCTGCCACAACTGGATCGCTGCTTTTCCGCCGTTTTGGTGGATGGCATCCGTCAGCTTCTTATGCCCCTCAATCAGGCTGTCATCACTGATGGACACAAAGTGTGCCGGTGCACTGGGCGTATGTACCGCGGCTACCTCCACAATGTTTAAGCCGCAGCCTCCGGCCGCCCTGGCTGCATGGTAAGCAACGAGTCTCGGTGTAATTTCTCCCTTTTCCCCTGCCATGCGGGTACCCATGGCTGGCAGAACCACCCTGTTTTTCAGTTCCAGGCCTCTGATCGTAACCGGAGAAAATAATCTGTCATACATAGAAAAAACCTCCTTCGCATATTGAACGTGATACATCCATTATAGCAAAGAAGGGCTTCCCTATATATTCACATTATGAAGTTTTATTATCATTTTTTGTCAGGCCGCACCGGCCTCATGTTCCGGCGCCTCTCTCCCTCATTATTTCCCGGTATTCCTCCGGCGTCTGGTTCATCCAGCGCTTAAAATGCCGCAGAAATGTGGAATGGGAATTAAATCCGCAGAGAGATGCTATTTCCAGAACCGTCCTGTCCCCCATCCGCAAAAAGGAGCAGGCGTAAGAGACACGAACCTGAGCCAGAAGCTCTTCGAACGGATTCCCAAACACCTGTTTAAAAATCTGCTTCACCGTATATGGCTTCATACAGAACTTCTCACACAAATCCTGGAGAGTGATATCCTCGGAAAAATGAATATGAATATACTGCAGGAACTGCATCGCCGGACCGGCCCCGCTCCCCGGCGGCATAATCCCGATGCTTTTCGCCTGATACTCCCGAGGAGTCATCCCGCAGTACTGCTTAAATACCTTGTAAAATGCGGCGGCAGAAGAAAAATTCAGCTGGTCACTGATATATTCCATGGACAATTCCGGGAAATGCAGCAGTGCGCAGGCATTGATCACCTTACCGAACTGTTTGAGCTGAAAAAAGGTAAATCCACATGCCTCCTTCATTCTCCGGTTCAGCGTTTCTGGACTGATCCCTTCCTCCTCCGTCATATCCTCCAGCGTAATATCCTCTCCCGTGGCGAGTATCACTTTCTCAATCATACTCCACACGGTCCGCTCCTTTCGCGGCCTTTTCCCAATTTCCTCATAGGCGTACCGGCAGTAATAAGCGTGCAGCTCCAGTGTCTTGTACTCAATCATATTCAGCCGCTCAAAACGCGCCTCCTTCTCCTCACGAAGAAGGCTTTTCACCAGCGCCTCCACCTCTTCCCTCTCTTCCCCGGAGAGCTGTACCACAGGCCTCGTATCATACACCAGCCGGGCGTTGGCATGCTTCGGATGCCGTTCCCAGCTCATATACATAAAAAGCCCGATGTGGAACCGGATCACCGCCACATCGAGCTTCTCCTCCACCACCTCCACATGGTGGAAGTGATGGGAATACAAGCAGAACAGACTGCCCGGCACCGCGTCGTAGGCATACCCGTTTACCGATATGGTGCCCTTTCCGGACAACACATAGAAGAGCTCCACCCGCTCATGGAGATACGGTTCGGTAGGCCCGTCGATGCTTCGGCGTTCGATCCCGATCTCCTTCTCCACATAATTGTCATAATGGTTGATGCCCGTATACCAGTCATTCTGCTGTTTCATATGATTAATCTCACTTTATACGATTTTATCCCGCACCGGATGACCCTCGCAGTGCATCCTCAGCCTATACAATTCTTCTGACTGATAAAATCGTCCTGTATGTAGCCGTACCGACTTTAATTCCTGTCGACGGCGTGCTGGCGTGAACAATCTGCCCGTTTCCGATATAGATCGCAACGTGGCCGGCGTAGCAGATCAAATCTCCCGGCTGCGCCTCCGAGTAAGACACCTCGCGTCCCGCAGAACGCTGCTCCGAAGAGCTTCTCGGCAGTGAGTAGCCAAAGTGCTTGTATACCTGCTGCACAAATCCGGAACAGTCAGCTCCGTTGGTTAAGCTCGTCCCGCCGTATACGTAGGGATTTCCAACAAACTGCAAACCGTAATCCGCAACCGCGCGTCCTTCTGCCGAACCGCCGCTGCTCTTTACCGCGGCAGGACCGGTATACTTATCGTTGGCCGATGTCTTCTTAGAAGTAGATGTGGCCGCCGCTTTTTTCTTTGCCGCTTCCGCTTCTGCCTTCTTTCTGGCTTCCTCGGCCGCCTTCTGCTTTCTGGCCTCTTCCTCCTTCGCCTTCTGGATCTCCTGGTTTTTCTTCTCTACCGTCTTGGCATAATCCGCCGCATCCTTCTTCGCCTGGGCTAACTGGGCGTCAAAATTGCTGACTTCCTTCTTCTTATTGGCGATGGTGGTCTCCAGCTGAGATCTCTGCCCCTGGAGCTCCAGCTCCATAACCTCCATCTCAGCCTTGTCATTCTCCAGCTGCGCCTTATAGTCGGCCACCTGCTGCTTCGTCTCCTGATACGTATCCAGCATCTTCCTGTCATAGGAATAAATGCTTTCCACATACTCCGCTTTGTTTAAAAGGTCCGACATGCTCTTTACCTGCAAAAAGATATCGAGATACTCCGTATCGCCCTTCTCATACATATACTGAATCCGCTTTTTCATGGCGGCATACTGCTTTTCTTCTTCTTTTTTGGCGGCATCATAATCGATCTCCGCCTGCTTGATATCCGCTTCCTTGTCAGCGATATCCGTCTCCAGGAACTGGATATCGGTGAGCAGAGCCGTTAAATCTGAGGTCAGCTTCGATACCTGTGCGCTGACAGCGTTCTTGTTAGCCTCTGCTGCCTCCGCTTTTTTCTTGGCCTCGTCCAGCTTCTGCTGTGCCTCTTTTTTCTCTTTTTCCGCCTTGGATGTCGCCCAGGCGGGAACGGTCTGTGTACATACCATACTTCCGATTAACAGACTGCAGCCGATTCTTCTCAGCCACTTCCGAAAATGATTGCTTCTAAACTGTATTTTTATATTCATCGCTGGTCCTTCGCTCTGTTTTCATTTGGAATTTTTATGTAGAATTACTCTAACTCTTATGTTAACCGAAACCATGGGTAAAATTCAACCCTTATTTTATATATTTTATATTTTTTTTATTTTTCTGTTACTGTTCTCTTTCTCCCGCATGGCTTTCAATTCCTCCAGTACTCTCAGCACAATGAAGGTCGCCAGTACAAAGGTAAAGACATCCGCAACCGGCTGAGCCAGCTGAACCCCCATAATTCCGCAGATTCTCGGGAGAATAAGCAGGGAAGGGATTAAAAACAGTCCCTGGCGTCCCATGGCTACCAGCGAAGCGCGGAACCCGTATCCGATGGACTGGGTCAGCATATTGACCATAATTACCCACGCCTGAAGCGGAAGCGTTAAGATCTGGAGCCGCAGCGCCAGCGTACCGATCCGGATTACCTCCATATCTTCCCGGCGGAATGCGGTAATAATCGGACGGCTGACTGCAAACGCAATGATTCCGAAACAGGTCAGCATCGTAATTGCCACCTTCACGCAGAACCAGAACGCCTCCAGCACACGGTCATACCGCTTCGCACCGAAATTAAAGCCGCATACCGGCTGAAAGCCCTGGCCGAAACCGATGAGAGCTGAGTTAATGAACATCATAAATCTGGAGACAATCGACATGGCTGCAATCGCTGAATCGCCAAACGGTCCGGCCGCAAAATTTAAGATCACCGTCGCCACACTGGCAAGACCCTGGCGGCAGAAGGAGGGAAGTCCGGCGTGCAGAATCTCTCCATACATCTTCCAGGTGGGTGTAAAATTGGCAAGCCTCAGCCGGATGCTTCCTTCCCTGAAATTACACTGATAGAACAGGATTCCAAAGCTGATCATCTGACTCACCATCGTCGCAACGGCCGCTCCGGCAATTCCCATGTGAAATCCAAAGATTAAAACAGGATCGAGAATCATGTTCAAAATACCGCCTGCAGTGATTCCAATCATGGAATACATGGCATTTCCCTGAGCACGGAGAATGTTGTTCATGACAAAGGAAGACATCATAAACGGAGCGGCAATCAGAATATAGATTCCATAGTCCATCGCATAGGGAGCGATGGTTTCCGTCGCTCCCAGAAGGAATACCAGCGGCCGCAGGAAGGTCAGTCCGAAGACCGTAATGAGTATTCCGATTATCAGTGCCGTAAAAAATGCGGTAGCTGCTGATTTATCCGCTTCCCCTCCGTTTCGGTCTCCCAGGGAACGCGAGATGTAGTTCCCGCTCCCCATCCCCAGAGTGAATCCGATGGCCTGTATCATGGCCATGGCGGAGAACATGACGCCCACCGCCCCGGACGCGCTGGTTCCGATCTGACTGACGAAAAAGGTGTCCGCCATATTATAGATTGAGGTTACCAGCATACTGATGATGGTTGGAACCGCCAGCCGCGGGATCAGCGTGGAAACCGGCGTTTCAATCATCTGTACAAACCGTTCCTCCTGTGTCATCGGTTTCTTCATTTATAAACTCCCCCTTCTAAACTCACCATGACGCCTGTGCGCCATCCTCCGGAAGCTTTCCGGATACATACAGAAAACAGATAAAAAACAGAATCCCTTTCATCACACTGGAAATCGTAAATGCCCACCAGATCCCGTCTAAAGCCAGCGGCGAACTGCTCAAAATCATGGCCAGCGGTATTCTCGCCGAGGTGAATACAACGCTGATCACAGAACAGAGCAGCGTTTTGCCGAGACCGGACAGAGCTCCGACCGTCGTCAGCTCGACGCACATAAACATCTGCGAGAACCCTAAAATAACGAGATAACTGATCCCCATGGGAATAATATCCGCTTCATGGATAAACAGCCCGAATATCTGTTTGGGAAATCCGATCAGCACCCCCGAGCAGAAAAGTCCCCATACAAACATGACGCCGACAGCCGTCATATAACCTTTCTTCACCCGGCGGTACTGGCGCCCGCCGTAGTTCTGGCCGATAAAGGAATTAATGGCCGCCGCGAATCCATCCGCCGTCATCCAGGAAATGGATTCGATCTGGCTTCCTACTCTCTGAACCGCCACGGCCGCATCTCCAAAGCCTGCCACAAACCTGGTCAGCACCATGGAAATACTTGTATAGATCAGATTCTGGACTGCGGCCGGAAGACCGATCCGCACCATCACCTTAAAATAATCCCGCGGAATCCGTTCCAGGAACCGGACCTTATCGAACACCAGCCTGTCCTTTTTCACAACCACGAGAAATACAATTGTTACAATCATCTGAGCCGTAACCGTGGCCACGGCCGCTCCGGTAACGCCAAGAGCCGGAAACGGTCCGATGCCGAATATTAAAACCGGATCGAGGATCATATTCATGACGAGCCCGATGACATTGGCGATAAACGGGGTTTTGCTGTCCCCCATCGCCGTCAGAATTCCGGTAATGATCGCATTTAAAAAAGAAAACAGAATCAAACCACAGGTGATCTTTAAATACACCTGTGCATTGTGAATAATAGCTCCGTCACTCAATCCGAAAAATCCAATGAGCGGACGGGCTCCAAAGACTGTAACAGCGGCAAACATCAGCGCAAACAGAACGCCCATCTGAATCGCACCCGCCGCGAATTTAGCAGCCTCCTCCGGTTTCCCGCTTCCAAGAGAATGGGCAACCTTTACCTGGCCTCCCATCTTGGCCAGAGCCACGACGCCCTGGGAAAGCCACGTATACATGCTGGCTGCTCCTACTGCAACCACGGCGGTAGACCCCACCAGGCCAATCCACGCCATATCCGTCAGGCTGTATGCCGTCTGGACCAGCGCTGTGGCCATAATCGGCAGGGCCAGTCCCGTCAGAGACGTAAAGATATGACCGTGCAGCAAATCAATTTTCTTACTCATACACACCTCAAACAACACAGGATATCAGCAGGAAGGGCTGCCATGCCGGCAGCCCTCTGCATCCTGTTATTATACTATCTGATCGCTGCTTCTTATTCCGCAGCTTCCTGTCCGGACAAATACTCATGAATTCCTCTCGCTCCGGCACGTCCCGCCTCCATGGCAAGAATCACGGTGGCAGCGCCCGTAACGGCGTCTCCGCCAGCGTATACGCCTTCCTTGGTGGTCCTGCCGTTTGATTCCTCCGCAACAATACATTTTCTGCGGTTTGTCTCAAGCCCCTTTGTGGTAGCAGAGATGAGCGGATTCGGTGAAGTTCCGAGAGACATGATAACCGTATCCACCTCAATGACAAACTCAGAACCCTCAATGGCAACCGGCCTTCTTCTGCCGGAAGCGTCCGGCTCACCCAGTTCCATCCTGATACACTTCATGCCTTTCACCCAGCCATTGTCATCCGTAAGAATCTCAACCGGATTCGTCAGAAGATTGAAGATAATTCCCTCTTCCTTTGCGTGGTGAACCTCCTCTGCTCTGGCCGGAAGCTCTGCCTCACTTCTTCTGTATACAATATGTACGTCTGCGCCGAGACGAAGAGCCGTTCTCGCGGCATCCATCGCCACGTTTCCGCCGCCGACTACCGCGACTTTCTTTCCGGCCACGATCGGCGTATCGTAATCATCACGGAACGCTTTCATTAAATTGCTTCTCGTCAAATACTCATTGGCAGAGAATACGCCGTTGGCGTTCTCTCCCGGGATTCCCATGAACATCGGAAGACCCGCTCCGGAACCGATAAATACGGCCTGGAAGCCTTCTTCATCCAGCAGTTCGTCGATGGTCACCGACTTGCCGATAATGACGTCTGTCTCGATCTTTACGCCCAGCTTTCTCACGTTGTCAATCTCAGGCTGAACTACGCCTTCCTTCGGGAGACGGAATTCCGGAATCCCGTATGTCAGTACGCCGCCCGGCTCATGGAGGGCTTCAAAAATCGTCACCTCATATCCCATCTTCGCCAAATCGCCGGCACATGTCACACCGGAGGGGCCGGAACCGATGACAGCGACCTTCTTGCCGTTAGTCTTCTCCGGAGCCGCCGGAACGAAGCCGTTCTCTCTTGACCAGTCTGCCACGAAGCGCTCCAGCTTACCGATGGAGATTGGCTCACCCTTAATTCCGCGGATGCACTGGCCTTCACACTGGCTCTCCTGCGGGCATACACGGCCGCAGACAGCCGGAAGCGCGGAAGACTTCGCGATTACCTTCGCGGCTTCCTCATAATTGCCTTCCTGAACTTCCTTGATAAATCCGGGAATATCGATGGATACGGGACAGCCGCCCACGCACTTCGGATTCTTGCACTTCAAACAGCGGCTGGCTTCCGCCCTCGCTTCTTCTTCATTATATCCAAGACAAACCTCTTCGAAATTTGTCGCTCTGACCTTCGGGTCCTGCTCTCTGACAGGCACTTTCTTCATCATATCCATTACTCGTCACCTCCACAATGGCCGCATCCGCCATGATGGGTCGCACCCTCATGAAGTCTTAACAGCGCACGGCCTTCTTCCGTCTTATACATCTGCTGTCTCTTCATCGCCTCGTCAAAATTCACCAGATGGCCGTCAAATTCCGGTCCATCCACACAGGCGAACTTCACTTCTCCGCCCACGGATACACGGCAGGCACCGCACATGCCTGTTCCATCCACCATGATCGGATTTAAGCTTACGATAGTCGGAATTCCCAGTTCCTTTGTCATCAGGCAGGTGAACTTCATCATGATCATCGGTCCGATGGCTACGCAGACATCATACTTCTTTCCCTGGTTTACCACCAGGTCCTTAATCACTTCGGTAACCATGCCTTTTCTCTCATAGGAACCGTCGTCAGTGGTGACGTATAAATTACCGGCCACGGCACGCATCTCGTCTTCCAGAATCAGTAAATCCTTTGTCTTGGATCCCATAATGACATCGACGGAAACGCCGTGTTCCTTTAACCATTTAACCTGAGGATATACCGGAGCTGTACCCACGCCGCCGGCTACGAATAAATACTTTCTGTTTTTTACTTCTTCAAAATCGTCATGAACAAACTCGGACGGATTACCCAGAGGTCCTACGAAATCGATGAAGGAATCTCCCGTCTTCAAACCGGCCATTCTCTCTGTGCTGGCTCCGACGATCTGGAACACGATGGTGATGGTTCCCTTTTCTCTATCATAGTCACAGATCGTAAGAGGAATGCGCTCTCCCCTCTCATCCATCCTGACAATTACAAATTCTCCCGGCTGGCAGGCTTTAGCAATCCTTGGCGCTTCTACGTCCATCAGATAGATCTTGTCAGCTAATTTCTCTGCTTTTAAAATCCTATACATCTTCATCCTCCTAATTCTTTTGGTGAATTATACCTGTACGCCTTTCCTGATAGCCTTCCCCAACAATCAGGAGAAATGGTACTCATATCATCTTACCATCCAAATTCCAACCTGACAATATGAATTCTCAAAAATAAAGGATAATGATCCCTTATTTCTTCCGATACATCCGGAAACTGTAACACAGATTAAAGTAGGTGTGTTCGTCGCTTTCCGCCGCCAGGCTCCAGTCTTCGGATATGTCCAGGTTGGGAAAATGGGTGTCTGCACTGTATTCATAATCGATGAAGGTTACATGGACCGTATCACAGTAAGGCAGGAACTGGTCGTAGATACTGCTGCCGCCAATGATGAATACGGAGGCCTGGGGATATTGTTTCAGAAATTCAAACGTCTCGTCCGCGGAATGGCAGACGACTGCGCCCTTTACCCTGTAATTCCGGTCTTTCGACAGGATTACGTTGACCCGGTTATACAGCGGCTGCTTTCCCGGAAGCGTCTCGAAGGTTTTCCGTCCCATCACGACGATTCCCCCTAAAGTCTCCTCCCGCAAAAGGCGCTGGTCCTCCGGGATGGAGACCAGGAGCTGGCCCTGATTTCCGATGGCCCAGTTTTTGTCAGCGGTTACTAATATGTTCATGATGACCTCTTTTCTCTTTCAGCGAAGCGGATCACGCTTCTTCGTTTTCTTCTTCCGCGGCAATCAGCTCTTTTGCATAAGGAAGCGTCATGATCCAGCCGCAAAATGTATGCCACTCGGCAAGCTTGTGGTTCCGTCTCGCAAAATACATATTGATTAAGGATTCATAGTTCATGGTACACGTTCTCATCTGGTTATAGCTGGATGGAAGCAGCTGGATCATATCATACCAGTCGTCCCTGCTCTTCGTCTCCAGATAGCGGCTGCGCACCTTTTCTAAGTACTCCACCATCTGATTCATAAACTCCAGCGTATCCGGAGTCATATGATCATGGCTGAAATCATCCATGGAAAATGGTTTGCTGTGAATCTTGTGCATCGTACTGGTCGAGTTTGCCACGGTGGCCACTTTATAGGTATCATACTCCTTCCACCAGTACAGCGGGGCCGTAATATCCACAGATACAAAAATCTGCCGGACGTATTTACGGTGATCACTGCCCGCTTTTCTTAACCGTCTGGCCAGGCTCATATCATTGGGACCCAGCACAAAATTCCCTTCTTCATCGTAGCCGCTGTCCATTCGCCCCCAGCTGTTCATGGGATTTCTCGCTCCCCGGATTGCATTTTCAAAATTCATTACGCTTGTTCTCTCACATTTTAACATTCTTTTGTCCTCCGTCCTGTTCTGATTCTACCAATCCTGGCAATTCCGGTTTTTGTAAGTACAGAATGCAAATTGCAGTCCCTCATACTCTTTCTCATCCCCGGTTTCAGTCTCTTCCCAGCCTTCCTGTCTGTCGAGATTCACAAACCAGGTATCTGCACCGAAATCACGCTTCAGCCTGGTCACATACGCCGTATCACAATATGGAAGAAACTGCTCATAGACACTCTGCCCTCCAATAATATAGACATCATCGCTGTCGAATTCCTTCAGCTGTCTTAAGGCGTCCTCCACACTGCGGCAGACGATAAGCCCTTCGCCGTTCATGGCTGTGTCTGATGTCAGAACGATATTGATCCGGTTCTTTAAAGGTTTCGCATCCGGAAAGCTCTGCAGCGTTTTTCTGCCCATGACGACCACTTTCCCTTTTGTAACCGTTCTGAAAAATTTCATATCTTCAGGAAGATGAGTCAATAATTTACCGTCTTTCCCAATTCCCCACGCTTCGTCAACTGCCACAATCGCTTTCATGTAGTTTCCTCCTGTCCTGTTTCTAAACTTCATTATATACAAATATATTTATTTTGCAAATTATTTTCATGAGATGACCTGTTCGAATCTTTGGACATCTGGTATAATGGAGCCGGTTGCAGGTATATTTCAAGAAATAACAGGTCCTGCCGCCGGTTACAGAATCACTTACCACTAACGGAGGAGTATCATGAGCTACGCAGACACTTTATTCATACAGAATTGCAGGGAAATCTTATCAGACGGCGTATGGGATACGGACAGCTTAGTGCGCCCGGTCTGGGAGGATGGCACCCCCGCCCATACCATTAAAAAATTTGGAATTATAAACCGCTATGATTTATCAAAGGAGTTCCCGATTTTAACACTCCGCAGAACCGCTTTTAAATCTGCGATTGATGAATTACTCTGGATATGGCAGAAAAAAATCAAATAACATCCATGATTTAAACAGCCATATCTGGGATTCCTGGGCTGATGAAACCGGAAGTATCGGTAAAGCATACGGTTACCAGCTGGGAATCCGGCATCAGTATAAAGAAGGCGAATTCGATCAGGTGGACCGGGTTCTCTTCGATCTGAAGAATAATCCCTTAAGCAGGCGCATTATGACGAACCTGTACAACCACCAGGATCTGCATGAGATGAACCTTTACCCCTGCGCCTACAGCATGACCTTTAACGTTTCCGGCAATGTATTGAACGGAATTTTAAACCAGAGGTCTCAGGATATGCTGACCGCCAATAACTGGAACGTGACACAGTACGCCGTTTTGCTGCATATGTTTGCATCAGTAAGCGGCTTACAGGCCGGGGAACTGGTTCATGTCATTGCGGATGCCCACATTTATGACAGACACGTACCGATCGTGAAGGAAATGATAGAAAAAACGCCCTATGACGCGCCGAAGTTTATCATGGATCCGGAAATTCATGATTTTTACAGCTTCACAAAGGACAGCTTCCGGCTGGAGGATTATCAGTACCATGCGTTTACGGATAAGATTCCGGTTGCAATCTAGGAGAAGGCCAGCGGGTCCGCAGGTATACTTAATCGTGAAAAAAGGAATAAGCAGGCTGGACACCAGCCGCTTATTCCTTTATCTTTATGCCAGGTACTTCTTAAGCGCCTCTCTGACTGCACCCGCCCCGGCAATCTCCTCCAGGAACATGGCTTCCGTCAGGCTGCCGATTCCGGCGTCGTATAAGTTAACGCCAAAAATATTCTCATTGGACAGAATCGGTTTTAACTGTCCTGCATACGTCTCAGGCTTCCCTGCCTCGACGCCCTTTAAGCATTCCATAAGCTCCGGAATCATCGGATCGGCGGAAAGCTCAAACGGTTTTAACTCATCATCCACCGCCAGCAGATAACGGCACCAGCCCGCAATGGCCAGGGGGATAAAGGTCAGCTTCTTCGCATCCCCATATCGTTCCACATAGGATTTGATCGTCTCCCCGTACCGGATTCCCACCTTCTGGGACGTATCGCTTGCGATTCTCTGGGGTGCATCCGGTATAAACGGATTCGGAAGCCTGTCGCAGATGACCTCATTGACAAACGCTTCCGGTGAAAGAATCTTCGGATCCGTCACCACCGGCATGCCCTCTGTCAGCCCGATTTTTTCTACCAGGGCCTTCAGTTCAGGATCCTTCATCTCCTCCGCAATCGAAGTGTATCCCAGAATACAGCCATATACGGCCAGCGCCGTGTGCAGCGGATTTAAACAGGTTGTTACCTTCATGCGCTCCACCCGGTTTACCGTATCCCTGTCCGTCATATAGACACCCGCTTTTTCCAGTGCCGGCCTTCCCGCCGGAAATTTATCCTCAATCACCAGATACTGCGGCCCCTCCGCGTTGACAAACGGCGCAATATACGTCCTCTTAGAGGTGATAACCGGCTGCATGGAGGAGACTCCGTCAGCTTCCAGCTGCCCGGCCAGTTCGGCACTGGGCCTGGGGGTAATCTTATCAATCATGGACCAGGGGAATGCAATCTTTTCTTCATTCTTTAAATATGCAAGGAAGCCGTCATCCACAAATCCCTTTTTCTTCCATTCCTCCGCCATGGTGAGAATGGAATTCTGCAGTTTCTCTCCGTTATGGGAGCAGTTGTCCATGCTGACGACAGCCAGCGGCGCGGCGCCATGCCGGTACCGTTCCAGCAGAAGGGCGCAGACCACTGCCATGGCGCAGGATAGCTCCTTTGGCCCATTATCAATATCGTTCTGAACGAATGGAAAATACGTTCCATCCGCCCCTTTCAGTGCATATCCTTTCTCCGTGATCGTAAAGGATATCATCTGAAGGGAGGGGCTTGTAAATATGGTGCGCAGCCGCTGCCACTCTTTTGGATCACCGGAATCCGCTTTCACGCCCTCCGCAATGGATGCAATCACCTTCTTCTCCGTGCTCCCATCCGCCTTTAAGGTAATTAACAGGGCCAGATCGTCAAATGGTTTATAGATTTTATCCATAATGTCAAAATCAAAGGTCTCCGCCGCAATAATACCGGTTTTGGCCAGACCGGCCTCCAGAAGCGCGTCCTGAAGATTGGCAATAAAGCCGCGGAAGATATTACCTGCGCCGAAATGAACCCATTCAGGGTTTTCCTTCGTCCTCTTCACCATTGCCGCCCTGTCATAGGTTGGAACGGCAATCCCCGCTTTCTCCCATGCCTGCCTGTCCAGTAATCCTGTATCTGTTAAATTCATGTTTACACCTCTCTCGTTTATTTTAGCGCCGTATCATGGCAATTTAAAAAGGCAAATTTCCGACACACGCTATGCAGTACTAGTGAAGGCAGCCAGCCAGAAAATCCGTGGCAAAACCGTCGTTTCTCCGTTTTTCCACTGCTTCGCCGCCTGTAAAGCTTTCCGCATATTTCTCCATCAGGAACCGTTCTTCCTTCACCATCTTATTTAAATGAAGAGCCAGCAGCCGGTGTACCCGCTCCCTGTCCCGCATCAGAACGGCCTCCAACAGTTCCCTGTGCTGCCGCACGACTCCGTCGCTGATCCCGGTCTCCGTTAAGGACAGCAGACGGATCCGCCGGTAATCTCCTGAATTGGCGTGAATAATCCGGGCGCAGGTTTCCCGGTCGGCGCCCTGGTAAAACACAGAGTGGAACACCATATCTTCTTCCAGAAACGCCCGGCAGTCCCTGTCTTTCACAATTTTTTCCTGCCGGTCTAAGGATTCTTTAAGAGCCGCGGCAGCCGCTGAGTCCGGTCCGCTTAACGCCATGAATTCCAGCATGACCTGTTCTTCCACGCAGCTCCTTAGAAACCGCTCATTGTCAGCTCTCTGGAAATCAATTCTGGATACCATCGTACCTCTCTGCGGCAAAAAAGTGATAAGGCCTTCCTTGGACAGCCGGATCAGCGCTTCCCTGACCGGCGTTCTCCCCACCTCATATGCGTCGCAGACATCCTTTATACTGAAGACCAGACCGGGTCTCAGTTTTAAGTCGAGGATATCCGCCCGCAGTACGTCGTACATCCGGTCTTCCCGACTGCCGCTGTTTTCCTTTTCTGCTGTCTTTGCTGTCTCTGCTGTCTTCATGGTATTTTTCTTAACGGCAGGGATTTCTACAGCAGCTTTTTTCGTATCCTTCTCAGCCATTTTTTCTGATCGCTTCCCATAAGCCCTGTAAATACATGGCCCCCAGCGCCCGGTCATACAGACCGTAGCCTGGCATTGCTTCTTCCCCCCAGATTGCCCGGCCGTGATCCGGACGGATCACCCCGTCAAATCCGGTATCGTAAAGCGTCTTCATAATTCTGTACATATCCATGGAGCCGTCGGAAGATAAGTGAGCCGCTTCCTCAAAATCCCGTTCGGAATTATATTTTAAGTTCCTGACATGGGCAAATGCAATTCTGCCCTTCGCGGCCTCGATGATGCCCGGAATATCGTTCTTCTGATTGGATCCCAGAGAACCGGTGCAGAGAGTCAGCCCGTTATACGGCCTGTCAACCGCCCTTAAGAGCTTTTCAATGTGAGCCTTATCCGTAATGATTCTGGGAAGCCCGAATATCGGCCACGCCGGATCATCCGGATGAATTCCCATGCGGATATCATATTTTTCACAGACCGGCCCGATGGCTTCCAGAAAATATACGAGATTGGAGAACAGCTTCTCCTCGTCGACCTCACGGTACATCGCAAACAGCTCGGCCAGCCTGCCCATGCGCTCCGGTTCCCAGCCCGGCATTACATAGCCGGCGGACATAGCTTCGATGGATTCTCTCATATGCTCCGGATCGATCTGATCGATGATATCCTGATTATAGGCGAGAACGGTGGAGCCATCCGCCCTCTTTCTGGCCAGCTCGGAACGGGTCCAGTCAAACACAGGCATAAAGTTATAGCATACCATGTGGATGTCTTCCTCGCCCAGACGTTCCAGAGTTTTGATGTAATTTTCAATATAGCGGTCTCTGTCTCCCGCCCCAGTCTTGATATCGTCATGGACATTGACCGATTCAATTCCGAGAATGGAGAGTCCTGCTTCCTCCACGGTCTTCTTTAAGCTTCTGATCTCTTCTCTCTCCCAAACCTCTCCCGGCCGGGTCCCGTAGAGTGTTGTGATAACGCCTTTCACGCCCGGAATCTGACGGATCTGTTCCAGTGTTACGGTGTCATAGCCTGGTCCATACCAGCGAAGTGACATATTCATATGAATTCCCTCCTGATGATAAATAAAATTGGTTTACAGCTTTCCTGCCTGTTTCTGAGTTGACCACCATCTGCCGTATACTAATATATTAGCACTAATATATTAGTTTGCACAGGGGATTTTTAACGGAATTCCGCCTGTTTTTTTATGGAATATGTCTAAATAGCTTTCCTGCTACTTCTCCGCTGCCTTCGACATCACAACTCCCGTGATTCCCATCAGGACCAGCGCCGGCAGACAGCTGATCACCATCACGGCAAATCCGAACAGCCCTTTTAAATGGGTAATAAACAGAAGACTCTCTGGAAGCGTCACCTTATCATAAATCCACTGGATCAGCTCCGGGGCCTTTAATAACGAGATATCCATCAGCCCGATCTCCGCCATCAGAAACGCGGCTGATATCAGGAGAAAAGAGAGAACCGCTGCCTTTTCCCCATTTGTTTCTTCCTGTTTTATAATCTCTGTGCTCATATTTTTTTCCTCCTGTCGCAGTCTTTTCTTTTACTAAACCGCATTATAATGCCGGACTGTGACTGTTTTGTGAAAAATAGATTATAAAACTGTGTTCTGCTCTCTGCTCCTGCCAGTTTCTGCAGCGATATTATATTCTTATTATGCGCATTTTTCACAAAAATTAAAAAAATTTAATTTTTTTCTTACATCCGTACGGGGCGATCGGTTATAATGGTCCGCAGACGGAAACAAATGCACCCTTTCCGTTTCAGCCATGTGCGTATAATCTGAATAGATGTAAATCCAGCAATATCTGCGTGTAGTCTATAAGCGGAATTCTTCCGTTTTGATTACGCGCAGTTTTTATTTATAAGGAGTGATTATCTATGACAGAGACAAAACGAGATGCAAACACCAGTCTTGCATCAGAACCAATCGGCAGACTTCTGCTGAAATTTTCAGTACCCTGTGTACTATCCATGCTGGTCAGCGCCCTCTATAACATCGTGGACCAGATCTTTATCGGGCAGAGCGTCGGTTACCTTGGAAACGCGGCGACAAATGTTGTCTATCCCTTCACCGTGGCCTCCCTGGCCCTGGCTCTTTTAGCCGGAGATGGGAGCGCGGCCAAATTAAGCCTCTCCCTGGGCAGCGGCGATCAGGAAACCAGCCACAAATGCATCGGCAATGGAATCCTGGCCACCGTATTCATCGGTATCGTGATGACCGCAGCCGGCTTTCTGTTTTCAGACCAGATTCTCCGCCTGTTTGGCGTAACGGAGGCCAGCTATCCCTACGCCAGGGAATATATGGAGGTCATTCTGATCGGAATCCCGTTCTATATTTTCGCCTCCGGGATGAACGCAGCCATCCGGGCCGACGGCTCCCCCGCCTATTCCATGTTCTCCACGGTCATCGGAGCCGTGCTGAACCTGATTCTGGATCCGGTCGCCATCTTCGTATTCCACATGGGGGTACGGGGCGCGGCCATCGCCACAGTCATCGGCCAGGCAGCTTCCTGCTTCGTCACCATCCTGTATTTCCGGAAACCGAAATCCTTTCGCTTCTCAAAAACCAGTTTTCTTCCGGATTGGCGGCTGCTGGGGCAGATCGGCCAGCTGGGAATCTCCAGCTTTATCACACAGATCGCTATTGTCATTGTTATGAGCGTCTCCAATAACATGATCGGGCTCGCTGGACCTAAATCCATTTACGGAGCTGATATCCCGCTTTCGGTGGTTGGAATCGTTATGAAGGTATTTGGCATCGTCATTGCATTTTCAGTCGGTATTGCAGTCGGTGGCCAGCCTGTCGCAGGATATAATTACGGAGCCGGTAATTTTAAGCGTGTCTTCGATACGTACCGCCATATTATCGCGGCTAATGCAGTGGTGGGCATCATTGCCACACTGCTCTTTGAATTCTGCCCTCAGGCCATCGTCAGCCTCTTCGGCAGTGAAAGCAGTCTGTATAATGAATACGCAGACATGTGCTTCCGCATCTTTCTGGGCGGCATTCTGCTCTGCTGTGTTCAGAAGGCAAGCAGTATTTTCCTTCAGTCGATTGGAAAACCGGTGAAGGCGACAGTCCTTTCCCTCTCCAGAGACGTCATTTTCCTGGTTCCGGGCGTCATCCTGCTGTCGATGGCCTTCGGCGTCACGGGAATGCTGTGGGCGGCCCCCATCGCCGATGTACTCTCTCTGATTCTTACAATTATTCTAGTCTCACATGAATATAAATGTTTAAAGCGAATGGAGGTCAAAACACATGGATAATCGAATCATTACCATCAGCCGGGAATTCGGCAGCGGAGGGCGCACCATAGGGAAAATGACAGCCGAAAAGCTGGAAATTCCTTATTATGACAAGGAGCTGGTCAAAAAGGTAGCTGTAGAGACTGGATTTGACGAATCCTATATCGAGAAGCAGGGCGAGGATGCCCCCTCGAAAAGCATCTTCGGGTATGCCTTCGCCGCCAGAGGAATGAACGGCGCCATGAACGGAATGTCAGCCGATGATTTTCTGTGGGTAATCCAGAGAAATGTCATCCTGGACCTGGCGGAAAAAGGCCCCTGCGTCATCGTAGGAAGATGTGCGGACTATATTTTAAAGGAACGGGCGGACTGCCTCAATGTCTTCGTCCATGCTGACGCGGACATCCGGGCGGAACGTATCGTCCGTCTTTACGGGGAATCGGAAAAAAGTCCGTTGAAACGTCTGGAAGAGAAGGACAAGAAGCGATCTGTCTATTACAGGTATTATACCGGCCGGGAGTGGGGCATGGCAGCCAATTACCATATCGCCCTGAACAGCGGAAAGCTGGGCCTGGAGCGATGTGTAGAGCTTATTGCAGAGCTCACGGATATCCAAAAGGCCCTTACCAGTTAGAGGACGCGGACTTTCCTGCACAATAAAAAGGCCGCTGCGCCAGTAGCATCTCTGCTGGCACAGCGGCCGATCCAGCCGCTTCCTTCGGTTCTCCAGATTCTTCCTGCCGGACAGGCGTTAAGTCAACAGGTCTTCCATTAATTCCTCCTGCAGCGCCTCGTCTATCAGCTTCATGGTTCCTTCAGAAAACACCTGCGGATACGGGAAACGCTTCATACCGAACAGCTTTCCAAACTCGATGCAGACACTGCCGCCGTTCATGGCACAGATCGTTCCCGCTCCATAGTTTTTATGCTCTACCTTCTTATTTATAATTTTCACAGACACATCTCCATTTCCCTCACTCTCCGGCCGATCAGGTCTTCCACCTCACCCTTTTCCACATCCAGTGCAGCTGCAAATTCTCCGTATAAAAAGTCCTCTGCCAGCTTGAGATACAGTTCGTCGCGCGCCGTGTTCTTCCGGCCCTCCGCCAGACGTTTCTGCTTCTTCAGATACAGGGTCTTGATAATCTGCATCCAGCCCATACAGTCATTCTGCCTCATGATTTCCCTGTACCTTTCCTCACGCCTTTTTTCATCCGGAACCCAGACTGTTTCCACCTGCGGGATCCTGTCAATCAGTTCCAGCGCTTCTTCCCTTGTAATTGCCCGGCGTAAGGAGTTTTTTTCGCTGTCCACCGGCGTGTAAATGGTATTTTTCTGTGTATACAGCGGTTCCAGCGTATAATAAAGCCGCCCTCGTTCCGCAATGCCTAAATCCAGAGGACCGATCGCTTTTATCACACAGATTCCATGATTTCCAAATACAACGTGATCATTTACCGAAAACATCCATTTCCCTCCTGAAGTCAAAACAAAAAAACGCTGCCTGCAGAAATTAAAACAGATGCTTTGGAACTTCAATGATTCCAAAGCATCACCATTTCGTTACTGCAGGTATCCATCCGTACTGTAGGAATTGTACTGTTTCCTGATCTTTACCACCAGGGAGCCGTCCGCCTCCTTCGTCTTCTCTTCAATGATGTAGTTCACACTGCTCTTATCGAGCCTTTTACAGAAGATGGCAAAATCCTGTTCCGGGTCCGCCTCCTTTGTCGTATCAAATCTCATTGTCTGCAGTAAACATGCGCTTATAATTCGTCTCATGCTAAAACCTCCCTTTTCTATAGGTTTATTTTAGCATTTTGAAATGTAAAATGTCAGCGTTTTTTTGATGTTGGGAAAAAGTTTGTTAAAAACTATCGATGAGTAATCGTCTGTGTATTGTGCAGATTTACCATAGGCTACTGCATCTCGTCACCGCTCCTGCCATGCATGTGCCTGCCGCGTCCCCGGCCTCCCCGGCCTCGTCCGCGCTCCTGACCTTCCCATCCGTCTAACAGCTTATCCAGAAGCTCCGACAGTGTTTTCTTCTCCTCGTCATTCAGACAGGCAAACAGGCCGGAGGCCGCATCTTCACGCTCGCCTTCCAGTCTGGAGGCTCTTTCCATTCCGCTTTCCGTCAGCCTTACTTCCATCTGGCGCCGGTCATTCTCGCTCTGGCTCCGCTCAATAAATCCATTGGCTTCCACCTTATTTAAAATCTCACTCAGAGATCCGGAACGCACCTCCAGAATATCCTGAAGCTCCCGCTGGGTAATGGTTCCGCTCTCCAACAGTGCAGACAGAATTCTTGCCTGCCCTGCCTTCTCTCCCATATTATAATGCAGAAAATGGCCGCAGGCGCGAAGCTGGCCCTGCAGCTTTTCTTCCATTCCAAAGCTGCGGCAGCGGTGTTCTCTCATTTCCCCATTTCTTCCATGCGCTTCCATTCCTCTGCATCTTCGCAGCTCTCCCAGTTCTCTTCCTCCATGACTTTGACGTCCTTCTCCCTGAGTGTGACTGCGCGGCAGATCGGTTCTGCTATCTGCTTCTGCATGACTCACCGATTCATGGTGTCTGCCGTTGTGTCTGCTTCTGTCGTTTCTTCCACACTCTTCCGTTCGCCCGCTTCTGTTGTTTTCTTCCTGACTAAAGTATGCACGCCCTTTTCCACACTGCAGCGCTCCGGCTTCGCAGTGGTTCGGGCAGCACGGACAGTTCATTCTATTTTCATCCATCTATAAATCCTCCTGTTCTATTCATTACAGTTCAATTAGTTAGGTACCTTGTAATATTGATATTACACCTTATTCAGGCATTTGTCAAGGTACCTTGTAATATTTTTTTGCAGATTATATGGAAAAGCCCGCAGAAACGCGGCAAAATGAAATAACCCAGGATCTGATTGCAGTCAGCTGCAGCAGCAGCCTTACGATGGTTTCTTGCGCCTATGAGCCGTAATAATCGTGTAGCTGAACGCATTCACGGTTATGATGCAGAATTCATTTTCGGCATACCAGTTTTTTCCGTTTCTGGTAATACAGGTATTGGGATTCCCGATCATTTCACGGCACCATACCACGACATCCTCCGCATCCAGTGACAGATTTCTCCGAATCCGCATCACCCCCAGATCCGTGGTATGAAGTTTGTCCAAATTTAAAAGCAGTTCCTTTTTATCCTTACAGTCCATCTGATGATTCTCCCTGGCTTTTCGCCTCCGTTTACTCCTCTTCTTCCTCCAGAAGCGTGTAATCCCGCTGAAACAATTCCTCGCAGACTTCCAGCTTCAACTGATCCCACTCCAGTTTTTCCAGCAGCTTTTCTCTCACAAACCGTTTACTTTTCTGCCTGTAATGGGGCAGGTGGTTCTGTTCGATAATATTCTGGAGCTCCGCCCGCCATAGAATGGCGAGCTGCAGTTCCCGCTTCATTTTGGGGTTCTGCTGTGGGGGCCGCATCTCCTCAATCACGATATCCCTGCCGTTTACGGAAACAACCAGCACTCCCCAGTAGGCCGGTATATGTTCTTCCACATGCTTCGCATGGGATCTGCCGATTACAACGTAGTTCTCGTCACAGTATTTATCGTAATCACGGATCTGCCTCCTCAGGCGCTCGTAGGTGTCGGCATCACTCTTGATCTCCAGCCCCGTGATTCTGCGCTCCGTCACCATCAGCACATCCGCTCTCGATTTTCCAATGATTTTCTCCTCGAACATCCTCGCTTTCCCAAACCGCTCTTCCAGGTAGTCAAACAACGGCTCCCTGATATCACAGTCATACAGCAGTGCGTCCATTCTCTCCATTCCCATAACCTCGCTGTTTTATCCTGCAAAAAATGACAGGCACTGACTCGTATCCGGACACGCCTGCGCCGCTGAGTGAAAAGCCTTCTGCACGATCACGCCTTCACAGCCCATCTCATCTTCGTCGACCTGGCCCGCCCGTTCCGTAGACACTCTTCCGCCGACGGCCGTATGACCTCGTCCGCAATCTCGCTGTAAACACCTTCCTTCTTCAGGCGTTTAAAGGACTTCTTCACCAGTCTATCCTCCCCGGAATGGAAGGTCAGAACCGCTACACGGCCGCCCGGTGCCAGCACATCCGGAAGCTTCTCCAAAAATGAATACAGCACTTCGAATTCACTGTTTACATCGATCCTTAGCGCCTGAAACGTTCTCTGGCACGATTTTTTCACCGCCTCCTTCCGGTCTGCTGCCGGAACCCTGGAGAGTGCCTTCTCAATAACCTGGCGAAGGCGCGTCGTGGTATCGATGGGATTGCCCCTTCTGATTTCCTGGACCACAGCTCTGGCGATCTCTTCTGCATATGGTTCGTCCGCATTTTCCAGAAGCATCCCCCGCAGTTCTTCCTCCTCTATCGTCTGCAGCCGCTCCGCAGCCGTGATTCCCTTCTCCGGATTCAGCCGTAAATCCAGCGGCCCCTCCGTTTTATAGGAAAACCCGCGGTCCGGATTGTCGATCTGCATGGAAGATACACCGAGATCCGCCAGCACAAAATCAAAAGGTCCCACCTCAGCCGCCACACGGTCAATATTTGCAAAGTTCTCCTGAATAATCGTCAGGATTTCCGGACCGAATCCCTGGCTCTGCAGCCGTTCCCGCGTTTTTGCCAGCTCAATGGGATCGACATCGAGGGCATAGAGATGCCCCTGGGACTGCAGGCATTTTAGCATTTCCCGGGTATGGCCGCCATAGCCGAGCGTGGCGTCAAGCCCTTTCTGTCCCGGCTTAATCTGGAGGAAATCGAGGATTTCCCGTACACAGATCGAGAGATGCATCCCCGCCGGCGTACTGCCCTTGCTCACCACCTTCGCCACAGTATCCGCGTACTTCTCCGGCTGCAGTTCCTTATATTTTTCCTTATAGTTTCTCGGGTGGGTCCCTTTATACCGCACCCTGCGCTTATGTGTCTGTTCCTGATTTTCCATTTACTCCTGTCTCTCCTTCTGTTTTAGAACCGGCCGCGCCGGCATCCTTATTCTGCCTGAATCCCCGTATTCTCCGGATATTGGACGGCACGGTCTTCCCCATTGTTCAGGGCTTCAATCCACAGAATGCCGTCTCGTTCATTCAGCCACACTTCGCCATTCCCCACAGCCACGCCCCGATAGCTCCACCAGACGTCGTCTTCCACCATGAGCTGACCGATGCGTTCCTTATAATCCTCTGTGAAGATCTCATCGTAATACGCCAAAAACTCTTCCGGGCTCTGGACAGTCACCTGCTTATCCGGCAGAATCACTTTCTTCGGAAATGCGATCATCCGGGAGGCCTCCTCCTTCTCCCCTGTCTTTACGTGAGCCGCGAATTTCTTCAGGAAAGCCTTCGCTTCCTCTTCTCTGATCCCGGTTATTTCATACATCTGGTCCTCACCTCCTGCGCTCTCTGAATAACCGGCGTCAGGGGAGGTCCTGTTATTTATAAATTCCATGATGGCGCTGATGCTTTCATTGGCCTGAGCCTTATCAACCGCTTCCGACAGTTCTGCGTCGAGCACAAATTTCGTTCCGTCCCCCAGGAAAATTCGTGTAGTTGGAAATGGAACCACTGCCTCAGTTCCTGCCCCTGTTATATAGGAAATGATGGTGATCACATCCTCATATCCGTCACCGTCAATATCCCGAAATGATACCATATCCACCGATTCAAAGGTCCAGGGTAAAGAGCCTTCAGCCCACGCCTTCTGAAATTCATATACTATTTCATTATTTTTACTCAAATAGAATTTCACATCATCATGAGCATGATCCGCTGGCGGCGCATAGGAGATAAAACGGACCTCTCCCCAGTTTTTCCATGTAACGTCGAAGCTCTGTCCGATAATGATACGGCTGTCATCCAGCGTATTTTCCATTTCGGTGTTTTCCGTTTCAGCACTCTCCATTTCAGTGCTCTCCATTTCGGCGCTTTCCGTCTCTCCAGCAGAAACAGGATTCTCAGACGCAGATACCGTAAAGGATTCCGCAGTCTGCGGCTCCTCTGCGGAAGACCGGTCCGCTTTCGCGGCCTCTGCAGTCTGGCCGTGCGAGCAGGCGGACAGCAGTCCCGCGGACACTGCCCCTATCAAAACCACGTATTTCATTGGATTCTTTCGCTTCATCATTGATCCACACTTCCTTCCAGGACTTCCTTCTGTCTTCCGATATACCGGCCGGAACGTTCTTTCTTTTATCCCATGTAGTATAACACAGCCAAACCATGTCATCAATCCCGTTATGCAATTTACAGAAGGCGGAAAAAAGCGGAAGCAAACGCGCCTCCGCCATTTTATATTTCACACCCCACCGCTACGCAATATATAAAATCTCCACATTCCCCAGCGCCTTTTTTATCTCCTCCCGCAGATATTGCTCCGCATCTGCCCTCACTTCCGGACGGTAACAGTACTTTCCCCGGCCGCGGCCCGTCATAAGTTCCTTATCGTAGAGCTCCGGCGCTGCCGGAAATGCCTCTCCATTGATGGCCCGGTGCACAAAGCTGTATGTCATCAGGATTACTTCCAGAAACATCTCCCGCTTCATCTTCGGTGAAAGATGGTCTCTCAGCGTCTGAAGCAGCGTCCGGTACTCCTCTTTCCAGCCTTCCATGATGATGACAGGGGCAATCAGCAGACCGCAGGGATATCCGGCGTCACACATCCGGTTGACCGCATCGATCCGCTTCATCAGGGACGAGGTTCCCAGCTCGATTCTGCTGATCATTGACTGGGGATTCACACTCATGCGGAAAATCGCCTTTCCCCGGTGATCTAAGTCAAGCAGCGGCTCCACCATGTGAAACTTTGTTGGAAATGTAATGTGGCCCCGCCCCCGTTGGGCAAACTGGGTGATCGTCCACTCCAGATTGCCTGTAATGGTATTTTCCAGAACCAGGTCGCTGTTGCTGCCGATCTCAAAGGTCTTCCCGGTCTCACCATTCATTGACACTTTTATCAGCCGGTCCATCATCTGCTCCCTGTTTACAAAAAGCCGCAGATACGAGCACTTATTGTAATTGCAGACCAGATAGCAGTACAGACACATGGCGCTGCAGCCGGAGGAAGTGTAGGGAACCAGATAATCGGACACCTTGTGATTTTCCACATACTTATGGGTCTTTCTGGTCCCAATAATCAGGTTCCGTTTCATCCGGCCGAATTCCTTATTCGGTTTTTCCTGCATCTCGGGAATCCGGTTATGACTTTCTATGGGAATCCAGGGCAGATCTTTAAACCGCTCCCGCAGCTCCCTCCCCAACTGGTAATTTACTATATCCGGCTCATAATAGACTTCATAAAAATGCTGCATACCGTCTCCGTTTCCTCCGGCTCATATCCAACCGGAACGTTTTTTAACAGTATGCAGCAATGCAAAAAAATTATTCTTGTTTCATAACAGGCAGTCTTTTATCTGCTCTCATAGAGATCCGCCGTGTAATTCTCCATCGTATTCCAGTTCTTAAATTCAAAATCGTCGGCAGACACATCAGCGCCCTTCGCCTTTGCGGCATCGATGGCTCTCATCCACTCCTCCTGAGTCTTGTCGGAGAGTGTCTTTAACTCTGTCTTATAATCGATGTTCTGTGCCAGAATACCCTGTGCGATTTCCCCAAGTCCCGGAGTGATTGCGGATACCTCTGCGTAAACATCGGCTGCAGCCGGATTTCCCACGATGGGATCTGGCGCCAGCGCTGCTACCTCATTGTTCAGATTGTAATACTGAAGCATGACATCATCCGTCATATGAGCCTTGTTGGCCGCATCGATAACCGATACGAATCCGCCGTCTTCCACGAGACCCGCCTGATAATCCTCAGAATAGAGTTCGGTTAAATACCTGGCCGCCACATCCGGATGCTTGCAGTTGGCGGAAATTCCCATCCACGGCTGCGCTCCGATATAAGGAAGCTTTCCCTTCATTCCATCATCCGGTGCCGGAAGCGCCATCACGCCGAAATCCAGATCCGGGGTATCCTTGCGCCATGTAGAGATACACCATGCACCCTGAATGATAAATGCCGCCTGATTCTGTGCAAACAGCGCACGTGCTTCCGGAGCCTTGATGGAAACAGTGTCCGGATGGAAGCAGCCTTCTTTTACCAGCGTATCATAGAATTCATAGGCGCTCTGCATCGCTTCGGAATTCAGCGTATTCTGCCCATCCACCAGAATCATCTGGGAGATATCGCTGCACTTGCCGCCATCTAAGCTGGCCAGAGAGCGGAGAGCCAGTTCCAGACGGTTGGCCTGCGCACCGCTGTCGATGATTCCAAAGAACCTGCCGTTTCCGGCATCGCTCACCTTCTTGCAGACCTCCAGGAACTCGCTGCGTGTCTTCGGAAGCTGGCTCTCATCGATTCCCGCCTCCTTCAGTACATTCTTATTGTAAAATACAAGGGTATTGATGATATTGGCCGATTCCGGAAGTACATACGTCTTTCCGTCAATCGTCGTAATTCCTTCATTCAGCGCGCCATCTGCAAAAGAATTCAGGAAATCATCGGATACGTAATCGTTCATCGGCATAAACCAGTTTTCCTTCAGCGCCGCACTCAGCTTCATGCCGGAAGGAAGCGGGAATAAATCCGGTGCATTCCCCGCCTTGATGGCGGAAATAACCGTTTCCTTAAATTGATCCGCAGTCAGAACCGTATATTCAATCGTGACATTGGGATTCTCCTCCATAAATTTCTTGTGGAAGGCTTCCCTGCGCTCCTTTGTGCTGTCGCTCCAGTCAATGATCTTAAGCGTCACCTTCTCATCGGCCGGCGTATCCACCGCGCTGGTCTCTTCCTTTGCCTCTGTCACGGCTGCCGTCGTATTCGCGTCATCCTTCGTCTGCACATTGACTCCGCAGGCGCTTAAGGAACCGGCCATAAGCACGGCCAGCGCTGCCGCAAGGGCTCTCTTTACTTTTCTCATAAAATATATCCTCCTTTATTTGAGTTTCTTTAATAATTTGAGTTTCTTTATTTGAATTACTTTGCTTCCATTTTCTGAACTCTGTTTTGAGACTCAGCTCTTTACCGCTCCGGCAATTCCGTCTACAAAATACCTCTGCAGTGCAATGAACACACAGATCACCGGCACGATTGCAATACTGGCTCCGGCGGCTATTCCGGTCCAGTCAACCACATTTTCTCCCCGTAAGGCATAGAGCCCCACCGCCAGCGTCCGCAGGGACGGGTTGTTAAGCGTAATGATAAGAGGCAGTAAAAAGGAATTCCACGTCCAGATAAACTGCATGATCACCACGGTTACCATGATGGGTTTGGCCAGCGGAAACATGACGCTTCCATAGGTCTGAACGAAATTTGCACCGTCAATGGTGGCCGCCTCTTCCATCTCATTGGGAATCGAGGCGTAGAAGCTGGAAAACAGCATCAGAAAGATCACATGGCCGCCGCCTGACTCCGCCAGGATCAGCCCCACCAGACTCTGGGACAGGCCCATATTTTTTAACAGCTCGTAGATCGGGATCACGGTAAACACCAGCGGAATCGTAATGCTGGCCATAAATATTTTCATAATCAGGCCTTTCCCCACAAAGGAATAGCGGCCCATGACGTATCCGGCCAGGGAGGTGCTCAAGAGCACAATCACCGCAACCGATACCGTCACGATGATGGAGTTTTTAAAGTAAATACCGAAATTCGCATTGTTCCATGCGCGGATAAAATTGTCCAGGTTTAAAGACTGGGGAATCAGATTCAGTCCGCTTGCAAAAAATTCATTCTGCGTCTTGAAGGAAGCCGAAATCATCCAGAGAAACGGGTAGACCCACAGAAAGGAAGCCACTGCCAGGACCGCGTAAAGGACGATCTTCCCCACCTTACTTAAAATCGATGTTCTTTCCATATGTTCCTCCTATATCGCGTTCTTCTTCTGGAACGCCGTCTTTACCACATTGCCCACGGTTCCGATTACCACGACGATGATTCCAAATGTCATGGCCGCGGCGCTGGCGTAACCCAGTCTTGGCATTCCGCTGCTGCTTGCGTAAGCCGTCCGGTATACGAAGGTAGCCGCCACATCCGTGGAATAAAACGGTCCGCCATTGGTCATGGTCTGAATTAAGTCGAACACCTTTAAGGAGCTGATGATACAGAGCACGGTAATCACGCCGCCGATGGGAATAATCAGAGGGAAGACCACGTGGAGAAAGGTCTGCCATTTGTTGGCACCGTCGATAGTCGCCGCCTCATAGACATCCTGGGATACGCTCTGCAGCGCCGCCAGCCAGTAGATCATAAAGGTACCGGAGTCCTTCCAGACACCGATGAGCACCACCACGATCAGCGCTGTGTTGGCATTGCCCAGCCAGTTCAATCCCCTCACTCCGAAGAGAGCCAGAAACTGATTGATGGAACCCGTGCCGCCGAAGATAAACATCATGATAATTCCCACGATGGAAGCCGTCGTAATAACAGGCAGGAAAAACACGGTTCTGAAAAATGTGGCGCCCTTCTTTAAGATGCTGTTAAAGATGTAGGCCAGCGCCAGTGAAATCACCAGCTGCAGCGGAACGGCCATGATCATATACTTAAAGCTGTTTGCCACCGCATTAAAGAAGTATTTGTCCTGTAACAGTTCTTTAAAGTTGTCCAGTCCGATGAACAGGGCGTTTGATGTCATTCCCGACCAGTCCAGGGTGGAATAGAAAATACTGGAAAGTATCGGATACCCCTGAAACAGTATGTAGAGTATCATGGTGGGAATCATAAAAATCCAGCACCACATGTTTATGCGCCTTCTCTGCTTCTTTCTGCAGTCCGTTGCCCTGACCTTCGAAGCACCTGAAAACTGTCCTTTCATGGAAAGCCCTCTCTTTCTTCCTTTTAATTATTTTTTATAATCAATTAGGCATTGCTTTTGCTGGTTATAATATAACACTTTTCTATATTTCATGCAATACATAATCGATAAATAATGTGTTTTTGTTTATAATATCACCTTTTTCAATATTTTATTGTGCATTTTATACATATATTTTTATTCTCGTTTTTTGTTATAATACTTATAAAATATAATTAATTATCAGTTGCATTTCAGGAGGATTTTTATGACGATCAACATTTTATATTCCTCGCATTCCGGTTCACCTGTCGTTTTTGCGGCGCAGGAGCTGGCCCGGTGCCTGGCGAAAATAGTTGCGGATTCAATAATTATAACAAATAACCAGAATTGCCGGTCAGACGAAGTCCCGCTTCGGCTTGAATCGTTGAATAACCCGAAGGACAGTGAGGATGCATACTCCATCGACGTCACCCCGGCGGGTGGCACCATCTCGGGAAGCAATGACCGCAGTGTTCTTCTCGGCGTTTACCAGTACTTATGGCTTCTCGGCTGCCGTTTCCCCGCTCCCGGCAGGAAGCACGAATCCTTTCCTTCTTTATATAAGAAAGAACAGCTCTCCGCCAGCTGTCAGAAACAGGCGGCGCTGCGTCACCGGGGCGTCTGCATCGAGGGAGCCAATTCTCTGGAAAATATTCTGGATTACATCGACTGGCTGCCGAAGCTGGGCTGCAACAGCTTCTTTCTGCAGTTCCAGCTGCCCTATACCTTTATGGCCCGCTGGTATCACCACGAGATGAATCCCCTTCTGAAGCCGGAGGAATTTACAAGGGAGACCGCCGCCGCCTTTACCGCCCGAATCGAAGAAGCGCTTCAGGAGCGCGGCCTCCTTCTCCATCAGGCAGGCCACGGCTGGACCGGAGACGTGCTTGGTTTCCCCTGCGCCGACTGGAAAGCGGCTTCCGAACCGCTTCCGCCGGAGACCGCTCCGCTCGCCGCCTGCATAAATGGAAAACGCGAATTATTTCACGGAGTTCCCATGAACACCAATCTCTGCTATTCCAACGAGACCGTGATCGAAAAATTTTCCGACCGGGTTGTGGAATACTGTATACAACATCCGGCTATCTCCTGCGTCCACGTATGGCTAGCGGATGAATTTAACAATATCTGCGAGTGCGAGGCCTGCCGGACCCAGCTGCCCACAGACCAGTACATACGGATTTTAAACCGAATCGACGAGAAGCTGACCGGACTGCACCTTGACACAAAAATCGTCTTTCTGCTCTATCAGGAGCTCTTATGGCCGCCTGTAAAGGAAGCTTTCCGCAATCCAGACCGTTTTCTCCTGATGTTCGCCCCCATCAGCCGTACGTTCGAGCACTCCTACCAGCTTAAGGATACCTACGGGCCCGCTCCAGTCTACGAAAGAAACCGGATCACGCTTCCTGTGGGGCTTGATGAGAACATGGTATTCTTAAAATCATGGCAGAACATTTTCCACGGTGAAGGCTTTGTATACGACTATCCGCTGGGCCGGGCGCATTACGGTGATTTCGGCTACATCCATATAGCCGAAATCATCGGCAAGGACATCCGGAAGCTGAAACAGATGGGACTGGACGGCTATATCAGCTGCCAGGAGCTCCGGGTCTGCCTCCCCAACGCATTTCCGGCTTACGTCATGGGCCGCATGCTCTTTGACGCCGACGTAACATTCGGGGAGCTGAAGGAAGAGTACTTCCGTGCCGCCTACGGGCCTGGCTGGGAACAGGTTCTTTCTTATTTGACAAAGCTGTCCTCCCTGTGCAGCTGCGACTATTTTAACGGAAAAGAGGATCGGAAGGACCCAAGAGAGGCAGCCGCCATGAACGAATTGATCCGCCTCGCAGAGCACGCCCCCCTCCCCGGGCAGGAAGACACGGACAGTCTCACCGACGCACAAAATTTATTTTGGAAATATCTTGACTACCACCGAGAATATAGTTTACGATTAGGGAAAGCGCTGATGAAGCTGGCCGGGGGAGAGGAATTGGAAGCGCAGGAATGCTGGCGGCAGTTCCAGCATATGATCTGCGAACGGGAAACGGAATTCCAGGAGTGTCTCGATGTGTACCGCGTCACCGAAGTATCCACCAAATACACCGGCTTTCTGTTGGAAGAACCGCTCATCAGCACACTTTAGAGTGAGAAGAACCACGACATGCCCCAGAGCGTGTTTGAAAATTATGGAAGAATGAGGTCGCTGCAGCCATGTACAAGGGGAAAAAGAAGAAAGCCTCCAACCGGAGCCGGATTTTGGAGTGTATTTACCGAAACGCACCCATTGCCCGAACGGATATTGCCGAAGAGACTGAGATCACGCCTGCAACAGTAACCACGAACGTTACCACGCTGATTTCAGAGGGATTTGTGAGGGAACTGGGAGAGGTCTCGACCGATGAGGCCTCCTCGGGACGCAAGCGTGTCCTGATCGACATCATACCGGACAGAGCTTACAGCATCGGTTTGGAGTTTACCCAGAAAGCTCTCGTCATCTGCATCACGGACTTAAAGGGACGAATCCGTTTCCAGCGTACAGAACCGTTTAACGAGGAACTGGCCAGCAGAATTACCGACGCCATTATCGGCGGTGTAAAGGATCTGGTCGCGGAGTCCGGAATTTCATGGGATGAGATCGTCGGTATCGGAGCAGCGGTTCCAGGCCACATGAACGGGAGCGCTTCCAGCCTGATTACCAACCGGAAGACCTGGCAGAATTTCGACCCGAAGCGAATTGAACAGGAGCTTCCGCTCCCCATCGTCTGCGAGAATAACGCCCGGTGCATGGCCCTTGGCGAATATCTCTTTTCCCCGCAGGAAAGCCCCGACAGCTTCGCATTTTTCCACGTAGGCATGGGAATGTTCTGCGCCAGCGTCGTAGACGGCGAGATGTTCCTGGGCGAAAATTATGTGGCAGGAGAGATCGGCCACACCATTGTAAGCGAGGGCGGGCGCCGCTGTGAGTGCGGCAAATACGGCTGTCTCCAGACGTACGCCAGCGAAAACCACTTAATCCGGAACGCAAGGCTGTTGTACCGGAACACGCCGAATACCATATTAAGAAGTCTCGTGTCCGACGATTCCCAGATTACCATCGAGACGATCACCACCGCCTATTCCATGGGCGATCCCGTCATCGGAATGTATATCGCGGAGGCGCTGAAATACCTGGGCATCACCATTTCCAATATCGCCATCATCACCAATCCGGGCAAGATTTTTCTACATGGCCAGCTCTTTGACAACCAGGACATTCAGAACGAACTGATGGATTACATCGAGCGGCAGCTGATATTCGTGGACCGCACCTATGCAGGCAACGTGGAAATCCTGCCGTATGGGGCCGCCGACGGAGCCGTGGGCGCCAGCGCGCTGGCAATTCTGCGTTTCTTTATCAGGCCGGTTATGGGAGAATAGATGCAGAGTCGCTGAAGCCCTTTTATTTCAGAAGCACATGTACCAGTACAGTTGCGAATCTGCTCCTGCACGGCCGGCAGCATGTGCAGACAGCAGAATGGGGCAGGCCGGTTCCGTTTAAGAATCGGCCTGCCCCCCTGCATCCGGGTACAGTAAGCTCTCCCATGCACCGTCCTTCGGCACACCATAATCCGTCGTATCTGCCTCATCACACCAGATGCTTATCCAGCGTAAATCCCCGTCCCCTTACCTCGCGCACACCATTGATGATAATAAACGCCTTCGGATCAATCTCCTGCACGCAGTGATTTAAGTGGCTCATTTCCCGGTTCGGAAGCACGCACAGAACTGCCTTCTGATCCAGCTTTTCAAATCCGGTCTGGATGGGCAGGAAGGTGGAGCCGCGGTCCAAATCCGTCTGGATAATCTCATTGATCCGCTCATACTCCCGGCTGATAATCAGCACCTGCACATCACCGGCACCAAACACCAGCACCTGGTTTAAGACGATGGAGGTCAGCAGTACGGACATGATTCCATAGAGAATCTCTTCCGTATTGGAAAATATCATCTGAGACAGCAGGATGAAAATGTCAAAGAAGTACATGGACACCGCCACCGGAATCCGGAATTTCTTATTGAGAATCAGCGGCGGAATATCCATACCGCCGGTAGAACCGCCCAGCCGCATAACAATTCCCAGTCCCAGCCCCGTCAGCATACCGCCAAACAGCGCCGCCAGGAGCCGGTCCCCCGTTAAGTGGCTGAACGCCTCAATCTTCAGAAACTGGTTAAGAAACACGGGAAATACAAGGGTGCTGACAATGGTGGTCAGCGCAAACCGCTTTCCCAGAATATAAAATCCCAGTAAAAACATAACCACATTGAGGGCTGCCACCGTCACCGACACGTCCAGATGTGCAAAATGCTGTACACTTCTGGCAATTCCCGTTGCGCCTCCCACCAGGAAATGGTTCGGTATGGAAAACGCTGAAAGCCCCAGCGCAAAGATCCCATTTCCCAGCACAATTCCGAGTATCTTTCCTATTTTCTTACTCATTGTCCGCTCACTTCCCTTTGTATTGATAGTACTTTTCTAATATTCAGAATCTTACCGCCGACCGCTTCGACTTGTCCAGATCATTTAGAACTTCAGCTTCAGCCCGGTCTCATACTTGCTGTCGTCAATGATGACACGCACATCAAAGGTGCCGTTCAGGCCCTCTTTGTCGACGTTTAATGTCACTTCCCTGTCATCCTTGGGCAGGAAGGTGCCGGAACACATCGCCAGAAACTTCTGTGCACTGGTGGAGATGAAATACCGATGGATCTCCTCCGGATCATCTTCCTTTTCCAGCTGGAACATTACCAGCTGTCCCTTCTTAAACTTCGCCTTAAAAATGATGCGGTCGTCCTCTTCCGTCAGCACCGCCTCACAGGCTTCCGGAAGCAGTTCCCCTGTGTTCTCTGCCGGAACCTCCGTATCAAACTCGCCTGTCACTCCCAGATTTCCTACGACTCTGCCCTTTCCCAGGTCTAAATTGGCTCCTTCCCGGTACAGGCTCATCTTCTCGGCACGGTAATAATTGGATGGCAGATGCATCTCATACACCAGTTCTCCGTCCATGATTTCTACGGTAATGCTCTTTAATACGCATTCCGGATCCTCCAGATTCATATAGACCGGAAGTTCCTCACAAGTAACACCATGATTATACCCCATTCCGCCGGAATGTACCAGATAGTAGCCGTCACGATAATATTCCACATTGGAAATATAGGATGAGAAGAAGTCATTCTTCCGCTCTTTTCCAAACTGCCATACCTGCTCAATCGTCATCCTCTCCGTATCAATGTGGTAGCGGACTCCTCTGGAGAAATTATCCCGGTTGAGCCTGTACTGCTCCTTATTCTTTGCCCTCCAGTGGCCGTTGTCAAACATCATAATATCGCCATCCGGAAGCATCATGCAGGCGTGCTGTTCATACTGCCAGTCAAAGTCACCGCCGCCTGCCGGGGTAAAGAAATAACGGCTTACCAGATCTTCCGGCCACCCCTCCGGGTCTCCGATGATCCAGTTGAGTTCTCCCGTCTCAAAATCGATATTGATGACCGCATCCTGATGTCTGCCTGAGAGCGTCAGGGAATTCGTCCGCCTGTCATACCACACCGCGTTGTTGTGGAACCAGTCGTGTTCCGACCAGCTCCCGGACTTCGCCGCCTGCTGGGGAAGAACCTTTTTGTAATCCCATGATTTGATGATTTTTCCGCTTTTCCGGTCCACCAGCACGCACATGTCCTCTGCTGTGGCTGCATTTTTCTCCTGAGTCAGGATCAGCAGATTTCCGTCCTCCATCTCGAACTGGTCGTGATGGTAGCCGCCCGGAATGCAGTACTCCGTATATATTTTTCCCACCAGGTCCATTTCACAGACGCCCGCCGTGTAGTAAGGCATGTTTAAAAGCCGGTTGGAGCCAATGAGAATGCGGCCGTTTGCGGCAGGCTTCATGTCAAATATAAACGGCTCCACCAGATGCCAGCGGCAGTCTCCCCGATAGTCATAGCCTCCGGCCAGTGAATCCCCGGCAGGTGTCACGAACATCAGCTGCCCATTCATATAATCACTTGTTGTGTTGATATAATCCGCCTGGTACGGCATATTTTCAATCTGTTCCGTGGTCACAGTTACTTCGTAAGCCGTTCCGTCCTCCAGCGCAATCACAACCGTATTATCATACTCCGGATAGAGCCCAAGCACCGGAAGGATCTGCTCCTTTGCCTTCGGAAATGTATGGGTAATATCACCGGCAGCTTCTTTCCCCTTTACAGTCAGAGTCACTGCCTCTTCTTTTTCTGTTTTAAATAAAATCATGGCCGTCAGCGGATTTACGAGATAAGGATTTACCACGATATAAGGATGCTCTGAGGTATAGTTCCCGCGTTCAAGCTCCTTTCTCATAGCTTCTTCGTTCTGATACTGACGCTCCACCAAATGGCTGATCCGATGATAACCGATTGTTTTTCGTTCCAATGTACTGCCCCTCCTGTCAATTTTGTTAAAATTATAACATTGTTTTTTCCTGCAAAAAATATCAGTTGCTATGATTTTTCTTTTTATTTCCAGACGAATATGGTATACTATGAACCTGGTATCTCACAGTATCAGAGGGGTAGACGATCAGAATAACGCCATACATAAGAGGGGGAAATGGAAGATGGAATCAAGCGCCGCCTGTTTAAACGAACTCCGGGATCTCGGCACACTGACCCGTAAAAAGAAAAATGACTGTCTCTACAATCGTGCCCATTTGGACAAATACGTATACTGCCTCGAAGAGGGGCTTTGTGCACTCCACAGCGTTTCTCCCGGCGGCAGGGAACGGATCTATCAGTATTTTCTCCCCGGTGACTTCGTCGGTTTTATACCGGCCTACGCCAGATCTTACCCCGACGACACCTTTTATGCATTTTCAATCACGGCAAAATCCGCGTGCCTGCTGTATCAGATACCATATAACACATTCCGTGAATACGTGGAGTCTCATCCCGACTTTTACCGGTGGCTCTTTGAGACTGCCATCGCGCATTACGACAATGCATTAAAGCACTGTTATGCCCTTCAGGATGGCGACAACTTTGTAAGCCTCTGCTACGCCCTGACTGAACTGGCTGTCTGCGAAGGCCCCCATTACGTCATTCACAAGGATTTCTCCTACAGCGAGCTGGCAAACTATCTGGGCATTCATACCATCACCGTAACACGGATCATGGGAAAATTAAAGGATATGGGCGTTGTGAGCAAACGCGGCCACCAGACTGTGATTCACGACATGGCACGGCTGACGGCACTGGCACAGCAGCGGACAATATCAAAAAAATAACGGCTAAGATTAAAAACAGCAGGTGCGCAGTTAAAAACGCACCTGTTATTTATAATATCAGCCGTTATCTGTTATTTCCCATCGCTGTTTTTCTTCTGATCCGCCACACGTTTTATGGAAATCCCCGTAAACCCATACAGTATGGAAAACAGCGGCGTCAGCCACAGAAGGGGAACAAACCCGATATACTGCGCCCACGTGACTCCCAGGGTCCCCGCCATGTAAATTCCGTATCCATGCCACGGAATCATGGGGCCTGCCAGCGTTCCACTGTCCTCCAAACATCGGGAAAGAATTCTCGGTTCAATCCCCCGTTCTTTAAAGAGAGGCTGCATCAGACGCCCTGTCAGTACGTGAGACATCGGGCTGGAACAGCTGACAATGCTGGTAACATAACCGGTCAGAAGTGTGGCCAGAACCAGGGAACCGTCACTGTTGATCCGTTTTACGAAGACGGAAAGAATATTATTCAGTACCCCCAGCCGGTCAAGCATGCCGCCCATGCCCACTGCAAAGGTGATGATAGCCACATACTGAAGCATACTGGCCATACCGCCTCTGTTCAGGATAGATTTTAACACTCCAATCTCTGTATCACTGGTAAATCCATCGTAACAGATCTTCAGAATGGAACGCAGATCCACCCCCTGGACAAAGACTGCCACCAGCGCGCCTGCGACAGCGCCGATTCCCAGCGCTTCAAACGCACCTACCCGGAACATTAACAGAACGATAATCAAGACTGCCGGGATCAGGGTCGTCCAGCCAATGTGGAACGCTCCCTGCAGATAATCGATATAAACATTCAAATCTCCCGGATCATATCCGCCGTTCGTCTGGCTGATTCCCAGAACCGTAAAGACAACGATACTGATCAGCATCGGAGGAAGCGTCGTCCAGAGCATGCTCTTAATATGATCTCCCAGCTTCGCCCCCGCCACGGCCGGAGCCAGGTTGGTCGTATCGGAAAACGGGCTCAGCTTGTCTCCAAACATGGCTCCGCAGATTACCGCACCGGCCACCATTCCCGGATTGATCCCCATGGCATTGCCGATTGCCATCATCGCCACACCGGCACTGCCCGCGGAACCGTATGAGGTTCCCGTCACCAGGCTGAGCACCGCCGTAAAAATCAGAGTAAAGGTCAGTAAAAATGCCGGATTAATCGATTTCAATCCATACACAATAATCGTGGGAATCGTTCCGGAAGCCATCCATGTTCCGATCAAAACACCAATCGCCATTAAAATCGTCATGGTAGGCAGAACTACCTTCAACGCGTCAAATGCGCCTGCTTTCACATGTTCATAGTCAATCTTTAGTCCAATACAGAACAGATAGATGATGAGCCAGCTGAAAAACAGCCCTATCATCGGTCCGCCAACTTTAAAGCGGATACAGACCGCAACCGCAGCCACAATTAGCAGCAAAAGTACCGCAGACTGAATCCCGTTTAGCGTCTTTTGCACCTTCTCTTTCGTTTCCATACCGTGTTGCCCTCCAATAGTTATTTTTTTAACACATTTTATTTTTCTATCATATCCCATACGCCGGGTCAAAAAAATAACTCATGCTAGTATTTTCATGAAAAAGATAAATTTTTACTGATTTTAGCCATTTGACGCTTTAACTCGGCAAGTTTTTGTTTTTCTCCGCCCTTATTTCATACAGATTCCAGCAGCCATGCCGTAATGGCCCGCTGCGCTTTCTCCGTATAGAAAAACACATCGTACTCGTTTCCCTTTTCACTCAGACGCTTCTCCGATTCAATACCGAACGCTTCTCCGGCCTCCGTCAAACGCTTCCGCTTCATCCCATTAAAAAACTGTTCTTCATAATATCCGTCCTCGATCAGCTTTTGCTCTACCGATTTGATCGTCAGCCGTTTCATGGTGTCTTCATCCCGAAGATCATTGATCTGTCCTATAAAATCACTTAAAGAGACCCGTTCCGAATAGTGAAGTTCATCTGCAAGCTCCCGGGTCATGACAAATTCCGTTTTGGCTGATTTCCCCTTCTTCTTTTTTACAGCAGCGGCCTCAACCGGTGGTTCCTCCTGCTTCAGCGGCTCCTGGCTTCCGCTCTCCCATGCTGCCATAACATCGTCCAGAGACCAGTCATCAAACTCTCCGCTGTCACTGCTGAAATACAGATCATCGCCGGCGAAGCCTTCGTCATAATCCGCTGCTGGAGATACCGCAGAGTCTCCGAACGCGCGATCAGCAGCCCTTTCTGAAAGATTCTCTGCTGTTTCCGCGTGAGCTGCTCCAGTCTCCGCCCTGATACACTCCAAAAACCTTTCCCCATACTTTTCAAACTTAAATTCCCCAACCCCGGTTACCGTCAGCATCTCTGCCCTGGTTTTGGGTTTTATCACACACATGTGAGTCAGCGTCTTATCAGAGAATACAATATACGGCGGAACTTTCTCCTCTTTCGCGATTTCGGAACGCAGCGCGCGGAGCTGATCGAACAGCGCTTCGTCGCTTTCTGAAAAACCGACTTCCGAAAGACCGGCCGCCAGCCCTTTCCGGCTCTTCTTTCCTTTTTCTGCTTTCACCTTCGCAGGATGCTCCTGTTCCTTTGCCATCTTCATGACAACGGGTTCGCCCTCTTCCAGCACAGCCCTGGATTTCTCAGTCAGCTTAACGACCGCGTATTCGTCATTGGTCACCGCAAGGTATTCGTTGAGCTGAAGGTAGTTTATCACCTGTCTCAGCTTGTAGGACGGCACTTTGGCAAGTTCCGAGTAGTGGGGATTTTCATCCATATGATACTGTCTGATCTTTGCCGTATTGGCTCCGTGCACCGTATCAATAATCACGTTCGTGCCGTATCTCTGTCTGCTGCTCTCCACGCATCCGATGATCCCTTTTGCGATATCCGTCACATCCACCGTTTCAAACTGGCTTAAACAGTTGGAACAGTTTCCGCAGTAGTTTTCACCATACTCACCAAAATACCTCAATATGTAATCCCGCAGACACTCATTCGTAAAGCAGTAAAACGTCATCCTGCGAAGCCGTTCCCGGTCTCTCTCCTGGACGATAGCGCGGGTAACCGCGTCCAGTTCCTGATTATCCCGGTTGTTATCGATAAACAGCTGGTTTGTGATCACATCCTGGCCGCCGTAAAGCAGGATACATTCTGCCGGTTCTCCGTCTCGCCCGGCTCTGCCTGCCTCCTGATAATAGCTCTCCATATTCTTCGGCATATTATAATGGATTACAAAGCGGACATTGGATTTATCAATTCCCATGCCAAAAGCATTGGTCGCCACAACGATCGCCGCCCTGTCGTAGATAAAATCCTCCTGATTCTTCTTACGCTCCGCATCGCTTAATCCGGCATGGTACCTTGTAACAGAGAATCCGTCCGCCCGCAGCTTATCGCTGACCTCCTCCACATTTTTTCTGGTCAGGCAGTAGATCACGCCACTCTGTCCCGGATGCAGTTCCAGGAAATTCTTCATGGTCGCATACTTGTCCTTCGGTGCCTGGACTCCGAAATAGAGATTCGGACGGTCGAAGCCCGTCGTGAGTACCGTCGGCTCCCGCAGCATCAGGATGTCGCTGATATCGTCCCTTACCTCTTTCGTCGCCGTCGCCGTAAACGCGCTGACGACCGGACGAACGTTCAGCCGGTCGATGAATTCCACAATCTTCAAATAGCTGGGTCTGAAATCCTGCCCCCACTGGGACACACAGTGGGCCTCATCCACCGCTACCATGGAAATCTTCGTATTCAATGCAAAATCCAGAAATTCTTCCGTCACCAGACGCTCCGGTGCAACATAGATAATAGGGTAACGCCCTTCCCTTGCATAGGCCAGTGCGCGGTAATACTGGGAAGCCGTCAGAGAACTGTTTAAATAGGCAGCATGGATCCCGGCCTGGTTTAGCGCCTCCACCTGGTCTTTCATAAGAGAAATCAGCGGCGAGATCACCAGCGTAATCCCCTCCATCATAAGCGCCGGGATCTGGAAGCACAGCGATTTTCCAGCTCCGGTCGGCATGATCCCCAGCGTATCCCGGCCGCTTAAGATGCTGTCGATTAACAGCTCCTGGCCTTCACGGAATTCATCATAACCAAAATATTGTTTTAATACCTGATATTTATCCATACTTTCCCGTTCGTACTCCTTATATTTTATCTTCAAACGACGGCAATGAACCAAAACCGCACATGGTTTTCAACAGCCTCCATTGTAACACGCGGCGGACGGTTCTGTCACCATCCGGCCGTAATCCGTTTAATGGTAAAATGGCGCTGTGCTGCCGTTTACGCCCTATCCTGCCCTAGCGCTGATCTGGTTATGCGGTACAGTATTTATGTTTAACAATCACACACATATATTGGAATAAAAAGAAGTTTGGATTTGGCTGGCAGATTGAGGCCGACACTACTCTGAGATATAAGATGGCTGAATCTAATTATAATCGGGTCTTTGACACCCCTAACTATAAAAATCAGCGTGTAAGCCAGTAATGACTTATATTTTTTTGTCAACTTTATTGTTTTTATATATAGGCTTTTTGGTCTTTTTATGGTATACTATTTAGATAGAGGTGATCATTATGAAGGTTAGCATATCAAAGTCTAAGAACGCAGAGTCTTTCTATATTAAGCAGTCTTATATTGACGGAAATGGTAAATCTACATCAAGAACCATACGAAAGCTCGGTACATTAAAAGATTTATTAGCGGAGCACGGCCCTTCCCGTGAGGATGTCATGAAATGGGCTAAGGAACAGGCACGTATCGAAACGGAACGGTATGAACTGGAAAAAGAAAGTCATTGTATCCCCATTGTATTTCACCCTAACCGGAAGATTCCACATGGGCAGAGGCGCAACTTTCAAGGCGGCTACCTCTTCTTACAGTCCATTTACTACGAATTAGGGCTAAACCGGATCTGCAGAAAAATACGGGACAAACATCACTATACCTATGATCTGAACGCGATCCTGTCCGATCTGATCTATACAAGGGTGTTAGATCCTGGCAGCAAGCGGTCCTCCTATGAAGCTGCCAAAGGATTTTTAGAGGCACCTGCCTATGAACTGCACGATGTCTACCGGGCTTTGACTGTTCTTTCTGAGGAATGTGATCTTATTCAGGCAGAGGTCTATAAGAATTCAAAATCCATTCTGGAACGGAATGACCGGGTTCTCTATTATGACTGTACGAACTTTTACTTTGAGATCGAACAGGAGGACGGCAATAAAAAGTACGGGAAAAGTAAAGAGCATCGTCCCAATCCGATTGTACAAATGGGACTTTTTACGGATAGAGACGGGATCCCCCTGGCCTTCCGTCTGTTTCCGGGGAATGAGAATGAACAAAAGTCCTTAAAGCCTCTTGAAAAAAAGGTCATTGAGGAGTTTGGCTGTGAACGGTTTATCTTCTGCTCAGATGCCGGTTTAGGCTCAGAAAACAACCGGCTCTATAACCACACCAGGAACCGTTCTTATATCATCACACAGTCGATAAAAAAACTTCCGGTGGAATACAGGGAACTGGCGCTTAACCGCAAAAGATTCCGAAGGCTTTCCGACAACCGGCTCACAGACCTTGATACGATCACGGAAAAGGATTCTGATGAGCTTTTCTATAAAGAAGAGCCATACAGCACCAGGAAAATGGAGCACCGGCTCCTGATCACCTATTCCCCCAAGTATGCCGCCTACCAGAGGGAAGTCAGAGAAAAACAGGTGGAGCGGGCAAAAGCCATGCTTGCAGACGGAAATCATAAAAAAACAGGGAAGAATCCAAATGATCCCGCAAGATTCATTGGTAAATCAGCAGTTACGAAAGATGGGGAGAGCGCAGACATCCGGTATGTTCTGGATGAACAAAAGATTGTGGAGGAGGCAAGGTATGACGGCCTTTATGCCGTCTGCACGGATTTATTTGAAGATGATCCGGGAGAGATCCTAAAGGTAAGTGAACGCAGATGGCAGATAGAGACCTGTTTTCGGATCATGAAGACGGATTTTTCCGCAAGACCTGTATATGTACAAAGAGAAGACCGCATCAAGGCCCACTTTCTCATCTGTTTTTTGGCATTACTCGTTTACCGGTGTTTGGAAAACAAGCTTAATAAGCGGTACACCTGTGAGGAAATCGTTTCTGCCCTAAAAGGATTTGCCTTTGCAGATGTACAGGGACAAGGTTTTATCCCTATATACGAATCCACGAAATTGACAGATGAACTGCACAAAATAAGCGGTTTTGAAACCGACTATGAGTTCCTCACCAAAAGCAGGATGAGAGAGATCCAGAAATTGAGCAAAAAGAAGACAAGCTAGTTAAAATTTATAACGTTTCCCAGAAGCAAGAAAAAGACTATATATCAAAACGAAACAACACCGCTGTAAAACCCTGATAGAATGGGCATTATAGCGGTGTTTTGTTAAAAAAACTGTCAAAGACGGGATTATAACAACAATCTGCAAATAACACAACAGCATTTTTTACATTTATTGTTTGTATAGCAAGATAATATATCGGCTATCAGCATCGGCGCCGGGGAAGATCACGAAGTTTATGAGATTGCACAAAAATGCATCTGAAAACTCGAATGATAAATGAAAGACAGCCACACTCTGCGTCAGCAGACATATGGCTGTCTTTCCCCCTAACTAATCAACTTATGCCACATCGCACAATGCTGCTCCAACAGAGTCTCCGTAACCAGCTGCCACGGCTCATACTGAAACGCCTCGCACTCCGTCGATATATAACCTTCATACCCATTCTTCTTAAGAATCCCTGCAATCCGCTCACAGTCAAAGGTCGGATCTTTCCCCTCCGGAGTCAGTTCATCGAAGCACTTGGCATGCACATGTGTAATATATGGCGCAAACTCTTCCAGATACTTATAATCGCTTTTCGACCCCTGGCAGCAGTTCTTTACCATAAGCACGTCAAGCGGCGTTCCCCCCAGTTTTCTGCAGGTTTCCATTGCCGTATCAATATCAACACCTTCTTCATACGCTGTTCTGCAATATTCCGCCAGCTCTACGCTGGCGCCCTTCGCCACGTAATAGCGAAGCATTCTCGGCGGCACGCTGTACTGGAATACGCTGATATCGGGGCAGATGCTGACTCTCGTTGTTTTATTCCTGTCAATCATCTCTAAGTACTTTAAAACAGAAGGATCGTTTAAGAGCTTAGGACCGTGCACCTCCAGCGAAAGCGTCACATCATACCTTTCCGCATCCGGGATACATGCTTCCAGCTGCTCCGGAGTGTACAGATTCATAACTCTTACCACATGAATCCCCATTCTGCTGGCAATCCGGATATCCCTCCGCAGCTGCTCACACTGTTCCTCGTCCGTCATCTTTCTGTTCTTTAATACCATGTACTCATTGAATACATCCAGACAGACCGGCTCCACATTATATTTTTTCATCCATTGATGCCAGTTCTCGTAAAACTCTTCCGTAGGATTCGGATAGTTGTCGATCATCTGAGGGCCGATAATCTCAATCCCCTGATAGCCGATTTCCGCCGCTTTAGCGATACACTGCTCCAGCGTGTATTTCCGGTCAAAATATTCCCTCGCAAAACTATATAACGAAATAGAAAGCTTCATTTTATCTCTCCCCCAGTCATTCCACCAACAGTATTTTTTTCTGATACGTAGCGTCCGGATAATTATGATAGGTTACAAATACTTCCAGCAAAACCTCTGTTATATGTGGCCCTTTTGAAAGGCCGCCGGGCAGTCTCAAATGCAGATATCCGTATTTATTGAGATACCAGTATTCCTCCGACTGCTCCGGTCCAATCTCATCCAGCCGGTACATATGAGGATTATCCTCTACCTGAAAGAAAATATCCTCCTGCGGAATCAGTTTTCCGTCGATTCTGACCTCCAGCCGTCTGATTAAAGTAACAGCCAGAGAACGGTACCAGCAGGTGCGGATTGCCAGGGTACAGCCGGTTACGGCGTCTCCCTGCACGTCATTTTTCAAGCTTCCGTCAACAATCAAATACTGCTCCCAGCAGGACCGGGCGCTGTAAACCAGACGCTCCAGTTCCTTGGGATCTTCCAATACTGCTTTATATTCCATCTTCTCCTCCATCTTTAAATATCCACAATACGGATACAGGTTGGTGTTGCCGCATGGGCAACTGTTTGTCTGTCCGTCAGCCCGCCGGTAACAGGATCAATGCGGTAACGGCAGATGGTATCTAAATATTGATTTCCAACATACAAAAAACGGCCGTCTGGTTCAATGGCAAATCCTCTCGGACACGGCCCCTCCATCACAGCAATCGATGTCCTCTCCAGACGCCCGTTTTCAGGGTCAATCCGGAATACAGCGATACAGTCTGTCCCCTGTCCAGTATGGTAGCTGCTCCGCTGGCTTGAATACAGGAATTGTCCGCCCGGATGGACATGGATATCTGCAGGCGAACCATAGGTATCCCCGATCAATTCTGCCTTTACAGACGGATCCATGGGAATCATCGGCTGGTAATCCGCCTCTCGCAGCGTCCCTGTCCCGGCATCAAAGTAATAGGAGGTCACAGCACTGGCCGTCTCGTGATTGACGAAGCAGTACGGTGCATACGGGTGAAACTCCAGATGCCGCGGCGCCGTACCCGGTCTGGTGTGAACGACCGTTCTGGGAGACGGCTCTAAAATCCCTTTTTCCCGGTTCATTCGATACACATAGATCCGGTCACAACCCTTATCACAGACGAGAACCCATTGTCCCGACGGATCAAAATTCACCGAATGAAGATGGGAGCACATCTGCCCGCGAACCTTCAGGCCACCTTTTCCCTCATGCTTGTGCAGGTCGCAGACCTCCCCTATGCTTCCGTCCCCGCACAGCCGAAAGAGAACCAGTGTAGAATCGTCGTACTCGTTGACAATTTTATACCCGCCCGTCCCGTCCGGAACCACTCTGGTAATCACATCCAGTCCTGAACCATGGTTTGTAATCAGTACATACTGCCCGGCAGGGTCTGCGCTGATATAACTGGTACACGCTCCCAGCGCAGACCTCTCATTCAGCACCGACAGCTTTCCCTTCTCTGCATCGAAGGCAAGCGCCAGCACACCTCCGCCGGCCCCCCACTGATCCTGGTAGTTTTTGTCCTCAATTGTGGCGTATAAACGCCTTTTATCGGGAGAAATGCTTAAGATACTGTTATTTCTGAAACCACGCAGGTGATCTGTCTCCTTCATATCCCCAGTCTCCGGATCCAGCTCATAGACGTAAATCCCCTCTCCATGGCCGCCAAAATCTTTCCATGTTCCCACAAACGCATACCTTTTTCGTCCCATGCGAGCTTCTCCTTCTCATACCTGCCGGCACATGCAGTGCCGGTTATCCGTCAACCCTTACGGTCTTCCCTTCTTCGGAAGAACGGATTGCCGCTTCCATCAGACGCATAACCCGAAGGGCCTGCTCTGTCGTTACACACGGTTCTGCCACACCGTTCACCGCATCCACTACATTACTGTACAATTCGTTATCGTCGTAGACCACATCCGGAAGCGGCAGCGTGATAAGAGATTTTTGATCGCGGGGCGCCATGGTCTTTGTAAGCCCCGCTCCCGCCATAATAGGAAGCGTATCCTTATCCTCCCAGGAAGACAGCTGCACCATTTTTCCTTCACATTTCCAGTTGTCAATCACCGCGCTTCCCCTGTCTCCGCCGACATACCAGAGGGGCAGAGAAATGAAGTTGCACGTTCCGACCTCCACCAGCGCGCTTAAACCGCCTGCAAATGTAAGAAACATGGTAAAACCGTCATCCACTTCCTCTTTCAGAACATAGGAAAGACGGCAGTTAACAGTTTCAACCTTGTCCGGTATCATAAAAAGCAGCCTGTCCAGAAGATGGACGCCCCAGTCCAGCATCATGCCCCCGCCAAATTCTCTCTCTTTTCTCCAGTCACCGGGAATTCCCCGGGATCCCTGCACACGGCTTTCAATCCGGAATACATTGCCTACCAGCTTCTCTTCATAGATCTTCTTTACAATACGGTAATCTCTGTCCCACCGCCTGTTCTGTCTGGGATAAAACAGTTTTCCTGTTTCCCTGGAGACTTCTATCACTTCTTCCAGTTCCCTGCTGTTCATCATAACCGGTTTTTCGCAGAGAACATGCTTTCCCGCCTTCATCGCCGCAATCGCCATATCCTTATGCAGATGGTTAGGCGTCGCAATCAGAATGATATCGACGGATTGATCCTGCAGCATGCTCTCATAGCTGTCATACAGTGCAAATCCTTTTTCACTCGCCCATCTCATTCTGTCGGGATTAATATCATAGATTCCGGCCAGTTCCAGCCTGGTACTGATATCCGTATTGGCCGATGTATCAAATATCTTCATCCCACGTTCCCGGCTGGAATCAGCGTTGTAAACAGCGTTTCCCGTTCCGCTGCCGATAGCAATGGCGTGGCCTCCGCCCATTCCGCCGCACCCGATAATCGCTATCCTTTTTTTCTCGTCCATCCTCTTCCTCCTTTCCCTTTTCCTGCAGGCTGTCTGCCTTAAACGGCAGACAGCCTGCAGATATGAAGCCTTCAGACGCTTTGGCCTACCAGCCTAAAATCTTTAAGTACTCACGGCTTCTTCTGGCCGCTTCCAGTACCGGAAGATCGTAATGCTCATCCTGCTCCACGACCACCCATTTGGCCCCGGCCTCAGCCACTGCTTCTAAAATCGGCTCCCAGATCTGCATGCCGAAGCCCACCGGCCGGAACTCGAAGATGCCGGAATCTCCTTCCTCTTCCCCGCTCTCTATTCCGATCAGTTTGTACATGTTTTTGGGATTTCCTTCTTTTATATAATCCTTTAAATGCACCACTTCGGATCTTTCGCCGTATTTTTTCAGATAATCGACAGGACTCTCTCCCGCCACTTTAATCCAGCATAAATCCGGCTCAACCTTTAATAAATCCTCCGGAATCCTGCGGTAAATATCATCAAATCCAAAGGTTCCATCCGGCAACCTGACAAACTCAAAATCATGGTTGTGATACTCCAGCTTGATTCCATATTCCTTCATGATCTGTCCGATTCGGGCCATTTCCTTTAAGACAGTTTCATAGCCCGGCGTATTGGGGCGGTATTCCTCCGGAAGGTAGGGAACCGCAATATAGGAAACGCCAATTTTCTGATAGGTTTCAGCGACCTTTTTTGCATCCTCCATCATTTCCGTCAGGGGAACGTGGGCGCTGATGGGGATCAGGCCGATCTCATCCAGTGTTTTCTTCACAAATTCCGGTTCCAGCCCGTAGAGCCCTGCCAGCTCAACTCCGTCATAGTCCATCTCCTTAATCTGCAGCATAACGCTTCTGAAATTTTCCGGCGTATTCTCCAGAAGATCTCTGAGTCCATATACCTGAATTCCCACAGGAAGCCTCTTCATTGCAATCTCTCCTCTCTCTTCTTCTGTCTGGTTAAAATTCCGTGTCAAATCGATACAGCTTTCCTGCAATTTCCTGTTCTCTCAAATAAACGGAAGGTGAATTCGCGATAATCTCATCTCTCGCAACACTTCTGCCAAGCTCTGCGGAAAGGAAGAAGCCATCGGTTATGATCAGCTGGTTCAGCGCGATTTCCGGTGTGTTATAGCGGGTATTGTCATCCAGAATGCCCAGCTTATAGGCCAGCCACATGCACTGATTATCGTTATAAAGCATTATTTTAGGATCTTTGCGCGCTTCCATCCTGCCATTTTTATCACAGTTCAGTTCAATGCCCACATCTCTCCCCTCCATGCTGCCAAAGAAGCGAAGCTCCGGCTCGGTTCCGGGAGGCGTCGGCGCATCGGGATTCTCCCTTTCAAACTTGCCGCCAACGGTATCCGTATTGATCACTTCCAGACCTCCTTTAGACCCAAGAATATAAGTCATGGAATAGTCTTTATAGTTATTCGCAGAGGTGGAAAGAAAATGGAAGCCCAGACCTGTTTCAAATTTGACAAAGCCGTCAACCGTATCTTCTACTCCATATCCATCCGGGGACTTGATTATGCTCTTATCGTAGTCCACGTAATGGCCGGCAAATCCATTTACCGACTGTACCTTCGGGCAGTCAAAGAGATGAAGAATCTGTCCGATCACATAAATCCCCAGATCGATGGAAGGACCGTGTCCGGCAATCCTGGAAGAAAGAAAGTCTTCCGTAAATTCCGGCAGGTCATAGCCGGGTCTTCTCCTGCTGGTGCACTGCTCCAGATTAACCAGATACGGGGTGCCAAGCCGACCTTCCCTGATATACTGCTTCGCCAGACGGGTCTGGGGAGTCATCAGGGAGCTGATCTGAACGTGAAACTTCCGCCCCAGCTTCTGTGCCGCATCCACCATAAGTTTTGCATCCGTGTAGGTAACTGCTGCCGGCTTTTCACAGTAGCAGTCAAAGCCCGCCTTCATCACCTCGATGGCGACCGGAACGTGAAGGTTATTATGTACGCATACGTCTATCGTATCAATGTCGTCCCGCTTTAACATATCGTGGTAATCCGCATATAAACTGCTTTCGTCAAGGCCGTACTGTTCTCCCCAGGCTTTTAATCTCTCCGGAATGATCTCGGCGACTGCCACAACCTCTGCTCGAAATCCCAGAAGCTGCGCCCTGTCATTGATATTTTTATAAATCTGCATATGCCGGTGAGAAATCATCCCCCCGCCAATGATTCCAACTCTAACTGTCTGCATGGTAATCCTCCTTCTGCTGTTTTATTCCCCCAACAGCCTTTTTAACATTTCCTGGTTTCTTCTCACTTCTTCGATTTCGTCCGCGTTCTCTTTACAGCCCTCATCATGGAAATAGCGCTGTCCCTCAAACTCGGTAGCAATCCAGCCGTCATAGCCGCCCATTCTCAGCATCCTGATCACATTCTCATTGTCAATGCTGGGCTCTTCACAGTCCTCAGTCATATGCCAGCACTTGCTGTGCACATGAAGAATACGGTCCGCATATTTAACCAGCAGGTTCGGGTCGTCGTAAGTAGCAAAGTAGACGCGTTTAAACAGGGCATGATCGACCGAATTGGGATTCATCCTGGCTATGGCTTCGGCCGCCTCCTGCTGCGGTACTTGATCGATATAAGCCCGGCAGGTGTAATCCGCAATCTCTTTATGCGCGCCTGCGCGTATGAACTTCTGAATAATAACCTCCGACTGCTGCTTTACGTAAATCCCTGTATCCGGAATCACACCGATGCAGTCCGTATGGTACTTGTCTGCCAGCTCATAAAGCTGTAAACAGTACTCACTCTCCAAAGAATACGGTGAATGAATTTCCACGCCGAACCGAAGCCCCAGCTCCTGCGCCACCGGAATCATCATCTCAACCAGCTTAATCGGGGTTGTGAGCATTCCGCGGACTACCGGGAATCCCAGCTTCTTTGCAAACCGGAAAGCGTCCGTGTACATTTTAACCTGTTCCTTCCAGGTCAGGATCCGGTTGCCGAACAGCTTATAATCATAGAAAATATCCATGGCACAAGGTTCTGTTCCGTATTTCTGCATCCAGTCCTTCCACTTTGCAGCGAATTCATCAGAAGGATCTAAATATTCATCGGCGCAATTCTGTTCCGGAATCAGCTCAATCCCGCGAGCCCCTGTTTTGGCAGCTTCGGCAATACAGCCTTCCAAATCAAGCTTTCCCAAATAAAAATTCTCCTGGTAACTATACAAAGATACCGCTCTTTTTATACTCATTTTACTCCTCGTTTCCGCGCAGCCGTCTGCGCTTCCTCAATGTATGTACCTTTCCCGTCACGAAAGAAATGATTCCGCCTTCAGTTCCTTATTCGCAATACCGATAAATCCCAGATGAGAATACGAGATTCTTAAGTAAATCCCAAGTTCGACCGTGCGGTATGCAGTACTGAAGGCCCGTCCAAGCCCATCCGGCTCCATCACGGTGACGGTTGCCTTTTCACCGAAGAGCCAGTAGTGGTTCGGCATCGTCCGCATCTGATCCATGGTAAAAGTGCCGTCATGGGTCGTAAAGAGCATCTTATCCGGATCGTATTCCCGGCCATCCACCCTGACTGTAATCTTCTCAATCAGGGATAAGCGGGCAGAACGGTAATACGGGATTCTGATTTTCAGCTGAAATCCAATCGGAGGGTCGTCCGGATGGTTCCGATCGTAAATATTGCCGAATCCCTCATCGCATAACAGATATTTTTCAAACAGTGAGTTTGTCATAAATACCGCCTTTCCTTATTCCGGCTTAACTGCCGCTTCCGTTCCCAGATCATCGAAACAGTTGCACTTCTTATTCTCAGGATTTGCAAAACACATAATCATCTCTGCATTCTCTTCTATGCTTAGATTGATCTCCTGATGCGCGTCGCCCGGATTGATGTAACCGGCGTCTCCGGCTTTGCATTCTTCTTCGATCCGGCTGCCGTCCGCCTCGATAATAATTTCCCTGATCCGCCCCTTAACCAGATACCATGCGCACTCAGCATTTAAATGTCTGCGCATCTGGCTCTCCCCTGCCGGCAGAAGCGTACAGTAAGTTCCCAGCAGCCGTTCCGTTGCGCACGTATCAGCGGACGTCATAAGCTCCGTTATCATACCAGGCTGTACGCTCCCCGACTTGGGTGTCATAGTTCTGTCAATTGTCTGTGTTTTCTTCATCGTCCTTTCCCCCCTTACTGAATGTGTAACACGTCTTCCAGCTTTTTCCCGTGCTTTCTCATGTACTCTTCCACAATATCCGCTTCCTGATAAAATACGGTATTGGCACCCTCTGTATTGTTGCAGCCTGCATAGCAAAAAATAACCTCACCTGTATTGTCGGCATTCAAATTCATGCCTACATGGATCTCGTTGGGATGAACGTATCCCACCGTCCCCGGAAAGCATTCCGTCTCCTTGTACTCCTGGTGCTCGACCGTACAGGAATAGTGAAGTGAATGGCCGGCCAGCACAAACCACTGAACCTCGCAGCCAAGATGTACATGCTCCTGATTCCTCGACGCCGGGTTATGAATGGTGTCCCCCAGCATAATGTTGGTGGATCCGCATGTCTCGTCACAGACCAGCGAATACACACCAAACCCCTTCTCGAATCCATTGTCCCGGATAAGAGCATCACGATGAATAATTTTTGATTTTCCCATTTTTACTCTCCCTTCTCTTTGTGGTTGAATTTGTTATACTTATGTAATACATATTATCATACGCAAATGTATAAAGTCAATATACATTTGAATTAAATATTTATATTTACAATTTCTCCAGAAAGCGCATTACTGAAATACGCCATCGTTTCTCGCTTTCTTTACGGGAAAAGCCATTATATTTACGCAAAAAGGCCTCCAGGAAGACTTTTTGCGTTCATTCTTCCTGGAGGCCTTTTGCCATCAGATTTCATATAGTCATGTAAATATCCATGTAAATCTCATGTAATTTCACTTCGTTGTTTCACGATCAACGATTGTATGCTTGATATTGAGGCGCCTTCCCAGCACAGTTTTACCCATAATCCTGGCGTTCATCAGATTAATTGCCTCCAACCCGATTTCATAATAGGACTGCGTCACATTGCTGAGAGGCAGCCAGGACCTCTCGGCACTTTCGGCGCTTCCGCAGCCCATAATCGATATGTTGTCCGGAATCCTGATTCCATCTCTCGTCAGTTTATTGACAGCAAACACAGCAGTGCTGTCCCGCGCACAGAAAATGGCATCCGGCATCTCCGGAAGCTTCCGCAGTTCATCTAACGCCCGGTACACGGAATCAGCCGTCAAATCACACTGTTTTATCAAGTTTTCATCCACCGGTATCCCCAGTTCCGCATGAGCCACCCGGTATCCCATCTCCCTTGCGTGGGAATATTTAAAAGGGTTTTTCATCTTTCCAAGTCCGAGAAAGGCGATCCGCCTGCAGCCTTTTTTAGAAAGATGCAGCACTGCGTCATGTCCCATCATGATGTCGTCGCTGGATACCACGAATGAATTTTCCGTCATAATCTCATCACAGCACTGCACCACAGGGACAATCTGATCAATCTCTCTCAGAGCCTTTCCCGATTCCGGCGGCAGGCCGCACGTTAATACCCCGCTTATGATCTTATTTTTCAGGAGCTTTTTCATAAATGTATTCATCTCCAGCGGCAGACCGGCCGTGTATTCTACGGCGATTTCATAGCCGGATTCATTGGCAATTTCAAGGATATTATCTACAAATTCATCCTGGCTTCCACCGCAGACCACGTATAAAATTTTCTTTCGCAGTCTGCCTGTACTGTTTGGATCCATCTTATATCCAAGCTCTTCAATGGCATTCATGACTTTTTCCCGTTTATCATCGGATACCTTATTACTGTCCCTGATTACTCTGGAAACCGTTGCAACTGATACTCCTGCCAGCTCTGCGACATCGACTACTGTAGCCATATTTTCTCCCATCCTGTTCAATCTGTCTTGTTGATTAAATTATACCTATTACATGATGTAAAATCAACTCATATCATTCCATAATTTTCCATATACCCAATTTCTAACAGAAATCCGCCGATCTCCTCCAAAACAGCCTCATACACCAGTAGAAAGCAATTGCTGCAATAAGCGGCAGGGTAAACAGCAGATACATTCTGCTGTATCCAACAGCGGATACGACGATTCCCGCTAAAGAAGCTCCCAGAAAGCCGCCAAAATCGTTCAGCATAAAATACGTGCCGCTTGCAATTCCATGGCGTTCAAAGGTTGTGCTCTTGAGAGCCTCAGCCTGGAAGGTAGAGATAGCTCCCCCGTATCCATAAGCGCAGAAAACAGCAGACAGCAGGCAGACGGCAAAGGAATCCGTAGTGCCTAGCAGAAAAAGGCCAAAAATAAAGGAAAGATTTCCAAATACAACGAGCGGAGCAAGCCCCATTTTATCATACAGCTTCCCGTTCACAGGTTTGAACAGAAACAGCGAGAAAGAATAGACCGTATAAAACAGGGCAATCTTCTCCCAGCCTTTGACGCCGCCGTATACAACAATAAAGGCGCTGATAGAGGCATACGCAATCTGGGAAGCAAAGTTTAAAATAGCCGGCTCTAACGCCTCCACCGCAAAGAAGCTTCCGAGGAATTCTTTCAGCGTCACTCTCCCTTTCCTGATCTTTCCCGGTTTGAATGCCGCTTCTGTCTTCTTTCCGCCCGGAATCGCCGCCACGATAAAAACTGCAATTATGGAGGTAGCAATACAGAAACTAAACAGGGTGTTTGGACTGTAGTTGTCATAGAGGAAAACTGCAATGGATGGGGCGACCGCCAATCCAATAATATTGCCCAAACCAAAAACTGCAATCCCCCTCCCCATAACTTTTTCATCCAGTGAATCACTCACCAGGGTAAGTTCAACGGTTCCGCTGATCCCATAAGCGATCCCATTAAAGACTCTCACCAGCACGAGAGGCACAAAATTCCTGACCAGCATATAGCTTATGGAAATCAAAAGAGAGGCAGCGACCGAACACATCAGAATTTTCTTTTTCGAAATGCGTGAGGAGCCGAGAAGGCGCCCCGCCACCGGCCTGGAAAATAAGGCTGCTACCGAAAGCGCGCCTGCCACCACTCCTGCCATTGCTTCCGTATGCCCTAAATCAAGCGCGTATTTTGATATAACCGCTCTCGTGCACAAAAATGCCATCTGGTCAAAAATAGTCAGCAAAAACAGCATCAGAAAAGGTTTCGACCATATCGTCTCATTTGACTTTTTCATTATTCCTTCACTCCTCCCAGCGAGATTCCTGCGACGAATGCCTTCTGGAAGAAGGGATAAAGCACCAGAATCGGAACCGTTCCCATAACCGCAATAGCCATACGCACGGAGACGCCCGGCATTTCAGAAGAAGTGATTCCCGTATCCCCCATATTGACAAGCATCTGAAGGTTCTGCATAATTTTTGTCAGCATGACCTGTAAGGAGTACAGATTCGTTTCTGTAATGTAATACTGTCCGTTAATCCAGTCATTCCAGTAACCGATGCCCACCATCAGCCCCACAGTAGCAAGAATCGGCGTAGAGAGAGGCAGCACGATCTTAAAATAGATATACAGTTCATTTGCTCCGTCAATTTTAGCCGCCTCGATTAACACCGGATGAATGTTATTGGCAAAGCTGTTTTTATAGAGCACAATCTGGAATGCTGAAAACAGAAGATTTGGAAAAACCAGCGCCCAAATCGTGTTCCTGACATGGAATAAATTCGTCCACATCAGATACTGGCCTACCATACCGCCATTTAACATCATGGTCACAAGCAGCACAACCATAAGGAATTTGCCATGCTTATAGTCCCGTCTTGAAAGCGGATAAGCAAACATGGGCGCAATAATCAGGTGCAGGCCGGTGCCTATGCCGGTCACGGCAATGGACATGCCGAATGCTCTCATCATATTGCCAAGGTTTGATTTAAACAGGAATTCATAGGCAGCTGTAGTAAAACCCTTTGGCCAAAATCCGTATCCCTCTAAATAGAGGTTGGATTCTGTAGAAAAAGACGACATAACCAGCATAATAAACGGCAGAAGCGCCAAAAGCATAAATATAGTAAGAAAAACAGTCACTACAATCTGAAATATTCTGGTACTAAAGCTTTTCACAGATGAATCCATAATTACCTCCCTCCTTAGAACAACGCATTATCAGAATCAAATTTTCTTATCGCCGTATTTGCAATCATGATCAGACAGAATCCGACGATGGACTGCAGTGCAGCCGCGGCTGCGCCCATGCTTAGATTCTGAGTCTCCATAATGGACCGGTAAACGTAGACATCTAACGTCTGCGTAACAGGGTAAAGCGCTCCCGAGTTCTGTGTCGTCTGGTAGAACAGGCCAAAATTGGAATTCATAATATGTCCCAGTGCCATTATAACCAGTATGATAACCGTCGGCTTCAACAGCGGCAGCGTAATGTGTCTGATCTGTTTTAATTTACTGCATCCATCGATGTATGCCGCCTCATAAAGATTGCGGTCAATTCCGATAATGGAAGACAGATAGATAATGGAATTATAGCCAAGGCCTTTCCAGACCGCCACAAACGTCAAAATAAACGGCCAGTACTTTCTGGTTCCGTAAAAGGCAATATTCGGCCCGTCATATCCGAAAAGAGGAAGCAGTGTATTATTAATCCAGCCTGTATTGGTAGAAAACAGACCGTATACCATATACGCGACAATGACCCAGGAAATAATCTGAGGCAGAAGAATCAGAGTCTGCGACACTCTCTGGAACACCTTGCTCACGGCCTCGCTGAGCATAATGCCTACGGCAATTCCAAACAGATTATTCAGGATAATGAACACCACATTGTAGCCGATCGTATTCCGAATAATATTCCAGATATCTTTGTTTTGAAACAGGAATTCAAAATTTTCCAGTCCGCACCACGGGCTGTTAAAGGCGCCCTGCGAATAGTTCAGCGACTTAAAAGCAATCACAATACCGGACATTGGTATGTAGTTATTAATAATCAGATAGATCAGGCCGGGAATCACCATGATATCCAGCACATTTAAAGTTTTACAGCGGTATAAAATATAAAATCCAAGAACCAGGGCCAGCACTCCAAAAAACATTGTGATGTAAGGTCCATAGAGTACGCCGGTCTTTTTCGCACCGCCCATCACAGTATTGAAATTGTACATAAAAATAATCGGAACGGCCGCTGCGACAGCACCTCCCGTCATCGTCATAATGCCTGCCGCTTTTTCACTTTTAAAGCGATGGATTCCCGCAGCCGCCGTAAAAAGAATGGCCGCTATTATGAAAAGTGTAAAAAGCCGCTGCGGCTCAATATCCACCGACCCGCCTGCTATATTTTTTCCGAATAAATAATCCAGGGCGCTCATATGATACGCTCCCTTTTTATACACATACTTACCATATGGGAACGCATAGGAGACCATCATAAAAACTGCCAGCAGCACCTGCAGCGCCGGTATTACCCGCTTCTGTTCCTTAAAACTGTTCATCATCTTTTCCCCCTCACCATCCGTATCCTCCTGTCCTTCTTCATTCCATATATCTCTTGCGGTAATGCATGGAAAGAATATCAAAAAGTAAATGAATCAAATAATCATCCATCTTAGTCTCGCTCATTCTAATCCGAAAGAAAGCATCTGCGTACTTTTCATAGACATTCACACTCCCTCTTGATACTATAATCATCTTAATTCCCAGATTGTGCAGCATCTCTACATTCTGCCGCCCGTTCTGCGTGGAAAACAGAGGCGCTATCACAACCGTATTGTCGTGTAAGGTATCCAGCGCCTTCTTCATCTCACTGTACCCCTTCACATGCCAGGATGCCTTCCCGTGCATCGCCAAATCCACCTGGAATGCATGAAAGTCCAAATCACCGTGGGAATAGATGAGAATTGTCTCCGCCGCATGAAGCAATTCTACCGCACGTTCAATTTCATCTAACGACAGCCCCTTCTCCAGCTCATCAATCTGCGTTTTTACCGTCTCTAAGTAATTTTCCTTCAATTCTGCATAGTCGATCTGATATTCTCCAGGCATTTTCAAATTCAGCTTGGGGGAATTAAATAAATCCATGGCAAGCTTATATCGAAATGTAGAGAAATTTTCAAAGTTCAGTTTCTTTACAAACCGGCTGATCGTCGCAATCGAGCAATGGCAGATATCTGCAACCTGCTGTATGGATGCCCCGGGAATTTCATCCATATGTTTAATCATCTGCACCGCGATGTCCCACTCCGTCTCATTGGCCATATTATCGTTGACAATCTGAATAAGGCGGGTGATTGAATCCGTTAAATAGTCAATATACATCCCTTTCCCCCTCTTAAAATCATATCATTTCAACTCGTATTTTCAGTGTAACACAATTATCTTTTCATTGCAATTACATGTTTATATTCCTTTTTTCTGAAATTATATTTTTCTTTTCTTTCTTAATATTTTTTTCAATGTTACGCATTCTTTTTCATATAAGCGAAAATACTTTCACACATTCACAAAAAATCCACTATTTTGATGTCGCTTTTTAGGAATATTTTTGCTATAATTGTAAACAGAAGCAAAACTAAACATTTTATTCAATATAAAGGAAGGACGGTTTACTTATGAAAAAAAGATTACTTTTATCACTTCTTTCATTCCAAATGGCAGCGACGCTCCTGGTTGGATGCGGCACCACATCGGAAGAAGCAGTTCCGAAAAGCAGCGGCAGTGAAAATTCGGAAAGTACCGAAAGCACGGAAGCGGGGGAAACGGAAAACAGCGAAAACGAAATAACAGAAATCAATTACTGGACGTGGGAAGCCGGTGACGGCACGGCAGGCTCTAACTCATTGGGGGATGAGGTAGAAGCCGCAATCAATCAGATCACGGAAAAGGAAATCGGCGTTCACGTCAACTTTAACTGGGTAAACGGCGCCGACTATGCCACGCAGCTCTCTCTTGCCATTTTAAACGGCGAACAGGTTGATGTGGCAGACTATTATTACTCCGGAGCCGGTACCTTCTCACAGTTGTATTCCAGCGGATCTCTTATGGAAATTACAGATCTGGCAGCAGAGTATGCGCCGGAGGCCATGGAGACGATTGGCAGCGAAGTGCTCTCCGGCGTTACCCTGAACGGAAAGCTGTACGGGGTTCCGACTTATCGGGTTTTGAATTCTAATTTCTATATTATTATGAGGGGAGATATCCTGGATAAGCTGGGGCTCCGCGAACAGGCCAAAAACATGAAAACCTGGGCTGACTATGAGAATATTATGGCGGCCTTCAAAGAAAGCGGCCTTCCCGGCTATGCGACAGGCGGCGGCGCCGGATTCGGTATGATCAGCAACAACGGCTGTATCTATCAGGGCGAAAACATAAGTGACTCCTATATCTTCGATCCGCTTGGAGACGTTTACTTTTCACTTGCGACCGATCAGAACGGTAAAGCGATGAATCAGGTGGCAATGGAAGAAACCCAGAACCAGTTTAAGATGTTCCGGAAATGGATGGACGCCGGATATATGTATCCCGATTCCGCCTATGATTCTACAGGCGCCAAGGAATTGTTTAATCAGGGCGTACTGTTCAGCGTATTTGCCGCTTCCGAATATGGGGTGGAAACCAGTTGGAGAGCCTCCAGCGGATATGATGTAGAATGCTATCTGGTAGGCGAATCTCCACTAAATACCAGCAACGCCCAGAAATTCGGCCTCGTTCTGCCAACCACCTGTAAAGAGCCTGAGGCGGTTATGAAATGGATTAACCTTCTGTATACAAACCCTGACATCATGAACCTGATCACCTGGGGAATCGAAGGAAAATCTTATGAGGTAGTGGATGGTGTTGCACAGTACATCGGTGATGCGGACGCATTGACTTCCGGCTTCCATAATAACGATTATAAAATAGGAAACGCATTCTTATGCCTGCCCTGGAGCGGCGCGGCTCCAACCTTCCGTGAGGAATCACTGGAATTTTTCAAGGGCGCTCCTGCCTCCAATTACCTTGGCCTGACGGTCAACACCTCGGATCACGAATCTCTAATTGCTGCAATTTCTGCTGTTACAGATGAATTCCACGGCCAAATGTGCGGCGGATTCTATACCGACGATCTGTACCAGGAATATCTTCAGAAACTTAAGGATGCCGGAATTGATGAGTATATCGCCTTATATCAGGATTCTATTGATAAATTTATGAAAAAATAGATGACTGACTAAATGATGCTTTGCGAACATTAAAGAGATACCATAGAAAAATCCTGTCAAAATAGACGTCTCTCTATCTTGGCAGGATTTTTTAATTCAGCTTCTGTCATACTCAGAAAATGTATTATGGAGAACCGGACTAACCATTTATATCGATATACCAACAACACATTGTATCAATTATTGTTTCCAGTTTTTTGGGCAGCTCCAGCCTGATTCTTTTTCCGTTCTTCCACCATCTGAACAAACCATTCCACCGTGGCCGGATCCTGATGGGAGAAAAATGAACTCGCTTTTTTATCAAGGGAAGCTATTTTCTCCATATCCCCATCGCTCAGTGAAAAATCGAATACATCGAAATTTTCCACCATGCGCTCATAATGAACGGATTTCGGAATTACCACCACGCCTCGCTGGATATTCCATCTCAGCATAATCTGCGCGGTTGTCTTCCCGTACTTTGCTCCCGTCTCCATCAGCACAGGGTCCTCAAACAGGCCGCCTCTTCCTTCGCCGAAAGGCGCCCATGCCTCTATCTGTACGCCGTATTGATCCATATACTCTTTGGCGAGAATCTGCTGGTTATACGGATGTGTTTCCACCTGATTGACCATCGGGCGGATGCGGGCAAAGGAGGCCAGATCCACCATCCGGTCAGGATAGAAATTGGAAATCCCGACCGCACGCAGCTTTCCCTCCTCATACAGTTCCTCCAAAGCCCTCCATGCCCCGTAATAATCGGCAAACGGCTGATGCAGCAGCATCAGATCAAGGTAATCAGTCTGCAGCTTCCTCAGTGATGCTTCTACTGATTTTCTGCACTCCTCATAGCCGTAATGCTCCACCCACACCTTCGAGGTCAGGAAAATATCCTTTCTCGGGATACCGGACTTTACAAGCGCCGTTCCAACCTCCTCTTCATTAAAATATGCCTGTGCCGTATCGATTGAACGGTAACCCGCCCTCAATGCGTCAAGCACGCATCTCTCGCATTCTTCCTTTGACACCTGATAGACGCCATAACCCAAAATCGGCATTTCCATGCCATTGCTTAATTTTACGTATTCCATTTTATTCTCCTCTGTTCAATAAACTGCGCTGCCCGCAGGTTTCTGCCTTTCCTGTCTCTACAGCGCACCCACTACGTGATGCGGCACATAGGCCTCCTCAAGATAATCAATCTCCTCTTTTGACAGCTTTACGGAAAAACTGCCGGCCGCGTCGTCAAGATACTTTGCCTTCGTTGCACCGATCACCGGCGATGCCGCACCCTTTGCAAACTGCCAGGCCAGGGCAATCTGCGTCATCGTCGCATCCTTCTTCTCTGCAAGCTCAGATACCCGTTTTACGATGACCATATCGCTTTCTCGTGTTTTGTCGTATTTTCCCTGTGCCGTCACATCGGTTCTGCTCCTCAGTGTATCCGCAGACCAGGTTGGACGCGACAGTCTTCCGGCCGCCAGCGGGCTGTATGGGGTTCTCGCCACATTCTGCGTGTCACAGATCGGAATCAGTTCCCGCTCATCTTCCCGATAGAGCAGATTATAGTGGTTCTGCATGGAAACAAATTTTGTCCAGCCATTCTTTTCTGCGGTGTACTGCATTTCCATAAACTGATATCCGTACATGGCAGATGCGCCGATGGCCCGTACCTTACCGGACTGAACCACCTTATGCAGGGCTTCCATCGTCTCCCCGACAGGCGTATCATAGTCGAACCGGTGGATAATCAGGAGGTCAATATAGTCTGTGCCCAGACGCCTCAGCGAACCTTCCACCTCTCTCAAAATTGCGTTCTTTGACAGTCTGCCTTCATTAAAATAGACCTTCGTAGCGAGAACCACCCGGTCCCTCGCCGTGTTGTTTCTGATCGCCCTTCCGAGATATTCTTCACTTGTCCCCGCAGAATAGCAGTTTGCTGTGTCAAAAAAATTAATCCCCAAGTCCAGCGCATGTCTGATAATCGCTTCACTCTCCGCCGGATTCAGCGTCCAGGCATGCATCTTGCTGGCAGGGTCTCCAAAACTCATACAGCCCGCGCACAGGCGGGAGACCTCAATGCCAGAATTTCCTAACGTTGTATATTCCATTTTTTTAGCTTTCCTTTCTGTACAGAAACATAAATTACTGCCATACCTCTTTCGCCATATGGAACACGGCCCACGCCTTCGGCCAGCCTGCGTAAAAAGCAGCATGTGTGAGGATCTCGGCGATCTCTTCCTTTGTAACGCCGTGTTTCTTCGCATTGAAAAGGTGGAATTTCAGGGAACTGTCCAGAATCCCGCTCGCCATCAGCGCAGTCACCGTGACGATACACCGGTCCCTCGCCGACAGCTGCCCCTCTCTCGCCCACACCTCTCCAAACAGCACATCATCATTTAATTCTGCAAACTTCGGAGCAAAATCTCCCAGCTGTTCTTTTCCAGCCGTCACTTTTTCCATATGTCTGTTCCTCTCTTTCTCCATTGATCAGGTATTAAGTACACAATATCAGATATTGTCTGCTCTTGTTTTCTGTTATCTCAGTTTTCTGTCATCCCAGTTTGTCGTAATCTTCCCCTGTAACCGGCTCGCACCATTCATTTCTGCAGTATTCTCCCGGTACCTCAACAGCCAGATGCTGGAACCAGGAATCAGGCGCGGCGCCGTGCCAGTGTTTCACTCCGGCGGGGATGGCAACAGCATCACCAGGCTTTAATTCTCTGGCCTCCTTCCCCCATTCCTGATAATATCCTCTTCCCGCTGTCACCAAAAGAATCTGCCCGCCGCCTTTGTCCGCATGATGAATATGCCAGTGATTGCGGCAATAAACTGGACTCCCCCTCCGCAATCCCTTGTAGTTGCTAGCTTTAACGGCATACACATTTGTGCTTTGTGCGAATCTTTTCTGACGAGCAGTTTCTACCAGGTTATTTTTCTATTTCTTCCTCGTTCCAAACCTCTTTTGCAAGGTTGAATACTGCCCATCCCTTTGGCCATCCTGCATAGAATGCTATGTGGGTGATAATCGCTGCGATTTCTTTCTGTGTTACTCCATGATCCTTTGCATTCTGTAAATGGAATTTTAAAGAAGAATCTGTAATTCCCTGTGCCATCAGTGCTACGACTGTGATAATGCTTCTTGTCTTTAAATCAATATCTTCGTTGTTCCAATTCTCTCCGAACAGAACATCATCGTTGAAATGTGCAAACTCCGGTGCAAATGTTCCCAGAGCATTTCTTCCTGCTGTCTGTGTGATCTTTGCCATGATATCAACCCTCCGTCTTTCTTATTTATGGTAATTTGTCATACTCTTCTTCCGGTAAAAACTCAAGCCATTCATTGGAAGCTCCCTCTGCTGGAACTTCAACAGCCAGATGCTGGAACCAGCTGTCTCTCGCTGCCCCGTGCCAGTGTTTTACTTCTGGTGAAATATTTACTACATCTCCAGCTTTCAATTCACGAGCTGGTTTTCCTTCTTCCTGGTACCATCCTCTTCCACCAGTAACCAGAAGAATCTGTCCACCTTTATGATGGATGTGGTATGCATTGATTGTTCCCGGAGCGAAAGTAACCAGACCAACTGGTACTCTCTCTGTTGTAAGCATATTCAAATAGCATTCACCTGTAAAATACTTTGCGAATGCTACGTTTTCTTCACCGATTGGAAATACGTTACCTCCACCTAAGTCTTTTTTCATCTGTTCGATATCCATAAAAAATTCCTCCTTGCTCTTTTTATTTTATGGTACAACCTGAAGTAAGCTCTAGGTCAATAGATTTTGCAACTTTTTACATAAAGTTCATAATTTTTCTGTGACAGTTTGCATTTCAGGTACACTCTATTTCTTATCGGTATCATCATACTCCCATATTGCTTTCTATGTCCAATACCCATTATTATGGGTTGCTTAATGCCTTTTAAGCATAATTTGTTTCTATATCACAATGCAAAACAGATCTGCTGTATTCTGGCAGACCTACTTTGCATTATGATATAGCTTAAATCTGTTTGATAAGATTCAACTCTTTCTTGGATAGTGCTTTTTTTAACTTCTGGTTTTCCTTTATTAGATTCTCATTTTCGCTTTTCAGTTTCTGTAGCTGTTGCCGGAGCAGATTCATTTCCGCTTCCATCGCCTGACTGATAATGTTTCTCCTTGGATCCACCATACCAGCCTGCTGTTCCATTGCTGCATCAATCTCACCTCTTACAATCGGATTCTTGTAAAAGAATCCTCTAGATAAACCAGTCTTTTGCATCAGTGCTGGTACGGACACCTTTTCTCTCTCCAACACCATTGTCCGTATTGTCAGGACTGCCCGTTCCACTTTTTCTTCGCTCTTTCTTTTATTCAATTCCAGCATCTTGTCGTATTTGCTCATATTCTTCTCCCCATCCGTCCAGACTTGCCAGTATAATCTGTGACATAAAATTTCTAACTTCTCTTGTTTCATCTGCCATCCGCTGATTGCTCATTTTTCGGTAATATTGGACACTTCGTACTCCCTTATGTCCCAGGAGCTTCGCTATCGTCCAGTCATCCACATGGAGTTCCGTTAATTTTACCCCATAGCAGTGCCGGAACATATGCGTTCCAAATCCGAATAAGTTTCCGCTGTCATCCCGGATATCTTTTTCATAGATCATTCGAAGCACTTTATCCTGCAAGGTTTGGTAACTGATTGGTCTCTCCGGTTTGTTCTCGTCCGCAAAGATATAAATGCTTTCAGGATAATGCTCATTTGCATAACTGACTGCCTTTCCAATCAGCTGTGCCAGCTCCCGGCTGATCGGTTTTTCATATCTTCTTGTTTTCGGCTGGTATATGATAATCATATCCTGACGGTCATGTTTATAAAGGCAGTCTTTCCGCAAGGTCAGCGTGTCGGAAATTCTGGTTCCAAGCATCTGGTGGATGATCATTGCCCTTGCTATCTGCTCTTCCATTTTTACAATCTGGGCATTCAGTCTTTTCAGCTCACTGTCCGAATAAGATTTGAATTCTGCTTTCCGTTCTGGCGGAAAATCAGATTTTAAAAACAGTTTTGTAAGATGTGGAAAATCATAAATTTTTCCGATTGTTTCCAGCACATTTCGAAGCTTTAGCAGGTCATCCCGGATGCCATTCCCTCCGTTTGATTCTACCTTGATGTTGATTAAAAATTGTTCTATGATCTCCCGGTCAATCTCTTCGCAGGTGCTGATCTTGGAATGCTTTTCATCCAAATACTTTGAAAATTTATTCATTGCGGACAGTTCACGTTTTATACTGCCAAGGGCTTCGGTTTTCAGATGATGGTAAATTGCTTTTTTTACTTTTTCCCGAATATCTGGTTGCCGGATTCCTCTGAAATTTAGTGTCTTATGGTTGACAATCGGATTTGTCCGCAGGATAAGCGGAAGCCTTTCCAGATGCCAGATATCCTTTGCCAGCTCATTGGTTTCTGATCGGTCCAGTGTAAATTCCAGAAGGCTTTCAAAATACCGGATCAGGGCAGCTTTTTCCACCGATTCAGTCTGAATGTTCGTCACTTTATGCTTCGTCAAAGCCCTACCGTTTTGTATCATCCACATTTTCAACTGCTTTATCCAGAAGTCTTTTTCTCTGTCAAGCAGGCTGTTTTCCTGATGGGATGACTTCTGAAAAAATTCACATAAGCTGTTAAAATAATGCCTTTCCCTTTTTATGGTCAGGATGGATACCTGCGTTCCACGGTAGTAAATGTATTCGACAAATTCTGTCTGAAGCTGGTTTCCCGGCAGTTTATCCAGATCAAAATATTGTTCCTTATTCAGCTTTTCCTTTTGCTCATCGGTAGCCAGCTTATAACATTCCAGTTGTTGGAATTTCAGTTTATTATCCATGCTTCTCTCCTTTCTGCATACAGGCAAGCAGGCTGTTTTCCTCTTCCTCAAAGTATGCGTCATTTTCTTTAGCAATTTTTCTTGGCATATAATCTATATACTGCATGGTCATTTCCTCAAACGTATGTCCCAGATAGTCCCGGATGCTTTGGATTGATACGCCATGCTCATAAAAATTGGTTGCTACGGTATGTCGGTAATCATGAGACTTAAAAATATATTCTCCATTCTGTATGCCTATCTGGGAGCAGTATTTTTTCATCTGCCCCATGAAGGTGCTTTTGGAAAATGCTCCACCTTTCCGATTCCGAAAAATGTATGCTTCTTTTTCGGTAGGGTGCTTTTTCAGATAAACCTGCATCAGACGATACAATGTTACCGGAATGGGAACCCTTTTATAATTTTTCATTTTCACCTGGTAGACCTTCATCCAGCAGTCACCATTCTGGATATAATACGCATCCCCTTTTAAGGTGCAGACCTCACTGATCCGGAGTCCCACACACCAGAGATGTAAAAACATCATTCTCAGGTGTTCAGGAAACTGTGAGAGGTTTTGGATAATTTCCATATACACATCCTCTTCCACACTTCTGTCATGGTGGACTGGGATCTGTTTTTCCAAGTAATACGATGCATAAAACGGAACCTTTTTTATATACCCCTTTACTTCCAGAAATTTCATAAAAAACTGTATTCCCGAAACATTGGTATTAAATGTCTTTGCTCCCATAGCACCATTCTGCAAATTCTTTAAATATACATCAATCAGGCTGGCATCACACTTGGTAACTTCCAGTTCGCTGATCTCCTGCAAAAAATTTCGAATGGTTCGGAATCTTTCGTACACCGTACTGAGCGCTAGTTCTCCGATTCCAATTTCGTACTTCATATATTCCTGAAGCAGCAATCGATTCTTGGGCTGTAGAACTTCCTGAAATGATATTTTTTCTATACTGTCACTCTGGTTTATTCTTTCTTTGGCAATACGAAACCGCTCTAAATACCAGATGGTAGCATCCCATCTTGTTTCATCAGTTTCTATAAAAATCACTTTACGGGCAGTTTCCACAATGCTCTTCAGTCGTTTTCGCCGTTGCTCTTTCTCGACTTTCTGCTTCAGGTAGTCCTGAAATGCTGTTTCCTGTTCCAGCTCCAGAAGCTGGATATCTGTAATCTGCTCCCGGATGCAAAATTCGTAAAAAAGCTGTAGCCCGGTCAGTTTATATTCCCTCAGTCTGGAAATTTCATAATTCTCCAGAATATATTCCAGCACGGTAAAAATCTGACGTTTCAGTTTCTCACTGGCTGCCGCTTTAAAATTCCAGACCATGTTGCTCCGACACCGTACCGTTTCCACACTCTTTACGATTACAGGATCTGAGTGGTATGGAACAAAAAGTATTTCATTTTTATATTTCCATTCACATTCCCTCTGTCCAGCCGGAGTTTTCATCCGTTCCCGGATGTACGCCTGCCGTATCCGGTCGAACGTTCCGGTATATCGGTAAATGTAATTTCGCTTTATCAGCGGTGTTATGTATAATTCAAATTTCATTCGCAGTTCATAATCTATTTCCGAAAAATGTTCTACCATCTCATCTGCCAGAAACAGCAGAATCTGTTCTGTAATGGAACTTCCTGCTTCCTCTTTTGCAAACTCCCGGATTTCTTTTCGTAGCTGCTCAATCCGCCTGCTCCGTTCTTGTTCTGCCTCTATAAAAGACTGTAAAAACGCAGGCATAAAAACCACCTCCTATAGCAATTCCTCAATCCCATACAGGGAGGAGTGTTTCTCGTAGAATTCCTGGCTGGCATCCAGCAGTTCATCATCCACAATGTCCAGATAATTGATGGTTGTCTGGATGTGGCGGTGTCCATAGGCCAGCTGTATCAGTTCCAGCGACCATCCTGCTTTTCTCCGCTCATTTCCAAAGTAATGCCGGAGCATATGAGGCGTGATCTTAATCCCTGTTTTCTTATCCATTCTTTTTAGCATGGAGTATACTGCTTCCACGTTCATTGGTTTTCCGATATTATCCCCGGAAATATTCACAAACAGGCTTGTCTGGTGCTGAAGGAGTTTTCGGTACTCTGCAATATACAGATTTAAAAAATCGAAGGTATCTTTGCTGATCTTCGCACTTCGGTATTCTGCATTCTTGGCTCTCGCTCCATTTTCATTGTCCTCACGGAAATATACCCGGATTATGTGGTTCCGATAATCAATGTCCTTACTATAATCAATTCCCAAAATCTCACCGATCCGGTAGCCTGTCTCTGCCAGAAGCAGCATGAGAAGCCGATCTCTTATATTGGTACACGCTTTCAGGATTTCTACAATTTCATCTTTCTTTGCTGCCCTTGCCTTATGCTCTTCCTCTTTTAAATAGCCTTTGAAGCTCCTTGACCGTATGCTTTTCTTTACACCTACCGCATCGACTGCCATAAAATAATTATAGGACAGTGCTTTCAGTTCCCCGAACTGCTGGTACTCTTCTTCTATAAAAAGATAGAACCTGAACACATCTTTTAAGTATGCGTTGCAGGTTCCATTGTTCGGAGATCTGTGATTTTCATCTTGCGTATGTTTCCCAGCTTTCAGCCAGTATAAAAACTTTACAAAGTGTTCTGTCTGTTCGACATAAGGCATTTGATATATATCTATCAATTCCTGTTCTTTTTCATGGATGTATTCCAGATAATACAGGATGGAAAGTGCGGAGCGCCGTATCGTATTCGGCGAACATTTGCTCCGTATCTTGTGCATCAGATATTTGGTAGGAAGCAGGACAATGTCCAAAGTTTCTATATCTCTGATGAAGAAATAAACTGCAGAGCCTTCTCTTTCTGTTTCCAGCTCATATCTTCTCATTTCTGCTCACTTCCTTTCCTCTAACGCTATACACAGTATACCCAACTCATGCCGATAAAGCTATCACCAATACTACCAATTCGCTCCAAACCGCCCCTGAAATACCACTAAACTTTTTGTCCTGTCTGCTACCCGGATCTGGGCAGAACCAACAACGCCACGGATGCTCTCAGCTGTAGTAACGCTCCACTTTCCGGCTTCGGATAAAATCTTCTACTTCTTCGATCCGCTCTACCATCTGGCACTTCGGAAGGGCGTCCAGAACATCTCCCCGGTACCTGCCTTTCTTCGATGCCCGGTGATCCAAAATGGACACAACGCAGGTATCCTGCTCCGTGCGGATCGCCCGTCCAAATCCCTGACGCAGCTTTTTCTGCATATCCGGCACCACGATAGTCTGGATGTAGGATTCCAACGATCGATACTGCTCCCTCTGGGCTTCATGGATGGGGTCCGGAACAGAAAACGGCAGTTTTACGATGATCAGGGACGATACCATGTCTCCCGGAAAATCCACGCCCTCCCAGCAGGAGCCGGCTGCGAACAGCACCGCATTCTCCATCTTCTTAAACCGTGCAATCTCTTCCTGGGAATTTCTCCATACCTGCACCATCGGAAACGGGATCTGGTCACGTAGGAGCTGCTGCACACTTCCCATCAGGGTATAAGATGTGAACAGTACCAGCGTATGCCCGTAAGTGGAACACACCAGATCGCGGATCTGTCCGGCAAGCTGCTCAGCCTCCTCCCTGCTTCCCTTTTTCATGGGCTTTAGGTTCTCCGGGATATAGAGCAGACAGTTCTCTTTGTAGCAGAATGGGGATTCTGCCACGCACTCCCGGACACCAGTTTCTTTTTCCAGCCCAGTCATTTGTCTGGTCCTTGCAAAACCGTTCCCGGCTTTTAAGGTCCCGCTGGTTAAGATCGCCGGAAATCCCCGGCTCCATAAGGTGGCGTCCAGATATTTCGGGATCTCCCGGTTGACGGCCATGAAGGTTAAATGTTCCCGGCTGTCCTGCTGTAAAAACAAAATATACCGCTTATCGTTCTTTAAGAACCACCCGAACAGCTCATCCATCTCTTCCAGCCGCCGAAAGATCCAGTAAGGAATGTTCCCGGCGAGCCGCCGGATCATAAGCTGAAGCCTTTCTTTCGTCTGATCCAGAAGGCTGCCAGCCCCCGGCGGAAAATAAAAACTTTCTTTTCCAGCCATGTCCTCTATGCCATCTTTCCGATGTTTTCGGATCTCTTCCTGAAGAGCCGCAAACCATTCCTGCAGCCGTTTTCCTTCGGTTCCTTTATGCTCCCTGGAAAGAAAATAGGAAATTTCCTGCACATCTTCCTTTCCAATGCTTCTTCCATACATCTGGCTGGCAGCTTCCGGGAGTTTGTGGGCCTCATCCACGACCAGTGCCCTGTAATCTGCCAGAAGCGGCCGGTACCCATTTGCTCGGTGCATGGCATCTGCCAGAAGATAATTGTGATTGCAGATCTGTAAAAAAATGTCCTCTTTCCTGGAAGTGTCCAGATGCTTCTGATAACGGCACCCGGCTTTCCCCGGACACTCCTTGGGGCAGAATTTCGGTACGCACACCAGCCTGCGGTCAAAACCGCTCAGGTTATGTACGGAATCTAAATCAAAGTTATGCCGGAGGGACTTCAATGCCTCCATCTGTACCTGATTTTTATTCTTGTCCCGGACTGCCTCCAGTCTTTGGGCCAGCCTGTAATCACATACAAAATGTTCCTTTCCCTTGCGGACAACTGCCTTTAATTCTTCCTGAAGCAGATCTGCTTTTAACAGTACATCCGATAAGAAAGGAACATATTCCTCTATGATAGCTTTCTGTAAGGCGATACTGGAAGTGGATACCACTACAGACCGCCTGTCACATCCCGAATAACCGGAATGCAGTACACTATATTTCCGCATCAGGATACAGGCCGTCAGATAGGCATAGGTCTTTCCAATACCCACTCCTGCATCACAGAGCGTAATCTCATTTTTCATAAGGGCATCCAGCATTTCATGGCAGAGACGGATCTGTTCTTCCCTTACATGAAGCCCGGCTTCCGGGAGAAGCTCCCGAAAGATCTGTTCCACTTCGCCATGTGCCCTTTTCTGATATTCATTTTTATAACACATTACTTCTCCTTGCCGGAAAGCTTATCTTACCATACCCTTATGGATGGATCGGACTGCTTCCGGTATATTCTGTCCCTGCTCCTGTATTTTCTTTATGGCAGCATTCCCTCTTGCCATCATCCTTCGGATATCCGTCCGGGAAACATTCCATGTCCTTACTTTCTGAGGAGCTTTCCTTACCTGCTCGGACAAATGGCATTCACAGAGTTTCGGATATACCACCATTGCTTCCGGCAATTCCAGCGGATACTCGATCATGGGATGGTACACAATATCCCTTACCACCTGCTCATAGCATTCCATCTGCATTCTTGCCGTACTGTCCTGGTAGATATTTTTCCCTTTCATGGCACTGTAAACCTGCGATGAGATATATCCCAATGATTCAAAACTACAGTATCCATAAGGAGTCACGCCGGAAAGGGAATCCGGATCTTTTAAAGCATTCAGATAGACTTCTTTTCCCTGGGCAATCAGCCACATCCGAAAATCAGAAAAACTATCATCACTGCACCCGGTTTCCATCATAACACCTGCCGCTGTCCACAAGCCATACTTATAAGCTGCATCCCGGTAACTGTAAACAAGATTGTGGAATTGGAGGACATCCTCCGGTGTCATATAGAAGAGCTGCTGCTTGATCCACACTGCCGAAGCATCCAGATCGGTGCCGCACACTTCCTTTGCTTTTTCAATCAGATTCCAGAATTGATCCTTGCTCATTCCACTTCTTTTTGTTTCTTCCATCTGTTCTCTCCCCTTGATGTGACGTTAATACCACAAGAATACGGCTGTAGTCTCCCACAGCCGCATGGTATCTGATATCAACGACACACTTCTTCATTGATTTCTTTTTTATCTTGCTGTTCCGCATTTGACCTCGCACCCCCGGAACCATCCCTGTTTTTCTTCTGGGAAAGGGGACACTACAGGCGGGCGGCTGGCCTGCCGCCGCTCACAGATGTCCTGGGGGTCTTTCTGATTACAACCCGGAGTCCATCTTCCGCTCTCTGGCTGGTAACGTGTATCATTATCCCCCGTCCGTGATCCTGGCGAAAGGCTGCCACCGCCTTATTCACAGCTATGCTTTCTCGCTCCAAGTCTAAGAATCTTTACCCTATACTTAATCATGGCGCTCATACTGTCACGCTTCTACGGTTGGGAACGTACCTGTAGTGCCGATATTCACTTGCCAAAGAACAGCCGAGGGATGTCCCTCTGCTTACTAGCCGATGGCAGTGTATTTTTTTATTCACTTCACAGAAAAATTTTTTATCGTGCTTCCCCGGATCTGTTTTTCTTTTTTCCTTTTGCCGGATTCTTCTGCTGTGCATCCTTCTTCCGACTTTCCTTCTGCTCTTTTTGTTCCTGCGGTGGCATCTTCATCACATGAAGTTCCCCGTTAAACAGGGTGAAAACTTCCGGTGACTGATATTTTTCTTTAAACTTTTCAATCTGCTCCGGTGTCAGCGAAGTAAAATCATCTTCTGTCAGTCCTACCACAAGGAATGTTCCGGCAATGGCATCATAGACCTGTCCTCGGTCATCGTACAATGCCCGATTTAACGGCAACCCCTCAAATTTTCCATTGCCGTTTAAAAGAATTCCAACCTCATCCTCAAACGGATAAGTCATCTCAATGTCACCGCCTACTGCCTGCTGCAGATCTTCCAGCTCATTGGGGATGCTTTTGACATAGGGTGCTTTCATCGGCTCGACTACCAGTACCGTCATCATTTCTTCCTGCATTTCGGACACTTCTTTCTCATCCATCGTATCAATCCTCCTGTCTATTCGTTCTGATAATCAGCCGATGAGAGCCTTTTGTTTTATTCAAATTTCATGGACTTTTTGATTTTCTCCCGTAACCTCCGCAGTCTTGTATAAACAGTCTGCTCCGGCAGTTCCATGTGATGGCTGATCTCCTTTGGTGCATATCCCATCATCTTCAGAACAACCATCTGAAGAGTTTTCTTGTCAGTCGATAACAGGATCTGGAGCAATTCCTCATTCTCCACGGTATCGAGCAGGGCTTCCACACTCTCTGGCTGAGACTCTCCTGATTCTTTTTCTTCCAGAAGCAGTTCCATACAGTCCAGAAGTGAGGTCTGATGTTCCCGGAATCTCCGCTCTGCGTTAAAATCGTTCCAGTCATACTCCCGGAGCTTCTGGATCGTCTCTTCATCCACACCCTGCTCACGCAGGATCTTCTCTTCCTCTGCTTTCCACTGGTTCCATCTATATTCTTCTTTTGCTTTATTGTAAGCCACTTATGTTTTCCTCCGATCTGAATTTTTGCGAAATCAAATCAGAGTATGGCGGTGCTCTGGTCCGTTCTTCCTGTCTACAGGAATGTCCGGCATTTCTGCTGTCTCCCTGCAAACACGGATCTCCTTTGTAATCATATCTTTACAAAGGCACAGTGTATCGGATGCACCTGTCAGCTAACGGTCAGAAACCTGTCAATTGACGGTCAGTTTTTATCACCTTCTTTCCAGAATAAATATAATAAGACGAATAATCTTTTTACGGATCATTCGCCTTACTGTTGTTCGTTTTCTTTATTCAATTCAAATTTGTAACCTATATCCCTGACACTGACGATACAATTCCCAGCACCATCTTCAACAACATTCAGCTTTTTTCTCAGTCGCTTTACCAGACACCAGATGATATTTTTAATATCACCAACAGGATAATCTTTCCAGACAAGCTGGTAAATCTGTTCAAACGTGTATACTCTCATCGGTGTCGCTGCTAATAAGTATAAAAAATTATATTCTTGTCGTGTTAAATGTAACGCTACATCATTCCAAAATACTTTATGTTTCTTATGATCCATTACAAGTTTTCCCTTATTAATCATCGTTTCGGATTGCTTTTGAGTTATTTTTTGTTTATTATTTCGTCGTGCCAATGAAAAAATCTGCAGATCTACTTCTTCTATAGTGCTATTTATATCCATTACACAATCTGCACCAGCGTATATTGATTCTTTTTTCCATGACATACACAATAAAGAAGAAGCATCCGCCAAAATAATAATTGGTATCTGCGTTATTTTTCTAATAGCAGATATAATATTACTTATGTTCTCTTTATAAAGGATCACTCCTATTATAAGCACATCATAAGAAAATAAACTCAAATTATGCAGTAAAATTTGTAGATTTTCTGCATAATCTGAGTTTACCTCATTGAATAGTTTTCGATATGATTGATTGTCAAAATATGCTAATATCTTGTATTTTGTGTCTTTCATATTTAATCTATTTTAGCAAAGCAACATTTTCTACTTCTTCACAGGAAAATCATCAAATGTATTGTCAATTTTTTGTGAAGCAATCTCTCTCATCGCATGCTCTTTCAGTTTTTGAAAACTTTCATCACTGACTGCATGTTCCATACGACAAGCATCAACTTCTGCAATTTGTGGATTAACTCCAACGGATATAAGTTGATGAGTAAAAAAACAATGGCGTTCGTAAATTTTTTCAGCCACATCCCAGCCAAGGTCGGTCAGGTGTATATAATGGTTTTCGTCTGTTGTCAAAAAGCCACCCTCTCGTAAAGTTCCTACTGCG
>ERZ857801.262-NODE-262-length-76127-cov-9.651028_pt1 | contig 76127 bp, 81 predicted proteins | sample MGYA00519762_ERZ857801 | MGnify/ENA primary metagenome ERZ857801 (study PRJEB31778, sample SAMEA3449368) | human gut metagenome | biome: human gut; feature: human-associated habitat; material: faeces | place: United Kingdom | collected 2010/2012 ...
CAATCTCCGATACACCATAGCCTTGGATACACAGCCGAAATATCTCTCGAACCACCTCTGCGGCTTTTTCGTCCACGAGCCAGTGCGTTTTGTCTTCCGGGTCTTTCACATATCCGTATGGCGGATTCGTACTCAGCGGCTTGCCGGACTGCCCCTTTGCCTTGAACACTGCGCGTATCTTGCGGCTTGTGTCTTTGGCATAAAATTCGTTAAAAATATTGATGAACGGAGTCATGTCGTTTTCCGACTGATTGGCACTGTCTACACCGTTGTTGATAGCAATGAAACGAATGTCGGCATTGGGAAACACCATTTCCGTGTACATACCGACCTTCAGATAATCACGTCCCAGACGGCTCATATCCTTTACAATGATCGTGCCGACTCTGCCCTCATCTACGAATCCCATGAGCCGATTCCAATCCGGCCTGTCAAAGGTAGTGCCGCTGTAACCATCGTCCACAAACAGGAATGTGTTGCGGAAACCGTTGTCATCTGCGGACTTCTGTAGTATAGCCTTTTGAGACGAGATTTGTCAAGGTGGTTTTCACCCATTAGAACGGAGTTTACCGAACATTCTCTAATAGCTATTGAGAAAATGGCGATTCACTTCTATAATATAAAATACACATTGTAAAACGATTGTTGTAAAATGGTGGTTGCTGAATAAAAGGAGGATGTTTATGCCGCCGAAACCGAAATTTACGAAGGAAGAAATCGTGCAGACAGCATTGCAGGTCGTATCACAAAAGGGTGTTGAAGCCCTGACTGCAAAAGAACTCGGCGATGCCCTTGGCAGTTCCTCTCGTCCTATTTTCACGGTGTTCAACAGTATGAAAGAGGTACAAGATGAAGTACGAACTGCGGCCATGCACCGATTTGAGAGCTTTGCAAATCAAAAGCTGCCGGATATGCCCTTGTTCAAGCAGGTGGGGATGCAGATGGTTTTGTTCGGAGCACGGGAGCCGAAGCTGTACCAGCTTCTCTTTATGCAGGAGAATCGAAACGCTGTCAGCTTTGATGATGTATTTGGTGAACTTGGCCCCACTGCGGAAGCATGTATTGGATTGATTCGGGACGAGTATGACATGAGCGTGGCGGAAGCGAAGCTTCTCTTTGAAAATGTCTGGATTTATACTTTCGGCGTAGGTGCATTGTGCGCAACGCGGATGTGTCAATTCTCCGAGAAAAAATTGGGCGAGATGCTATCTACCGAGTTTCAAGCTATGATGCTGTTTGTGAAATCCAAGTCAGGAGAAACACAATGAGCACCCCTGAAACGCAATGGATTTTGTGTCCGGTGTGCCACGGAAAGACCCGGACGCAAATCCGCAAGGACACGGTTTTACAAAACTTTCCGCTTTTCTGTCCGAAGTGTAAAAGGAGTTTTCTGATCTCACTACGGGAATGTAAAACTGAATACGAAATCAAGCCAGACGCCAAGACGCAGAGCTGAACCTGATGGGAAATCAGATTCGCTCTGCGTTGTTTTATTATTTCAGCGAATAGAAGGAGAACAAAAGCAATGAAACGAACGCTGATAAATTATTTAGGGCTGTTGGGAATGGTCAGTCTTTTATCCTATACGGCGGCAGTGATATTTTCCCCACTGGCCTATCCTGATTATCATTGGCTTTCTCAGGCGGTCAGCGATTTGTCGGCGGAGGCCGCATCGTCCAGAACCTTATGGAATCAGCTATCTGCGTTGTATATGCCGTGTGGAATCGTCTGCTGCACGGTAAACTGCATTGCTGTTGCTGGAAAATACAACAAAATGCTTCGGTTGGGAGTTTACCTGTTTGCCTTGATGAATTGGGTCACAGCGGTGGGCTATGCAATGTTTCCCCTGACCGATGCAGGAACGCCCAATGGATTTCAAAATATCATGCACCTGGTCGTAACGGGGGCGGTAGTTGCCCTATCCATCCTGGCATTGGTACTGATGATATGCGGCGGCTGTTTTCAAAGGCAGTGCCGGAGCCTTGGCTTTTGGGCAGGCGCAGCGCTATTCTTGATGATATTGGGCGCAGTGGGTGTAAATCTACTTCCACGTGCATATTTCGGCTTGGCCGAGAGGTTCAGCACCTTTGCGGCGGTTGGATTCAATGCCGTGCTGGGCATCTACCTTTACAACGATTTTTCTTGAAAACTACAAGGAGGACGCATGATGGAAATAGCAACTAAATTATTAGTGTGTGCCGGGACATTGATGCTGATTGCAGGCGCATTTTTCGGATTTTTAGGTCAGTGGCTTTACGCTGCGCTGATCTGGGCAGGCGCTATGGGTTGCTTGGCAGCAGAGATGAACGTCAAAAACCAGAACCGTTCATATAAGGAGAGCACCATATGAGCAAATACAATACGCTTTGGGCATACATTCATGAAAACGGTGAGTCTCAACTGACATTGACCTTTGATGAAATCGGTCAGATTGCCGGTGCGCCGCTGGATCATTCATTTTTGAAATACAAAAAGGAGCTGTGTGACTATGGGTATGCGGTCACCAAAATCTCAATGAAGGCACAGACAGCGCTTTTTGCCAAACGGCAGGAAGGCTGATTTATAGATTATATATCAGATATTCAAGCCAGCCTGCGGATCAAAAACAAAATCCATGTTGAAAACTTAGGGAGGAAGTATGAAGAAAGTCATGATAGGGCTACTGCTATGTAGTCTTGTGATCACAATATTGTCCGGTTGCCGGGTCAACATATCTATTGGAACAAATGATACGCTGACCAGCGAAACGTATCCGGACGCCGAAAAATATCAAATCGGTTCTTTTACCTATAATGCAGCCGGTATAAAGGCTGTTGAAGTCTATTGGCGTTCCGGTGAAGTGGAGATCACAGAATCGGATAATTCAGAGCTTCACATCAAGGAAAGCGGCGGCGAATTGCCGGAGGATACCGCCATGCACTACCTTCTGGATGACGGTGTGCTGAGAATCCGTTTCTGCAAATCCGGCGCAAAAATTCAGGTGAATGCAGCGGATAAGCATTTGAGCCTTGAAGTTCCGAAAGGAATTGACCTTTCCGTTCACACGACATCTGCACTTGTCAAGGCAGATAGTCTGGATCAGAACAATGTTTTGATTGCAGCGCTCTCCGGCAGTACCGAACTCGGCACCGTAACAGCAGACACGATTGATCTGAGCAGCAGTTCCGGTTCCATCTGTGCGGCCAGTCTTTTGGCTCAGTCGCTCAAATGCAACGCCTCGTCCGGCTCTGTTGACATAGGAGTTGTTTCGGTCGATACATTGGATTGCAGCACTTCCTCCGGCGGTGTCATGATGGACAGCGTAGTTTCCGAAACAGCCAACATCACCACAAGCAGCGGGATTGTGGAATTGACGCTGGTCAAAGTACCTTCTGCTGAAATCTACACCTCCAGCGGCACAGTCAATCTGCTGCTGGCAAATGGCGGCGCAGAAGTCCTGTACACGACTAACAGCGGCAAACTGATTACAGACCGTGTGTATGACCGAAAAGGCGACCTGTATGTGTTTGACAAAGGTGCAAGCAATGTCACAATTGAAACCTCAAACGGAAACCTTAAAATTCAGTAAGGGAGAATTAAATGAAATCACTTGATACCATTCAGAAACTTTCCAAGATCGGAAGGGTTCTCAGTAAAATCGCATTTCTTTTTTCAGTCATCGGCTTCTGTGGATGTATTGCCGGTCTGCTCAGCCTGAGCTTTGGAAACGGCAGCCTGATTAAAATTGGCGGAGTTACTCTGCACGCACTAATTTCCGAGGAATACGGTTACAACATTAAAAGCATTACCGCAGCGCTCTCCGGCTGGATGATTATCTGTGCCGGTAAAGCCGTGCTTTCTAAATTTGCGGAAGTCTATTTCAAAAACGAATTGAAAGCCGAAACGCCCTTTACGCTTGTCGGGGCAAAAGGGCTGCTGCTGCTCGGTATTCTGACGCTCGCCATTCCCACCGGCTGTGCAGTGGCCGGAAGCATTGTCGAAGGAATCATTGCCGGCTTTATGCAGGTCGAAAAGGCGGAAGCTATGGATATATATTTTGATAACGCAGCAAGCATTGCGCTGGGAATCATGTTTATTCTCGGTTCTCTGCTGTGCCGTTATGGTGCGGAACTGAAGGAACGTGCAGAAAAGTAATGGGTGCAAATACGACAAATACCGATAACAGGATATATCGTGAACTTTGTCAGCTTACAAAGAACAAAACTGCGTGGAACGAAAAAATCCCATATGTCGCCTCGTTGCTTGAAAACAGCACCCCTAAAATTGTTGCCAAAGCAATGTGGATGCTCGGAGAAATGGGGCTACTGAACCCACAGGCAATAGCAGGATATACGGCGAATGGGGCAAGAGTGCACATGGATAAAATGTGCGCTCTTGCCCTGTTTTGCAAATGGATTTATGCTTTTGCGAGTGTCCAGCTCTGGCTCTCGGTCTGGAGCTGCACCATGTGGGCGAAGATACCGCCTTCTTGCAGCAGTTGCGCAGGCGACCCCTGCTCGGCTACTGCACCATCCTTGAGCACCACGATCTTGTCCGCACCGGCGACGGTACGCATCCGGTGGGCGATAATGAGGACGGTCTTGTTCCTGATGAGCCGAGACAACGCCTCCTGAATGGCCGTTTCGTTCTCCACATCCAGACTGGCAGTGGCTTCATCCAGCAGAATGATCGGCGCATCCTTCAGGAATGCACGGGCAATGGAAATGCGCTGCCGCTCGCCGCCGGACAGATCGCAGCCGTTTTCACCGATGTTGGTATTCCAACCGTCAGGGAGCTTTTCGGCGAATTTGTCCACATTGGCGAGCTTTGCCGCTGCAATCACTTCTTCGTCCGTGGCGTCCTTGCGGCCAATGCGGATATTTTCCAGAATGCTGTTATCAAACAGCGTTACATCCTGAAACACGATGGAATAGAGGCTCATCAGCTTTTCCGGATCAATCTTCGACACATCCATGCCGCCCACGGTGATCCTGCCCCGATCAATGTCCCAGAACCGCGCCGCCAGACGGGAAATGGTAGTCTTACCGCCGCCAGAGGGCCCGACCAGTGCCGTGACCTGTCCCTGCTTTGCCGTAAAGGACACATCTTTCAGCACCGTTTCGCCGCTCTGGTAGGAAAAGCCCACATGGTCAAACACAATGTCGCAGTCCTGATTGGTCAGTTCTTCGCTGCCGGTCTGCACAGGGCAATCCAGAATTTCATTCATACGCTCGATGTTTGTGTTGGTGCCGATGATGGCGGCAAGGTTTTGCAGCGTCCCCTCCAGCGGGTCATACAGGCGGGACACCACCAGCAGGAACATAAAGAAGGTCAGAACATCCAGATCACCCTTTACCAGCAGAGCTGCGCCAGCAAGGGCAGTGGTGGCAATGCCCAGCCGCAGCACAAGTCCTGCGGAAACTACGAAGACAGCCGTTCCCAGTTCGCTTTTGATGAGTCGGCCTTCCACCGCGCGAATTTTCTTTTCCAGCCTGGCAAGATAGTCGGTTTCTGCGTTGTTGGCGCGCAGGTCTGGCATGGTTTCCATGCACTCCTGAATACCGTCCTCACAGGTGATCTTCGCCGCCATCGCTTTGCGGGAGAGCCGTTTCTGCACGCCGGAGGCCAGCGCGACGATAGCAAACGCCACAGGCAGCGGCCAGATGGCAGCCAGCGCCATACGCCAGTTGAAAAACAGCAGCGACACGGCGATGACCGTAGTGGAGAGGATCGCACCGTACAGGGGGGCAACGAAATGGGACTGGCTTTGCTCCAGCACGGCGCAGTCGTTCATGATGGAGGAGGTCAGATCGGCAAGGTCTTTCTTACCGAAGAAGGAAAGCGGGATCTTCCGCAGCTTTTCCGCAAGGTTCACACGGCGCACACCGGATTCCACATAGGTGACGAGATAGGTGTTGTCATACTCCAGCCGGGTGCAGACCACAATGAGCAGCGCTGCCGCAATGCAGCCAGTCACATAAAACGGAATACGCTTTGTTGTCAGTGTACCGTTCATGATCTCGCCCACCAGCAAGTACAGGAGCCCCACCGGCAGCATGAAGGAGATGTTTTGCAGCGCACAGCTTAAAATGCCCTTGATGTTGTCCACCGCACCCTTATGGGAGAGTGCGTAGCGTCTTTGTAAATATTTGATCATCGCTCAAGCCTCCTTTGCAACTTTCCACTGGACGGACTGCTGATAGTCCCGCCACATGGTTCCGAACAGGCTGCCCATGCGTTCGGACAGATCCGCAAAGCTGCCGTCCTCCGCAAGATGGCCATCCTTGAGCACATAAATATGGTCGGCGTTCACGACGGTAGAAAGGCGGTGGGCGATCATGATGACGGTGCGTCCCCTTGCCAGCGCATTGAAAGCTACCTGTACCTTTGTCTCATTGTCCGGATCGGCAAAGGCGGTGGCCTCGTCCAGAATCAGCACCGGCGCATTTTTCAGCATGGCACGGGCGATGGCCAGCCGCTGTGTCTCACCGCCGGAGAGGTAAATGCCCTGTGAGCCGATGATAGTATGCACGCCGTCCGGGAATTTCTCGATGATGTCCATACACTGTGCCGCACGGAGCGCCGCCAGAACTTCCTCATCCGTGGCGTCCGTCTTGCCCATGCGGATATTGTCAAGAATGCTGCCCTTGATGAGATGGCTGTTCTGGAACACAAAGGAAACGGTGTCCATCAGCTCGTTTTTGTCGATGTTCTTTACATTGATGCCGCCGATGGAAATGCTGCCGCTCTGCGGGTCAAAGAAACGGGCGATCAGCGCTGCCAGCGTGGATTTGCCGCCGCCGGAAGGCCCGACAAATGCCACCGTCTGACCAGAACCGATGGAGAGAGAAACATCCTCCAAGGCATTTTTTGTGCCGTCGTAGCTGAAGGTGACATGATCCAGTGTTACAGAACTGTCCTTGGGATGCTGCGGCACTTCCGGCTGAGAGAGTGCCGGGCTTTGCAGTACGCTGTCAATGCGGGTGATGGCATCCTGTACGATCATGCCGTTCTCGCTCATAAACATCAGCTTGGTCATTGTCACGGAGATGACCGGCGTGATAATGATGTAAAAGAGCAGATTCAGCAGCACGCTGCCATCCGCTCCGCCGTGAGAGAACAGGAAGCCTCCTGCGATTAGGAACACAAACACGCTGTTGACTGCCAGTGTATAGAAGGTCATAGGCCAGCGCAGTTGTTTCGTATAGGCAATGACCCAGCGCTCGTAATTGTCGATCGTTCCCTTGAATTTCTTGAAAGAAAATACCGTCTGTCCGAAGGTCTTGACCACGGGAATACCACGCACATATTCCACCGCTTCGTTGGACATATCCGCCAGCGCGTTCTGATACTGGGTCATTTTGTCCTGCAATTTCTTACCGGTCATGCTCGTCATCACCGCAAAGGCAAGCGCTACCGGTACAAGGCTCAAAAGCCCCAGCCGCCAATCAAAGATCAGCAGCAGCGCCAGAAGCCCCGCGATCGTCGCCATCGCCTTAGCCTTGTCCGGAAGCTGGTGGGCGAGGTAGGTTTCCGTCGCTCCGGCAGTTTCCGAGATGGTGCGGCGCAGCTTGCCGCTGCCAAACTGCTCAATCGCCCCCAGTGGCAGGGTGACAATATGCTTTGTCATGGCAAGGCGCAGATTCGTGGCAATGCGAAACGCCGCAAGGTGCGAGCACATCAGTCCCGTAATATACACCAGCACAGCGGCAACAGCAAACACAACTGCCATCCAGCCGTAGTGCGTTACATGGACGGCATTTCCATACTGCGGTGCGACCTCAATGACCTCCCCCAGGATACGCCAGATGTACCAGAACGGTACCAAAGCCAACAGTGCACCGGCGGCGGATAGCACCCACGAAAGGTAGGTCAGGATTTTGTAGCTCCCGGCATACTCCAGCAGCCGGGATAAATTGGATTGCTTTTTCAATGTCGTAATACCTCCTTCAAATCCAGCTCAATTCATCTGATTGTATGATTGTAATTCATTTCACAGTGTGTTTCCTTTATGGTTAGTTGTCTCTAACCAGCAGAAATTATAGTACATTCTTATGAAGCCGGGCTACTCCATTTTCGTTCGATTATTCCGTTTTTCCGTATTCCTTACATTGGCGCGATATTGCGACGGAGTCAAGCCATAGCGTTTTTTGAAGCACTCGGAAAACTTGCTTGCGTTATCATACCCGATATTCTGTGCGATCTGTGTTACCGACTTTGCGGTTTGCACCAGTTCCACAGCAGCCTGCTCCAGCCTGTACTCCTTGATGTAATGGTACACAGGGACACCATAAATCTGCTTGAACAGCTTTTGCAGATGGGACACAGAAATATCATGTTCCTCCGCCAACCGTGCAAGAGATACATAGTTGTCCCGATCCATGATTAAATGGTCGCGGAGATGCCGAATCAGTTCTACCTGCCTTGCAGAGCAATACGCCTCTGCACCGTCCCTTCGGGGGATGCTGCGCAGCAGCATCAGCAGCTCCAGCACTTTGAGTTGGGAAAGGCATGGGTCCATGTAGGAAATACTTTCGTACAGTTCACGGAACACATGCTCACATCGAGGCCCAGCCGAGCTGTACAGATACCATTTATTCCCCAGAAGGTTTGCCTTTAGCGAAGGAAAATCCACAGAAAACGCAGGCGCGTTCTGTTCCAGCCATCGCTGCGCGGCGGCCGGATCGACTTCAAGGCATATTCCCTCATAATATCCCAGTGGGAACCATGATTCAGATTGGCTTCCATGGAATCCGTCATAACAGCTGACAGCCATATCACCCGGCTTCAAAAGTACATGGTCACGCAAGGAAAAGCGGGTTTCAAAGCGTCCGCCCACGCAGAAATTGATTTCCAATGCATCTGTCCGGGTACGAACCTCAGTGTAGGCATTCATTTCCAGCCGCATCCGCATGGCAGTCACACCATCCAGCAGCCGATAGCAGTGGATCTCTCCGTTTCCGTCAGCAGCTTCAAGCCCGCAGGTTTGCCCCGGCAAATCAATCGCACTGTATATTCCATCATAACCGTAAATCCGGATCACAGTCATTACTCCAATCTTTATAATCGCACTTTACCGCAAGTATCTCCCGGCTTCTGCTTCCAGCGCCTGCCACACGGGATAAGCCGCGCCGTTCTCGTCAAAAAACTTCTTGATATCCCGATTCAGGGCGTTCATTTCGTCAATGGCGTTCATGGCATGGTCAGAGGCGCAGAGCTTGCCCAGCGAGGTTGCGCACATCAGCTTGAAAAAGAGCAGACAGGTTTTGCGGTACTTTTCGCTCTCAAAGCCTGCATCCGCCTTTGGCAAAATCTCATGTCCCGCGTTTCGTATGGCACGGTAGCCCTCTATGTTGGCATCAATGAGCCGATTCAGGTATGTTGTATTTCCCCTGAGTTTTTTCAGATCGCCGTCCGTTTTATAACAGGCAAAGGCCGCCGGCATCACAAAGGCCGCGTGGCAGAGCAGGTAGTCCTCCATGTTCGGCTCATAAACGACCCTGTATTTCGTGCCGCCGAAAATTTCCTCAATCAATCCTGCATTGGAGACTGCGTCCGACAGCTGCCCGATGGTGATCTTTTTCAGGTCGATGGAGACCACCCGATCAGCCTCCCGATGCCCGGCAGAGAGCGCAAAGGCAAACAGGACATTTTTCTCCGGCAACGCCGCCGCCAGCGCTCTCGCCCTCACATTGTTTCCCACAAAAACGATGTTCTTCGTCCGGTTCGTTTGCAAGGTATCCAGAGCAGAACCCAGCTGCGTATAGCGCAAGACCACAAAGATCACATCGTACTGTGCATCCGGTGCGAGCGTGGTCACCACCGGAATGCAGCTGACCGATGTGCGAAGCGAAAACTTATCCTTGATCCGCAGGCCGTTTTTTCTGATCTCCTCCGCCCAATTTCCCCGTGCAAGCAGGGTGACGTCCTTTCCGGCGCGGAACAGATTTCTTGCCAGATTGCAGCCCAAAACGCCTGCGCCGTATACCAGAATTTTCATTATTTGCCTCCGAATCCGATCTTCACGATCTGCATTTTCATCTGATTGTCGCCGACCTTGGCGAGGAAACGGAAAAAGCCACTGACGGACGGGTCACGAAGGTCATTGTAGCCCAGCATATAGCCGTGGCTGGTGACCTGCAAACGGCTGTCCCACGCGCCAATCTCACACTTTGCGTCGGAGACTGCGAAGTACGCGCCCACGTCCTTGATTTTCGCGCTTTTGAGCCATGTTTTTGCAATCATCTTCACCGCCGTCCGATTTGCAGCGTCAAACACCATCACACCGCCGGGGAAAGCGTCTGCCATTCGCTGCACCAGTGCCTTGACCTGCTCGGTCAGAAAATAATAGAACACGCCGGAGGCAAAGAACACCGCGCCGCCGGAGGCATCAATTTGAGAAAACCATGCCGTGTCGTTCAGGTCGCAGGGGATATTTTCCTCCCGCTCCCCGGCAGGCAGCAGTTCATTCCGTACAGCAATCACGTCGGGATAATCCAGATTATAAATTTTGCAGCTGCCGTTGTCGCAGACTCTGCCGGTGCTGTCCAGCCCGCAGCCCAGATTGACCACCGCCGCATTGGGGTGAGATTTCAGATAATCCCGCACCTCAAAAGCAAGGTCATTCTGCCGCATGGCCACCTCCAGTGAACCGAAACGCTGCATCAGGCTGTGGGATTGTTTCTCCGCCTCAGAAAAATCGTAGTCGATCTCGTTAATCAGCCGCACTGCCGTTTCATCTTGGTAGAGATTCGGATACAGCTCTGAGCAGGCCTTCCGCGCATACAACGGAATGATCAGCGTCTCCTGCACGGTATTTTTCTCGATTTTATATTTCATGGGTATCACTCACTTTCTGATAAATGGCAGTTCCGGCATACAGTCACACTCGGCGATGTGGGTCAGCATTCCGGCGAACCCCTTCGGATCACGAATCTGATATTGCATGTGATCGTATCCCTCAAACACGGGATAATGGCCGCAGGGGTAGGCTTCCATCACTGCTTGACGGTATTTGAAATGATCTTCTATACTGCCAAACTCGAAATAGGTATGTTTTTGCAATTCTTTTGAAAGCGGCGGAAAGGGTTTATCCTCCAGACTGTCCGAAATCTGCCGCCGCAAATCTGTATAGGTCAGATTTTTCCCTGCGGCTATAAAATACGGCTTTATGGAGTCGTCGTCACACCATAGTATCTTTTTCACCGTTCCGCCCTTGGACCAGTACAAGCTCTTGATGGCGAGATACAAAAACGGCATCATGATATGGCGTGTCGCCGAACGTATCTGAGCAAACTGTCCGCCGTCAAAGAAAACATGTCCAATGGACAACTTCGTACCTGTTAAAAGTGCCATGGCAAGATCGGCACCGATAGAAGAAGCTACAACCAGTTCAAGGTATTCAACTCCCTGCAAGTTCAGATATTCTTCCACCTGCCGGACCTCGTCTATCTTGCTGGCATATTTCTGCCCCTCGCAGTACACGGTGGAGGTGGGCAGAATGCAGAAATACCGATCTTGTAAATGGTTTGCAACCGGTTCGCTATGTCCTAAACTTCATTGGTTCCTTAAATTCCATTTTCTTAATTTTATAAACTGGAAGTTGATGAGCCAACAGACTATTATTTTTCGTTGACTTTAAGTTCAAGGATATCCGGACGTGCATAATGTCCAATCGCATCATGCTCCATCTTACAGGCGGCAGGCAGGCTCATATCGAGCTCTGCATAGATGATGGTTTCTTCATCCCAAACCGGCTTTGTCAAATAATGACCATACGGATCAATGATGCAGCTTCCGCCTCTGCACACAAATTCCGGAAGTTCCGATACGATATTGCGCTCACACAAGTCAGAAGGATACGAACTGCGTCTGATAATCATATCAGCATTTACAAAGAAACATTTCCCCTCGATTGCAATGTGCTGAATAGTGGCTTGCCATTCTGGATTGTCATTGGTGTTTGGCGAAATATAAATGGTGATTCCCTTTTGATAGAGCGCTACCCGAGCAAGCGGCATATAGCTTTCCCAACAGATCATGCTGCCGATTGGTCCCCACGGTGTTTCAGTAACAGGGAAATAATCCTTATTCGCATCTCCCCATACAACACGCTCAGAGCCTGTGGGCTTCAACTTTCTGTGTACCTTATATGACCCGTTCGGTTCAAAAATGACATTGCTGTTGTAGAGCGTTCCACTAACAGCGTCTCGCTCGGAAAATCCAAGGCTGATGTATGCCTCCGCTTTTTTGGCTGCCTCTGCGAGTTGTTGGAACTCCGAATCTCCGGCAACAACAGAGGCATCGTAGTATCGTTTCCAGTCTTTTCGTCCCTCATCGCTTCGTTTTCCCATGCTAAAACCGAAATTCATTCCAACAGGATATCCCGGAATAAACAGTTCCGGGAAAACAATTAAATCCGGTTTTTGGCTTGCTGCTTCACAAATATATTGAAGTGCCTTTTTAAGTGATGCGCTTTTGCTGAACATAACAGGCTCTGCCTGTACTAATGCGATTTTACAAGTGGTTTTGATATCCTTCATAACGACAATTTCACTCCTTTACAAATTCCGACTTGTTGACATCTTATCACATCGGTATATCGGGCGCAAGGATTGGCATGTCCGTGGGAGGGATTTAATGGAGCCTACCTGAATAAATGAAATCATACATACAGAAAAAATTGATGGTTTGTAACAGTATCATTTGGCATAAGAGAAACTGCTAAACTGAAATCAATCTCCGCTCACTTTTCTTTGTTGGTCTCTGATACCACGCCGGTATCAGAGACATTTTTTTCAAATTCGAGGGTGGTCAAAAGGGTGCCATTTTCTACATTTATTACGAGAAGTGCAAGCGAGGTGTTTTATCTCTTGGCAACTGTATCTTCTCACTCAATTTTCCCAGTACTGCACCTTGAAAACTGCATACGATTCCAAGACATCACCGTGTCCGAGCCACTATGAGCAAGTGAAAGAGGCGTGGTCAAGCCTCATTGCGACGACTGCACGGGAAAACAATGGTACACTCGTCCGGCTAGGTCTCAAACCGAGGGACGACGCACCCACAAGCATGGGCCGAGGCTGAAATGCCTGTGTCCCCTTGACCAGGGGACTTGGAATCGATATCTTAAACCTATTACTTTGTTGGAAAGGGGGTGTATGAGATGAACTGCATACAAAAGCAACAATTAGTGAGCTTTCCGAAAGTCAGGATATGGAAACCGTGGTTCCGTCACTTTAATAACCACAAGGAATTCCGAAATGAAGGAACCGTCCATCTTTTCAGTCTCATGGCACTCTTTAGCTATGCGAACTTCCGCTCAAATGAGCGTATGATTAGTGGGGAGAGATACATGGAGGCGCCTGGCCAATGGATCTGCAAGCTTGGATCTTTACCCAGAATTCTGCGTGTCCATTCCAAAAGACAAGCTCTTGAGCAATTGGACTATTACGAGAAATACGGGTTCCTGACCTATGAATGGCTGGATGAAGAGAATGAGATCATTCGCTTTTCCATCACCAATTGGAAAGAGCATTGCACAAGCCTTCAGTACAACTATTATAGCTATAAGGGCTCCGGATTCTTTTTCTTCCCATTACCTGTTGGCCGAATGCTCCTGCGTATCGCTCACAAAACAGAAGGAATCGTATTTAGTGAGTTGGATGCCATTATGGACATGTGGCTGCACACCATCTTAAACGATCCCAAGGTGCGAGGTTCGGAGTATATGCCGGTCGTGTATTACTCCAATATGCGAGGTGTGCCGTTGCTCTCATATACTTACCTAGCAAAACGTTGGGGTTGGTCAAAATCACGCGTCGGCCGCTTCATGTTGAAAGCTGGCGAATATGGAATTATCAGCCGTGTGAGTTTTTCAAGCTCACGCGGCTCTGTCATTTCAATGTGTCGGTATCGAGAAATGATTTTCGGTGATACCTGCGAAGAGCTCGAACTAAGCAGTATTGGCGAAATCATTGGCATTACAAAGGCTGCTGATTTGGTCGATCCCGATGAAGGCAAGATGGATATCAGCATTGAAACTCGCGTCCCGCCCGCTCACACTATAGGGAAGCCACGAAAAGCCTTGAGAATTCAAGTGTTTCTGGTGATCCGAAGTTCTTTTTTTGCTCGCCAAATTCCATTAGTCTTCTACAGTGCTTTAGACTGGGAGGTAACGAATCAGGAGAAGAATAGCCGCGATCCACCGACTGAGTCCCAATCCGGAAAGGAGATGAAACGATGACATCAGATAGCACTCCCGCGTTTGAGATAGAAAAAGAAGCTTTGAAAACAGAGATCGAAACCGGCATCCAAGCCGGTGTTGATCATTTAGAGGCGAAGACCGCAAAACGCAAGGATGCGGATAAGTATCATAACACAAGGCATCTACTCAAGCAGTACCGGAAAGTAGCATATGCGATCCAAATCTCGGAAGCAGATATGAATGTTCGAATGGAAATGGAGCATGGCACCCGCCTTTCCACACTTGAAGTCAATGCCGAATTGGCTGGCGTGGATTTGTCCGGTTCTAAACTGGAGGGGTACGCCAGAACAGTTATTCGGAGCAAGAACATGCTCCAGATCATTGATAACGCGCTTAATACGGTGCGAATGGATCCAGACCACGGTGAGCTGATGTATCAAGTCCTCTACCTCACATACTTCTCAAAAAAGAAGCCCGCGAATCGTGAGGTGATCCTAGCGGAACTTGATCGGCAAGGATTCCCCATGTCGATGGTAACCTATCATAGCTATCTCAACATGGCAATTCGAGCGATTGACCGCATTCTGTGGGGTTACACGGCGCGTGATTGCATGGAGATTATCAAGCAGTTTTTACCTTGAAGCACTATTGAACTATTTCCGAACGAAACTTGAAGTTCTGCTTAATTGCATCTGTATCCCCTAAATGGTAAGATGATAGCGTCGAAAAGATTCATTGATGGACTGCCTCCTTTCATCGGGAGGCATTTTTCATGTGAAGCCAGGAACTCAGGTCGTACTGCCCGAGTTCCCGGCTTTTCTTTTCGGCTCTATTTGAAAGGAGGACTTCCCAATATGAATCTAAACAAACCTGCCGTCATCAAGAAGCTGCAGGAGCGATTCAGAAATGTAAATGCAGGCCGAGGCCTATATACTGCCTTTCTCGTGCCTACGATGCTGACCATGTTTTCCACACGCGCCTTTGCTGCTGACACCATTTGGACGAAGGCGAGTGCAATCATGCAGGATGTGTACACTCAAATCCTCGGCATCAGCACCATCGCAGCTGTTGTTACTGCGGCTATTGCGCTTCTTCTGATGAACTTCTCCAGATCTGGACGAACGGTTGATGAGTCCCGTGCATGGTTAAAGCGGATCATTATTACTTGGGCCATTCTCAATAGCCTTGGCTTTATCATGGCCTATGTGACACCATTCTTTTCCGGTGGCACTTGGACTCCCTAATTACGAAGGAGAATCAAGACATGAAGAATATTATCTGTTTCTTATCCGGTATTGTCGCTGGCATTGCCATGTGCCTCACCGCAGCATACTACCTGCCTGAAAGTAGCTTCGATGATGAGTTAGGCCACTTCTAAGCAGATGCAGGAGGAGCCGCATGGGAATCTTAGACAGTATTGTTGAGTGGATTGCCACACAGGTCATGAATCTGCTGGATCTGATCACAGGGTCCGTACTCGGTGCGCTAGGCTGTGATATGAGCACGTTTCTACGCTATTTCCCAGCCGCTGAAACGCTCTATGAAATATTCGTAGCGATTGGTGTAGGCTTCATCTTACTGAACCTTGTGTGGCAGCTATTCAGAAACTTTGGGCTTGGACTGGGCCTTAGTGCGGAGGATCCAGTCAAGCTCGCCATCAAATCCATTCTCTTTATCTTTTTAGCACTTTTTGCGGATCAGATTATGGTGCTCGTTTTGGGAATCGTAGGAACGCCATACGACTGGGTGGTAGACACAGCACTTCCCCCAATCGAGTTTGCAAGTTTTGCCAGCGTAGTAACAGTTTTGGTGGGCAGCCTTGTGTCCGGCTCGGTAAGTTTGATTGTACTCATTTTGGTGCTCATCGTAGCATGGAACTATATCAAGCTTCTATTCGAGGCAGCGGAGAGATACATTCTCGTCGGCGTTCTGATCTACACAGCTCCAGTCGCATTCGCTACAGGGGCATCAGAAAACACATCAAATGTCTTTAGTGCATGGTGCAGAATGCTTGGAGGCCAGCTTTTTTTGCTGATCATGAATGCATGGTGCCTGCGCTTATTCACGAGTATGGTTGGCAGTTTTCTTGCCAACCCGTTATCCGTTTGAGGAGGTAAAGATGAAGAGAAAAGCCCATATCATACTGCTTGTATTGCTGCTCTTATGCGTACTTTCGACAACCGCCTTTGCCATCGATGAGAGCGAAGTAGAAAGTGCCATTGCGGCATCGAGCAAGGAAGAAGTTGCTGGCAATGTGTTTATCTGGTTTCTATGCGCCATTGGATTCCTTAAAGTCAGCCAGAAAATTGATAGTTTTATGGCTTCTTTGGGAATCAATGTCGGCAGAACCGGTGGAAGTATGTTGACTGAGCTCATGGTTGCCGGACGCGGCATTGCTGCTGTTGCGGGGGCTGTAGGTGGAACTGTATTTAACCATCATTCCTCAAGTAACAGCACTCACACAAATGCACAGGCCGCCGGCGCTGCTTTTACAGGTGGAGGAAACGGCCTTGTCGGCGTTACGAGACGTGCTGCTGGAAACGCGGCAGCCGCAAGCGCTACAGGCAATGCAAAAGGACTCAGCAATCTTGTGGGTGGCGCTATGTTCGAATCAAGCCTGCAAAATGGAGGCAAATTTGCAATGAGCGTTGTTGGAGCTGTGGCAAAAGGCAGCATATCCTCAGTCGGGTCCATCACCGGTGATCAGGCGGCTGCGGCATTGACAAGCTATTTGGGCTATTCGCCTGTTGACTCAGGTAGCGCACTTGCAGATGATGGTGGCCTCATCCCTCCATCTCCCATTACGTCAGAAGACGTAGTTACGCTTGATGGCGGCACAGCCGCAGGAACAGCTTCTCCTACTGCGTCTGCAAATGGGACACCTATCCCATCTGGCGCTAGAGAGCATGACGGTTCTGTGGTTGAGAGTGCACGCATTTCTGGAGCGCCACCCATATTTCAGAATGTTGAAATCGGCGGTGGACGCATCACGGGCCTTGAGGTCTCACCTGATAGGCAGTCAGATAGGGAGTTTGCTATGTACAGCACAGAACAATACATGGCCCCAACTGGCCCGTATGATACAGTCCAAACAGTAGACGGTGCCTCGTGGTATCGGCAGTATGCTCAGCCAAAAGTTGAGAAAACGCCCTATACCGATGAAGGTGACAAGATTAGGTATGAGGAACGCATCGTTTCTCAGATGCCGCCTGTTCCCAAAAGAAAGGACAAAATCTAATGAGTGATGAAAAAAGCCAGCAGCAAACATCGACCGAATCCACAGTTGCGGGTGCCGCAAAGACTGGCAAAGCAATTTCCAATATTGCCAAGGGCGCAGCTGCAGGTGGTGCTCATGGTGCGGCAATTGAAGCAGGGAAGTCTTCTGCGAAATGGCTGATTCCGTTGATCGCGGCAGTTTTGTTGCCTCTAATTCTTGTAGCTATGCTTCCTTCTATCATCTTCGGATCATTATTGGGCGATGGAACGGACTCCCCGAATGGAATCTCGAACGATGAAGTGTTAGTCCAGAATATGACAGCCATCAACGAGGGCATCAGTTCCATCCTCTCTGAAGGATTAACGGATGTTCTTGAACGCATTGATTCTGATTTTGCATCGTCCGGCTGTGATGGAAAAGAGATCAACAATCCCTTTGGCGCTGATGTGGTGTTTAATGCAAATGCGTTTGTTTCCCAGTATTGCGCACACAAGGACACAGATATTGCATCTATTTCCAAGGAAGATATGGAGGCTTTGCTCACCGCTAACAAGGATAAGCTCTACTCTTTTGCTTTCACGGATGAAGAGCGAGAAATTCCCCCTGAGCAAGGTGACGAAGACTCGGGCGAAACCATTCATGAGACCATTCGGATCTATACCATCTCCTATAATGGAGAAGCGTATTTTGCCGATCAGGTCTTCCACCTGTCAGACGATCAGAAACTCCTTGCAAGCCAATATGCGCAAAACTTGACTGTCCTCTTGGGCGATGGAATTTACCAAGGTCTAAGTGAAACAGAGTTCTCAGCAATGGGCCTATCCTACGACGGGGTCATTTTTGCTGACGGCGAAACACAGGTTGTCTATTACAATCAGTTAGATGAACGGTGGAAGTACTCGCCCTATGGTACAGATACGATTGGTGGTTATGCCTGCGGCCCGACTGCAATGGCCATAGTGATATCCAGTCTTACCTCAGAAACCATTGATCCACCTCATATGGCACAATGGGCATACGAGCACGGGTACTGGTGCAGCGGCAATGGTTCTTATCGTTCTTTGATACCAGGAGCAGCGCAAGCGTGGAGCCTGAGTGTCGATGGCTGCACAGCTTCTGAACCACAGCGTATCATTGATGCGCTTGCGGAGGGCAAGTTAGTCGTTGCACTCATGACGAAAGGCCATTTTACATCGAGTGGCCATTTCATTGTCCTGAGAGGCTGCACATCCGATGGGAAGATACTCGTCGCAGATCCTTCCAGTTATAAGCGCTCCGAGAAGAGTTGGGATATGTCCATTATCCTCAACGAAGCTAGTAAGCGCGCTGGATCCGGTGGGCCGTTTTGGATCATCGGAAACTGACAATAGAATAGAGGCAGAACATGAGCAAACCGAACGAAGAACGGGATATTTACTATATCCCGCCAAACTTTCTTGCAAGTGGGCGCTTATTTGGCGGCATGATTCGAGCACGCAATGCGATTGAAGCTTGCGTGCTCGTTTTGTTGACGGGTATTCCCATCATCAAGTTGCCTATGTCGCTTACTGTGCGGATTATCATTCTTTGCCTGCTCCCACTCCCGCTTGGTATTTTTGGCATCATCGGTTTTGAGGGCGATTCACTTTCGGAATTTGCGATCAATTGGGTTCGCTGGTTCATTCACCGGCGGAACCTTTATCGCTCTGATGTCACTATACCTGAAACCGCTAGGAAGCAGAAAAAGAGGATATGGGAGCAAGAAGCTACCAAGCCGCCCGAACAGTTAGGCATTCGGATCAAGCAGCCTCGCAAGAAACGAAAACGCCCTACAAAAACCGAAAAGCAGCTCAACAAAAATAATCGCAAGATGGTGCCAAGTCACAAAAAGCAGGTGACTTACTCGGAAGACTTTGTTCCAGTAAAGGATATCCGCAACGGCATTATTGAAACGGAGGACGGTCGTTACATCAAAGTCCTCGAAGTTGAACCGATCAACTTTCTTTTACGCAGTACATCTGAGCAGAAGAATATCGTTGCCAGCTTCGCGAGCTGGATGAAGATTTCCCCCATAAAAATCCAAATCAAAGTGTTGACAAAGAAGGCCGACATCGGAAAACACCTGAGTACCATTGAGCGGGATATGGAGTCCGAGAGTAATCCAAAGTGCCGAGAATTGCAGCTGGACTACTATCGCCTTATCCAGACAATTGGCTCGCGAGAAGCAATTACCCGCAGATTCCTTGTGATTTTTGAGTATGAAGCTGTCACGAATCGCAAACCGGAGTACTCAGAGATTGTCTCGGCTCTGGAAACAGCTGTTCAGACAGCGCGGCAGTATTTCCTACACTGCGACAATGCGGTTGTTACCCATGATGACGAAAACGCCTTCCTGTTGGAGATCCTCTACACCATTTTCAACCGATCAACTTGTGAGGTAAAAACAGTTGAGCAGCGCATCGGGGAGCTCCAGCTAGCTCGGAGGGATACCGACATTACAGTACCAGTCTCCCTTAAAAGTGTACTGGCACCCGATTCCATTGACTTGACTCATGGGTCATATGTAGTAATGGACGGAGTATACCATGCATATCTCATTGTTCCCTCAGATGGGTATAATCCTCGCGTTGTGGCTGGGTGGACGAGTATTCTCGTCAATGCTGGCGAAGGGATCGATGTCGATTTCTATTTTTTCCGCGAGCCAAAAGAACGCATTCAGGCTAAGCTGGGTCAACAGATCCGAATCAACCGCAGTCGCTTGAAAGACACCTCGGATACCAATTCGGACTTTGATGATTTTGAAAGTGCAATACGTTCTGGCTACTTTCTGAAAGAGGGCCTTGCAAATTACGAGGATTTCTACTATTGCAACACACTAGTCACAATCACTGCAGATACACTCGAAAATCTGGAGTGGCGTATATCTGAGGTGCGTCGGTTGATGGTTTCACAGGATATGGATATCCGGATTTGCCGATTTCGTCAGGAGCAAGCGCTACTGTCGATCCTCCCGATTTGTAGCTTGAATAAAAAGCTCTTTGAGGCGAGCAAGCGAAATATGCTTACCTCTGCGGCTGCCAGTTGTTATCCTTTCACCTCGTTTGAGATGAGCGATGAGAACGGCATCCTGCTCGGAGTCAACCAGCATAACAACAGCTTGGTCATAGTTGATATCTTCAATAGCCGCGTATATAAAAACGCCAATATGGTTCTTCTGGGAACCAGCGGTGCCGGCAAGACCTTTACGCTCCAGTTGATAGCTCTCCGCATGCGTCGGAAAGGCACCCAGGTCTTCATCATAGCACCTCTCAAAGGCCATGAGTTTCTGAGAGCCTGCAATAACATTGGCGGTGAGTTCATTTCCATTAGTCCGGCATCGAAGCAATGTATCAATGTCTGCGAGATCCGCAAGCAGGATCTCAGCGCCAATCAGTTGATCGATGGCGTAATTAGCGAGAACTCGATCTTGGCAAAGAAGATTCAGCAGCTGCACATTTTCTTCTCACTACTAATTCCAGATATCAGCCATGAAGAACGGCAGCTCCTTGACGAAGCGCTAATTCGAACCTATGCGAAGAAAGGAATCACGCACAATAATGAGTCGCTGATTGATCCAGAGCATCCGGATCGCTACCGGGAGATGCCGCTCCTTGGTGACATCTATGAGATTCTAATGGAATCTCCCGAGACGAGGCGGATGGGTAATATTCTGAATCGTCTCGTGAATGGATCCGCCAAAACCTTCAATCAGCACACAAATGTCCAGCTCGACAATCTCTACACAGTCCTTGATATTTCCGAGTTAACGGGAGAGCTTCTGCCTGTAGGCATGTTTGTCGCACTCGACTACGTCTGGGATAAAGCCAAAGAAGACCGCACAAAAGAAAAGGCGATCTTCATTGATGAAGCATGGGAACTTATTGGAGACGATGATACCAATAACCCAAACAACGCCAAGGCCCTTGCAGGCGAGTGGGTTCAGGAGATTTTCAAGATCATTCGTGGCTACGGCGGTGCGGCCATTGCTGCCACCCAGGATATTGGCGACCTTGATCGAAGCCGGTTCGGCAAAGGCATCTTAAATGTTGCAAAGACCAAAATCATTTTGAACTTGGAAAATGATGAGGCGCAGCGCGTCCAGCACATTCTCCACTTATCTGATGCAGAGATCATGTCGATCACTCGTTTTGAACGCGGCCAAGGACTGATCTCCACGAACTCCAACCACATCACAGTTTCGTTCAAGGCATCCCCCTTGGAGAAACAGCTGATTACAACCGACCGCATGGAACTCAACCAGATTCTCAAGGAAAAGATCGCTCAAAATACACATAATGTTGTCGAATGAAAACACAGCAAAAGTCATGTTTACATTAGCTCTACACTAAGCGTAGTTGCGGTTTTCCTTTACACTATGCGGTTCCCTATCTCTACACAAAGGAGATCATAATGAAGTTTTCCAATACCGTTCGAAGGAGGGAAGTTGCCTTTATGATTCGGCTGCTGACCATCTTCGGTGTCGTTGAACAGCGACAAATGCGGTTGCTCTTCGATCATATGAGCAATCGCTCCTATGGACAGATCCTCGCACGTCTCCGGCAAGAGGGTCTGGCCTATTTCTCGCCGGACGGCCAATTCCTCGCAACAAGTCGATACTCATTAGATCACGGGAAGACGCAGGAAGCCATCATGGCTTTCTGGGCATTCATCCAGATGAGAGATCATGTGCTGGATTTTTGTGCGAGTGAGCCTCCGGCAATTCTCTCATTCTCTTCAGCCGATAAGGATTATGATCTGATTTCCGGTAGCCAACGCAATATCCCATCGATCAACGCCTCTCGCACACTCGTGCCAGAGGCGTCCGTTCGTTTGATTGTCGTAGATGATATGAAGTCCCTAGATGAGCTGATTCCAAGAGATGATAACGATTATGGAGTCCTGACTGGCTCTGACGGCGTTGAGCAAATCTACAAACTGTGAGGTGTGATATGGATAACCCCAAGTACATTCAAGTCATGCGCCAAGTGGCTTCTGATTTTGATGGTATCAGCCACGAACTCTTTCAGGTCGCTAGCGACTTAGAGCGTATGGATCAGTATAACCCCCAGCAAAAACTCTTTAGTCTGGTTCGATCGGCAGAAGTATCCTCGGTTACTCTGAGAAATCTGACCGCCAGAACAGTTCGTGATGATACGGCGCCATTCTATTGTGAGGTGGCGGATCTGCTGGGGATTAAGGTCGAGGAGACTCATGATTGGCTCAAGATCTCAGTTCCCGCGATTCTTCCGAAAAGGAATCAGAGAGATAATCAAGCATTTTTGACTCGGCCACTTCGGTACGCGATTATGGACTATCTCAAAGAGAACCCAATGGAGCGCTTTGGTAGCTGCGCCATCTGCATTGTTCACAACTATGATGCTGCTCTTGGAAAAAGGCGCATTCGTGACTATGACAACATTGAAACCAAGCGGTATTTGGATGTCATTGAATCGATGCTACTGACCAATGATAGCGGTCTCCTATGCACGGTCCTCCAGGCTACGAGGATGTCTGATCGGGACAGCGCAGAGTTCTACCTGATGAGACCTGAAACGCTTTCATCCTGGGCCAAAAATCACATTAAAACAACTACCAAAACCTGCTCTGAGTAATGGGCAGAAATTGGTAGTGATTTCGTGCATACGAGCTGTCCCCACTCAGGGAGCGCAGAAATAGGTAGTGTTAGGCAATACAAATTCTGTCTGGGTGTTTTTTGCTTGGTCAGTTTTGCTCTTTTGTGAGTAGCTTTATGATGCAGCCTCTGGCAGCCTGTTGGCAGCCTTGCTGCTGATTTGATTGGAGTGTCTATGATTACATGTAAGAATGATCGCTTACTCGAATTGCTCTGGTTTGTTGGATACTGTATCGAGTTTCCGACGCAGCTGGCGGTGCGGATCGGTGGCGGCGCTGAATGGAATCGCAGGGTCATGTATCGTGCGATTCGGGAAGGCTATGTGCGGCTATATCGGAAGAAGCATAAGCGCCATGTGATTCGCTCAATGAGCTTGACACAGAAGGGATTCGAGTATGTTGCACAGAGGGATCCGGAAGCGTTATCCATGATCTATTCAAGAGTCAATAGCTCCGAACGCGTTTACCCCGGTTGGATTGACAAGATCCTGCGGCTTCACGCAATTGCCATCGGGACGGTTATGTCTAATGCGGCAGGTGCGACGCTCCTCATCTCTCAAAAGCCATCTCTCATGTCGCCTGCCAAAAGAGCGACGAATGCGGTCGTGCCGGATTCCAACAAAATCTATTACTACGCCGCACACGAGTTGCGTGTCGCCATCGAGGAGTATTCCCCGGAGTCAGTATCCAAGAGCTCACGCACGATCGGTATTATCGTCAAAGGGCGGTGTTGCTTCTTTCTTTACTTCACAGGGAGCACAAGAATGTACTGGATGAAGAATAGCGAGGAGAACTATGCTGCCGCTGTGAAAAGCCTTCTGCTCGCAAGAGGGTTCGGTATCACGTCAATCCACCAGATCGTCATCGGATCCACCATGAGTGTGGCACAGCGCCTCTGTCATGGAGCAAAGCCATTTGGGAACAAGTACTTCGTCGTTTCGACTTTCTTTGCTCAATGTCTGTTCCTTACCAATAACAAGGAAGGTGACACTCTCCTGAAGCTCATTCTCCACGATGAACTGGCAATGGAAACCAATCACGCCGCATTATCACCTTTCCACCCACCACGAATCCCTACCCGCGAATATGACGCAATCGAGACCTCACTCGACAGGCCTGTTCTTTTGAACTACCAATGTGACCTACTCATGCTATCGGATATCCACCCGATGCCGGAAGGTTTTCGAGGTAGCCCGATCATGCTCTGTTTTGACTATCAGACGCAGGTTATCCAGAGAATTGTGGGGCCGGCCATTGAGGTACGTCCGTTAGAAAGCAGATTAGATTATGGATAAAAGAAAACTGAAAATAGCACTTAGCCTTGCCGTCCTGATTCCTTGCGTGCTTTACGCTGCTGGTATCATTGCGCAATTCATTATTAACATCAATGCTTGGAAAGCGGCGGGTAGTGACTATCGTATTTCGCCAGGGCTTCCATCCTCGCAGATCAGCGAAGTGGTTCGAGCGCTGTTTCACTTTCCAGAAGGACTCATTGCCATTGGGGTTGTAGTCCTTGGCATTGCCGTACTCTGTGTATTTGGACTCCGAATTGGATGGGGCCAAAATGGTGTGACAGACTCTGATCGCAATCTGACCGTATCGAATTCTGGAAGCTACGGAACGGCAAGCTTCATGTCACCCAAAGAGGCATCTGCATGCTTTGAGGTGACGAGTGCAAAAAGGACCAGCCAAGACATCCTTGGGATGCTCCCGGATGGTCAAGTCCTGACGCTTCCAAAGGACACACGTCTCAACGCAAATCTTGCCGTATGCGGATCTTCCGGTACGGGAAAATCCAGAGCCATCTCACGAAACCTCGTTTTGCAAGCGGTCAAGCGTGGTGAGAGCGTGATCCTGACTGATCCAAAATCCGAACTATATGAATCCATGGGCGAGTATCTCCGTGAGAACGAATATATTGTCAAAGTCTTCAACCTTGTTGAAATGGATCATAGCGACTCCTGGAACTGTCTTGGTGAAGTCGGATCAAGTGAGCTCATGGCCCAGACCTTTGCTGACATTGTGCTTCAGAACACCAGCGGTGATTCGAAAGACGCGTTCTGGTACAACGCAGAACTCAACCTTCTAAAAGCGCTTGTTCTCTATGTTGCGTTGGAGATGCCTCCGGAAAAGCGGAACATCGCGACGGTGTATGACCTTCTCTATACTCAAACCGAAAAGGGCTTATCTGATATGATGGCCAGCATTAGCCACGAGCACGCGAACCAATACACGGGAGAGCTGCTTCCTCCATCACCTGCATCTGCGCCCTACGCAATCTTCAGGCAATCGAGCGAAACCGTTCGTACGAGTGTTATCATCGGCCTCGGAAGCAAGCTGGCAGTTCTGCAAGCCCAGCAGGTGCGGAATATCACCTCCTACAATGAGATCGACCTGGAGCTGCCCGGTAAACAAAAGTGCGCATATTTCTGCATCGTCTCCGATCAGGATAGCACTTATGATTTCCTCAGCTCCTTGTTTTTTAGCTTCCTGTTCATTCGTCTGATCCGCTATGCCGATGCTTATTGTGAGGGCGGGATGCTGCACCCGAAGGTAAAATTCATCCTTGATGAGTTTCCCAACTGCTGCCTTATCCCCGATTTCACTAAAAAATGCTCTACCATCCGTTCAAGAGGTTGCTCCGTCGCCGTCTTTTTTCAAAATGTCGGCCAGATGCGCAACCGATACCCAGACGATCAATGGCAAGAGATCCTCGGCGCCTGTGACAGCACGGTTTTTCTCGGATGCACAGATATGCTGACCGCTGAGTACTTCAGTGACCGCATTGGAACAGCATCAGTCGAAGTGGAAGGTACGATGCGGGAACTCAACACCATGCACATTACCGATTATACCCCAAGATTCCGTAAGACCAACTCACTTGGCCGGCGCCCATTGCTTACCCCTGATGAGGTCTTGCGTTTACCCCCGGATCAGGTCCTGATTTTCATAAGAGGTCAGAAAGTCATGCGAGCCAAGCGCTTTGACTACTCCCTGCATCCGGACTATAAAAAACTGAAGAGCCGCAAGGCAATCTTACACGAGCCTGACTGGAAAAGCAGTCAGGCTTCCTCTGTATCTGCCAGCGGTGTATCTTCACCATCCGTAACCGCGGCCATACCGGCAGAAAAAGCTAATGTTGGTTCCCAGAAGAAACCACCTGGGAAGCCACCACGCAGCACAACTCGCAAGGTCGTGAATGCGGATGAACTCTTCTAGGAAAGGAGAAGAAAAATGCCTAAGAAGAAAGTTACTGAAGCCGTTGAAGAGACCGCTCAGGAAACCATCCCTGTTGAAAAGGCCCCTGCACAGATGCCACGCCGTCAGGGTAGTGAGGATCTTCTTGAACTGAATGATCTGGAACGTGGCGTCACACGCGAGGATAGTGAAGAAGCGAAATGGGGCTATCTTGCTGGCGCAGTGCGAAGACAGCAGATCCTGACTGGAATCGTAAGCGCAGGGATGACCTATACCGAAAATGGCATGCCAATCGTTCCCATTGATTTCGAGGGACTCTGTGTCAAAATCCCCGTTCGCGAGATGACTCTGATCGAATGGCCAGAAGATGAACCGATCCCTCGAAGTGTCCGAGTCCAAATTGGGCGGATGCTTGGCGCTACGATCGACTTTATCCCAGCTGGTGTCGATTTCAAAGAGCGCGTTGCAATCGGGTCCCGTAAAGCTGCCATGTTGCAACGGCAAAAGCGCTACTACGCTTCAGGGCGTGTGAAGCCCGGCATCCTTATGGCATGCCGAGTCCTTACCGTTGGAAATAACACGATGATGGTAGAAGCGTGCGGCGTTGATACGGAAATTTACGCACGCAACGTGTCCTGGGAATGGTTTTCCGATATTGCGGATCTCCACTCCACAGGCGATCTGGTTGTCGCAAGAGTTCTCGATGTGACCTACAATGAGCAGCGTGACACTTACGCAGTCAACCTCTCAATCAAGGACGCCTCTGAAAACCCGGATCGGGCAGCCTTAGAGAAGATCGTCCCCAACTCCAACTACTTCGGCGTTGTTACCGGTGTGAAAGACCGCGTTTTCTTCGTCCGTCTTCAAGCGGGTGTCAATGCCAAAACGAAGCTGTATCGCTCCATCGACATGCCCAGCAGATTGGATACGGTCAGCTTCCGCGTCACAAGGGTCGATGAAGAAAACGGTATTGCGCTTGGATTTATCACCAGAATCATTAAGCGCCATACCAGATTGAGGTAACCCAACATGAACTATTCTCCCCGCAGCCGCGATGCGATCGATGAACACTGCAGGGAGGTCATTCGGTCATGCCTCAATATCGTGGAGCAGCATGGTGACACATACGTTGCCATCCACAAGGACGATGATATCGAATGCATCGTCCTTGTCTCCATGATCCGAAGCTATCCCATCCTATCCATCATAGTTGCAGACAAACTTCTGCTCGCAGATATCAACGCGGAACAGATGCACAGCATCGCGAATGAGCTGAATCTGGTGTCAGTCACAGGTTGGCATTCCGTCTTCCTGACGGATGACAGCATGATCTATATGTACCGGCAATGTCTTTGGCTATCGATGAGCTTGACCTATGAAGACCTCCTTACCATGCTGAAAGAATGCATCAGCGAGTACAAGCGCGGCAAAGGCCGCCTTACTACAGGTGAGTATCCGACCGACCCGGTCGCGTAACGCCTCAAATTATGAAAGGGTTAAAACCATGAAAAAGCGAATCACATCATTGATGCTCATTCTTGTCGTCGCAGTATCCATGACGATGGGAGCGAGCGCGGCATCGTATATTCCGGACGATGTCACCTACCAGAATCTGAACGGCCAGCAGCTTGCCATCAAGACCTATACGCTTCTTCCGGACCAGGATCCCTCCGACCTGTATGAAGACGACTTCGAGTATGACGGATTCCTGTATTCTATGAGCGATATTGTCAAAGAAGAACAGCGCTACCAGGAAGAGAACGCACATACCGAGGTTGTCACTGTCACAACTGCAAGTAAGAACCTCGAAGATATCCTTGCTGAGCTGAAACCTACGATCGAGTACGATGACGGAGTCTCCTCCGGCACACTTTCGCTCGATCATAGCACTCTCAAAACGGAGGCAGCCGGCTATAAGCGCAGTTCCTATACTGTGACAGCGACAAAGAACTACACCGGCCTCGACCGAAATGATTCTTCCTACATCGATAAGACCGTAGAGAAGAATGGCAGAACTTTGAGCCTCTCCAATGTAACTTGGAGCGTTGAGAGTACTGCTCTGGTCGGCGATGAGCTCGTCCCGGCAACTTACTCTGCGGTAGCCACCTATTCGGGCCCTGCCAGTTCTACCGTCGCAACTGGCTATATTACGACCGCCGAATACAAAGGCACTGTCGTATCCTCTGGTATTTCCAGCATTCTCTATACCGTAACCTACCTGGGCACCAAGATTGAACCGACGAAAGCGGAACCTACCTTCAAAGGTGCGGTCTTGGTGATCTCCATTATCGGCGGAACCGCCCTTTTGGCCGCACTGTTGTTCCTCGGCCTCACGCTTCGTAAGAATACTACAGTCTACAAAGCAACAGGCAAAGGCAACGAATATGAAAAATGCGGCCAGCTTCATCTGAAGGCCAAGAATCCCGAGCTGCGTATTGACCGCTTGAAGGATATTCCTGAAGGTGTGATCGCAATCGAAGTGGATCAGGCAGTCGCAAAGAAGCTCTTCGGCCAGACCATCGCCATCCGTTGCTATGACAATACTGTCGAGCACACCGTTGGTGAGGTCAACGGTTCGTACTGGTTCAAAGTCGATATTGGCTCTCAGGAAGGTGAATCCAATTATGAGGAGGAACCTTAATATGAAGCTCAAACGACTTTTGACCTTGTGCTGTGCGCTGAGTATGACACTCGGCATGGTGCCTTTCGTTAGTGCCGCAGACTATTCCTTCAAAACCTCTCCTGACCCTGTCTATTACGGCAGCACGAACTACGAGGATCTGTATGATGCCGGCTACAACTACGGTGCCCGCAACCAGATCGACTACGACATTCCAGAAATCCAGTACGGCCTAAGCCAGAAGTTCCTGGAGACCTCGCTCAATAACCCCTATCTGAGCAGCGGTATCCAGTATGGCCTGAGCGGTGGATCCGCAACGACTGTATATCCGGAGTCCGATTTCAGCAATTCCAGCATCATCTCTGGTGGCAGCCTAATCGAAGTTCCGTATCAGCCCTCTGTCACCATTACTGATCTGAAACAGAAAGATGGCAGCATCGGCAAAGTCTCGATCGACCGTGTCAGCCTGAGCTGCAAGGTGTATGAAGGCGCTACTGACAGCTCAATGTCCAAAGGAGCTGGTCACTATACCTCGTCTGGCATCTATACCGGCAACATTGGTCTGTTCGGCCACAATCGTGGCAGCCATGCCTATTTTGCTAAGCTGAAGAATGTGAAGATCGGTGACATCGTGGAGTACAAGACCGCGATCGGCACCAAGACCTACCAAGTGACTTTTGTCGGGTCCATCTCCTATACCGACTATTCGTACCTGAATGAGATGGGAGATAACCGAATTACCTTGATCACTTGTATCGCTAACCAGCCCTCTCTGCGTCTGTGCGTGCAGGCAGTAGAGATTCGATAAATGAACTGGAGGAACACTATGAAAACCAATAAGCCCCGCAATCGTGAGAGTCGTACCAAGCCCATCCCCACCGAGTCCAGCGTAGCCATTCGGCTGCGCCTGCCTCGCGAGTCCTATGACCAGATGAGAGATCTGGTTAAGAACAGGCGGGCAACCAAGGAAGACATCTTCCTGCGTGGCCTCCAGGCCTACTGCAATCAGTAATTCATCCCTACGCCTTTCCCCCGCAGAGAGTGGCTGGAATACACTTGATGAGGTGAAAGAAAATGAAGAGAATCGGATCCTTTATCGCCGGTCTTCTGGTCGGCACCATGCTCTTTGGCGGCTCCGTGGCCTATGCGGCCGGCGTCGTTGCTGAGCTGAGCAGCCATCGGTTCTTTGTCGATGGTCAGGAAGTGAAGATGACCGCATACGCTATCAACGGCAACAACTATGTGATGCTCCGCGATATCGGCAAGGCGGTTGGTTTCAATGTTCATTGGGACAGCACCAACGGCTGTGTCCAGATTGAGAGCGATAAGCCGTATACCGGCACAGCTCCCGCGAAGACGCAGAGCGTGGCAGTGGGAGCTAAGAAAGCTGACTACACACAGGCGGATGTCATGCCCGAGCCCAAGGCGGGCGACAAGATCCCCTGCAGCGACGGCTATGTGTATGAGATCACCGATGTGAGCAAGTACCAGAACAGTATGTTCGCTATGCAGGAAACTGACACCCTGCCGGACCCCACCTGTGACTGGAGCCTGCTGGATCAGCCGACTCTGCCCGAACCCGAGGCGAACCACTTCACTTCCGGTGGTAAGGAGTACATGTTCGTGCGCAACCTCTTTGAGACCCGTCGCATGCAGTACACCCTCTATAACGCCATCGGCGACAATCCGCAGACCTGGCAGAACGGAAAGCCCGTAACCAGAGCGGATGGCAGCCCTCTTGTGACCGTGAAGCTGTCTATTCCCGAAAGCGTGGCAGCCAACAGCTTCTGGCCCTGGCGTTCCGACCAGATCGTCGAACTTTTCAATTCCTGCCCTCCCGGCGAGTACGCCTTTGAGGCATGGGATGTCTATTGTGACGGAGCCTTCCAGTACACGGAATATTACATCTCCGTAAAATGAAAACTGAATATTGTTCCCTGCGGAGGCAGTGTGCTGAAATACGCACACTGCCTTTTTCCATACCGATCCACCCCAAGAATGCTTTATGCATTCACGATAATAAGCACGGAGGTCAATCAAAATGAAAAAACGAGTTGTTTCGATGCTTCTCGCAGTTGTCATGATGCTTGGTATGTTTCCAGGCACAGCTCTGGCAGCCGGTTCTGTCGAAGAGGCGCTTGGAGAAGTCAACATCTACAACGGCGAGCAGAAGCTCAGTTACCTGTCGATCAACGGCAGAGTGCGTGAGCTGATCTATACCTACTACAACTATGTGGATCGCAACGGTCAGACGAAAGAAATCCCTGCGTACTGCGTCAACCCCAATATCAAGGGTGTACCTCAGACTGTTGCTCCCGGTGAGAGCATCAAGTACCTCGCCAACGAAATCGGCAGTGATCCCAAAGTCATTGGCATCATTGCAAATGGCTATCCCCATCGCAGTCTGAGCGAACTCAAGCTGGAGAATAAGTATCAGGCATACTATGCGACCAAAATGGCGCTCTGGGCGTACTTGCTGCCCAACTGGGACATCAACAACATGAAGGTCAACCCCAATCTGACCGGAGTGGAGCTGGAGCGTGCCAATAAGATGCTGGCAGCCGTGAAGGATATCTACCGTCGCGGCACCGTATGGAGCACTGTCCTTTCTCCTAATGTCACGGTGGAAGCCGACCAGGAGACCGCCTATCCTGCAACCATCAATGGTCAGGAATATCTCCAGCAGATCTTCACGGTCACTTCTGAAACCTGGGTGTGCAACTACGCTGTAAATGTTGCCTTTAGCGATCCCTCTGCGGTTCCTGCCGGCACGAAGATCGTTGATATGGACAACAAGGAAATTGATGTCATCACCACCAAGGCCACCGGAAAGGGATATGCCGGACAGTTCAAGGTCCTGTATCCTGCCAGCGCAGTCGATGGACAGAGCGGCAGCGTCCAACTGAGCTTTCGTACCAATGTCTATAAGTACGCCATCTACTACGCTGTGTGCGCCGAGAAGGACAAGTATGGCAACCTGCAAAATTACATGTGCGATACCGATCCGACCACACCTCTGGCTCTGACGGCATACAGCAACTACACCGACACCCCTGAAGAGGAACCCACCGAGACCAGCATGAAAATCCTCAAGTACGAGGAAGGCACGACCATCCCCCTGAAGGGCGCGATGTTTGAAGTGGTTGATCCCGAAGGCGCATCGGTCGGAACCTTTGCCACCAACTCCAAGGGCCAAATCGTTATTCCTCTTACTCTGGCCGGCAACTACACAGTCTATGAGCGCGAAGCCCCTAATGGCTACCTGCTTAGCGAGGAACCCGCCCAGAATGTCAAAGTTGAGTACGGCAAGCAGGCTACGGTGACTTTTGAAAATGCTCCGTATGGCAACCTAATGGTGAAGAAGTACTCCGACTCCGGTATGCAGCTGCCCGGTGCCGCGATTCGAATCGAGCACATTGAGTCCGGTGCCGTATATACCGGAGAAACCAATTATGCCGGTACTGCTGTTTTCACCGAGATCAAGCCTGGCGCTTATCGCATCCAGGAGATCGCAGCGCCTGCCGGCTATATCAAATCCGATGAAGTCTATACTGCAACCGTCATCTCCGGCGACACTGTGGAAATTCCTATCGTGAACGAGGAGAAACCCGGCCTGCGTGTGATCAAGTATGACTCTAAGACTCACGAGGCTCTGCCCAATATCTCCTTTGAAATTTCCAAAGATGCACAGTCTCTGGGCACCTTCCAGACTGATGAATTCGGCGAGATCCTGTTAACCGATCTGGAACCCGGCACCTACCTTGTAAAGGAAGTCGCTACCGACTCCTCTCACATCATCAATTCCACACCTCAGCAGATTGAGCTGGAAGGCTCCGATGGCATTCTGGAGTTGATCTTCTTCAATGATCAGAAGCCGGGTATCCATCTTGTAAAGCTGGACAGCACCACCTTGGAGCCTCTGCCCAACGCACGGTTCCGTATTGAGCTTGTCGGTGGCACCTTCTCCAAGGAGTACACCACCGACGCAAATGGCGAGATCGACCTGACCGATCTGGAGCCTGGTGCCTACAAGGTGACGGAGCAGGCCGCGCCGGATGGCTACCTGATTGATGTCGCCACTCGTGTCATCCAGATTAACGGTAACGAAAATGCCCAGTTCGTGTTCACCAACACCCAGAAGCCCAGCTTCCGTCTGGTGAAGCTGGATAGCTACAGCGGCCTCGGCCTCGCTGGTGCGACCTTCAGAATTGCGCGGATTGAGGACGGCTCGCATTACCTGGATCGCGTAACTGACACCAAGGGCGAAATCAACATCTCCGATCTGGAACCCGGCATTTACTCCGTGGTGGAGATGGATGCTCCGGAAGGATATGTGAAGGACTCCCGTGAGTATCATGTGGAGCTGTTCCCCGGTCAGAACAGCGAACTGGTCGTTTCCAATGATCGGATGCCCAATTTGGAGATCCTAAAAACTGATGCCATTACTGGAAAGCCTGTCGCCGGTGTGACCTTTACCGTCAAGCGTGTGGATTCTTCCACACTGACCACCGTGACCTCTGACGAGAATGGCCGCTGCTATCTGGAAAAGCTGATGCCCGGTGTCTATGAGATCTGGGAGCAGTCAGTACCCGATGGCTATCTGCTCAACGAAGCACATCAGATGATCACGCTGTTTCCCAACAGGACTGGCACCGTCCAGTTCCAGAACTATCCCAAGCCCACCCTGACAGTCAATAAGATCGACAGCATTACCGGCGATCCCATTAAGGGTGCGAAGTTCAATGTTACTTTCCGTTCCGATAAGACCTCTACCGGTGAGATTCGTGATCTTGGTACCTACTACTCGGATGAGAACGGTCAGTTCTTCATCGATAAGCTGGATGACGGCTGGTACACCATCACCGAGCTGGAGCCTGCTGCGGGCTATTCCATCAAAGATCCCACTTCCCAGCAGGTCTATGTGGAAGCGGGGCGCGGCAAGGTCGTCACTTTTGAGAACACCCCCCTGAGCGCCATCATCGTCAAGAAGGTAGACTCCAGCACCGGTGATCCTCTTCAGGGTGCATGGTTCCGCGTGCGGTTCCTTGGCGGCACCTCCGGTACTGGAGGCACAGTCATCGCTGAGCGTCAGACTTCTTCCAACGGCACTTTCATCCTCACAGGTCTGAAGGCTGGCACCTATGTCATTGAGGAGATCTCCGCACCAGACGGCTATGTGCTGAGCGAAAACGATATTCAGACGGTATATTTGAGTGGCAACGAACAGGATGTCATCACCGTCAGCTTCGGGAATGAGGCCAAGGGTAGTGTCCTGATTAAAAAGATTGATGCAATTACCCGCGAGCCTCTGTCCGATGTGGAATTCATGGTCACAGAGTCCAACGGCACCGTCGTGGGCAACAGAAACGGTAAGTATGTAACCGATAGCGTCGGCACCATTCTGATCGATGGCCTTGATCCCAACACTACACTGGTCATCAAGGAAGTGCGTGCAAAATCCGGCTATGTCCTGGACGACACGCCACAGACCGTCAAAGTGCGCTCCCACGAGGTCGTGACGGTGGAGTTCCGCAATCAGCCTCTCGGCGGCCTGCGCATTGTGAAACTGGACAGTGTTACTCGCAAGCCTCTGGCAGGCGTTGAGTTCCGTGTGGCTTACGCCGATGGCAGCTATGTGCCTGATGAAGGTGGCAAGCTGTCTTCCAACGGGATCTATCGGACGGACGAAAACGGTGAGATCTTGATCAGCGGCATCGTTGGCACGCTGGTCGTCACAGAGACGAAGACCATCTCCGGCTATGTGATCGATGAAGAGACCAGATCCCAGACCGTCGTAATCGATCCCGATGATCTTCAGACGCTGACCTTCTATAACAGACCTGCTGGTGGTCTCCAGATCATCAAATCTGATGAGGATACCGGCGCACGCATCAAGGGTGTCAAATTCGAGGTTCGGAAGATCAACGGCGAGATCCTTGGCACCTACACGACTGATCGCAACGGTGTCATCAGCATCCCCAATGCGGAGAATGGATGGTATACCATCACCGAGCTGAAGGCAGCCGAGGGCTACGAGCTGGATGCCACGCCCGTCAATGTCTGCGTCAAGGACGGTGAGACCACCGCGGTGGAGATCACCAATCAGCGCATGGCGTCGATTATGATCCATAAGGTCGATGCGGCTACCGGCGAGGGTATCTATGGTGTCAAGTTCGTCCTGTACGATGCAGGCAAGAATCCCATTGGCGAGTATGCGACGGATCAGGATGGCTACATCTACATTGATGACGAGCTGACTCCCGGCAAGTACTATATCCGTGAACTGGAGGCGGCCGAGGGCTACATCCGCGATGAGCAGTACAAAACCGTCTATGTTGAGGCGGGTAAGTGCGCGCAGATCGAATGGGAGAACAGCGCTGTAACCGGTCAGATCCAGGTCCGCAAGTATAGTGCTGACGATAACCTCGTCACTGGCCAGCGCGCCGGCTCTGCTCTGGAAGGCGCGGTGTTTGAGATCACGCAGGCCCGTTCCGGTAAGGTCGTGGGCTATATTGTGACCGATGCACGCGGCGTCGCCGCTTCCGATCCTCTGCCTCTGGGCCGCTACTTTGTTACGGAGGTGTCCGCACCCAAGTACTATCAGCTCAGCAGTGAGAAGATGGAGGCCGAGATCGAGTATCCAAACCAGATCATCAAGCTCTCCGCCTACAACAAGTCCGCCAATCTCGGCGTGACCATTAAGAAGACCGGCAACCGCGAGGTACAGCCCGGACAGGTCATGAGCTATGACTTCTCCGGTATCGGCAACACCTCCAATGTTGCGCTGAACAGTTTCTTCTGGCATGACCGTATTCCGACCGATGCCACACGCGCAATCAGCGTGACCACCGGTACCTACAATGCGAGGCTTTATTACAAGGTCACCTTCAAGACCAATCTGAGCGATTACCGGACTCTGGCCAGCAACCTGCTGACCTCCAACAACTACTCTCTGAGCCTCAATGCAGCAACCCTCGGCCTTGCTCAGGGCGAGTATGTCACGGATGTCCGGTTCGAGTTCGGCACCGTGCCCAGCGGCTTTGCGTCCGTGGTGAAGCCCACCATGCGTGTGCAGGTGCTTGGTACCGTGAGCAATGGCTACCAAATCATCAATCGTGCCGATGTTGGTGGCCAGTATCTCAATGAGTGGCAGACGGCAAAGACCACCTGGGTCACTACCGTCCGTCGCTTCAATACCACGCCGCTGCCGAAGACCGGATATTGATCTCGAGAGAGGTCGTTTCCTATAACCCCCGCCAGCCCCGGAGCTCACGCTTCGGGGCTGATCTTTTGAACATGAGGAGAGTATTATCATGAGCAAGTTTTTACCTATTGGTACCAAAGGTGAGCTGCTGAACAGCGACATGATCGCCCGCATCATTCCCAAGGAAGATGGCGGATGCATCATCCTCACCAAAGATGGTCAGCACTTCCACAGTGAGATCGACCTTCACGACGAAGTCAATGACTACAACTCCATTCGTTCCATCATCCCTTGCCAGGGCGTCAGCGCTGTCTATCTGGATGATGATGGCGACAGCGAAATCTGCCCCTGCGCTTTTGTAATGCTGATGTCTGACGGCAAAATTGAGCCTTTCGTCTTTGCAACAGACAAAGACATCGGGCGAATCGCCAATAAAGGCCATACCGGTTTTACCGGATTCGTTCCAACCAAGTAAATAACGAAGGCCGCTGCTCCGGCAGCGGCCTTCTATTCCAAAACAAGTGGAGGAATGTCAAACATGGGTAGATTTATCAACCTCGGTATCGCGATTGTCAACACCAGCTACATTATCCGTGTGGAGATGGAATCCGATGGCAGAGCGGAAATCTATATGTCCGATGGTACGATGTTTCGCTGCGATCACTTCGATGCCTCCCAACTATATGGCACAAATGAAAAGAAAGAGGGTGCGACCTCGTTGCATCTGCAAGAGGAACTCCGATATGACCAATCACACTCCATGTCTACTTGATGAAGCAGCAACCTTCATGAAAGTACAATACCTCTCTTACCTGCGGTTCCTGTCCACTAACGGTCGATCCCGTTTAGCCGCATTTCTTGAGACTTTTGATGCCGCAGAATACACACTTTTTCAGTGGAATGATGCCATTGAATACTTGAAAGCTGGGGTGAAACAGCAGACCGCGCAGGTGGCTCGTGCACAACTCCTACGCGCCCTTAGAACCTCCTGATGGCACTATATCAATACTACATAGGAGGACATGTTCAACCAAACACCCAGAACTGGCATTACCATCATGTGCGCTCACTATTTCTATTCGGACGAAGGAGGATCAAATATGCCCTGGATTATCAGCAATGGAAAAAGCTATGTGGAGATTATCGGCAACAATCAGATGATCACCACTGCCTATATCGATCGCGCGCATACATTCAACAATAAGAAGACGGCAGAGAAATACTGCTCTTTGCTGCCAAAGGCGATGAAAAACCTGAAGTATAAGGTCATCTTCATCTCAAACCCCAATCCCGAAAATCCTGATCTGCAACTGGAGCTACTGACGCCTGAATTCTACCTGACACGGCTGAAGAATTTCAGCGATTTCATTCACACCATCCAATGCCAGAGAGAAACACTGGTGACCGGCCAGCGGAAGGCGGAGCTGGAGATTGAAGACATCGAGCACGCAGCGGAGTTCTATAACCTGGATGCCTCACATGGATACCAGCTCTATAAACTTCTGCACGATGCCCGTGTGCGCCGGCGCAAGTGCAAGAATGCAATCGCTTGGATCGATTTCATCTTAGAGCAGCGCCCTGAGCGGTTTGTGGAGAACAATCCATCAGCTCGCATTGTGGGCACTCGCTCTCGCGATTATGCGCCACGAGCCCTGCCTGAACTCTTTGAGTGGGAGAACGAAGGACAGACCAATATCTCGGTCAGTTAATTGTCGGCACCAATGGACAGAAGCCCTTGAATATGGTATTCTAAGCGCAAGAAAACATCAGTTTTTGCAGTATTTAGCTGTACCGTGACCCGTGGAATAGGGGGCTTTTATGAATAACCAGGCATACGATGATACAGCGACTCGGAACCCGAGAAAAGCATATACCGACTATGAGAACAGTACTTATACTGTTGTTTCGAAGGTGGCTTATTTAATCGGAGTCCAAAAGCGCATTTTTGAAAACGAATATGAACCACCAAAGATGGAATGGTATGAGAAATTACACGCAGACAAGAATGCCCGCATCGTGCGCAACCTCTGCATGATTCGAACGGCTTTGGAACTCAATTTTAAAGCCATCAATAACCGTATGCGTTTCGATATGTGCAATCTCCACTCGCTTCCAGAGTATGTTCCGCAGGATAGCCTGAACGAACTCTTGCAGGATGGTATTACGATTGTTAGATCCAGAGCTTTGCCTGCCCAGTATATTGTAGATATCAATAAGCATATCAGCAACCGCATCAACAACTGCAAGTCGCTGTTTCCATTATGGCTGAAGTGGGAATATGTCCGGAAGCTCTTCCTCATGCCGGATGGCCTCAACGAGAAGGGCATCAAGGCAGCAGCGGCAGATTATTACGCCAACAAAAATAAGTACCCGTACCAAGTCTATATCAATTGGTCCTACATGGACTCTGGCAACATCCTCTACAATGACAAGAAGTTTGTTTCGCTTCTATATGAAGCCAATGCGGATTATTTCACAGACTTGAGCAAAGTGTCTGATGCCGGTAACCTCACAAAGGCTGGTATATACAAGTTCCTAGACAAGAGTGAGCGCGTCGTCGTTGTGGTGGATTGTGAAAACTCCGATCCCTACAAACTGTACGCAACCTTGAACAATCTTAATCAGGAAGCACTACTCAATAAGATTTGTAAAATCATCCTCTATGATGATATTCATACCACATCGGCGTGGAAGATTTTGGAGCGCTTCACCCAAATTCCAATTGAGCATGTCCTGATCGAACGCATCAAAGAAAACAAGTCACTTGTTGACATTCGTTTGACTACCGGGACCTGCCGAGAGTATTATCAGAACAATGTGGACTCGTTCATTCTTGTATCCAGCGACTCCGACTATTGGGGGCTGATTTCGGCAATGCCTGAGGTTCGGTTCTTCGTGATGGTAGAAAGCGAGAAATGCAGTCCGACCATCAAAAATGCGTTGATCAATGCCGGCATTTCTTATTGCTATATCGACGATTTTTGTACTGGTAACAGTAATGATATCAAGGTTGCGGCAGTACTTCGCGAGGTTCGCCAGAAACTCGACCAGGCATTTCACCTTAATGTTCGAGATATTCTGGATGAGGCCTGTAGGGCGACCAGAGCTGACATGACGACCGCAGAGAAGAACCAATTTTATGACAAGTACATTAAAACCATGCATGTTGATATCTCTCCCAACGGGGAAGCAACGATCGTGCTTGGAAAATAGTCCCGCATATTGGAACGAGAGGCTTTGACCCTCTCGTTCTATTTTTGTTGCTATTAAACCAGCAGTTCAATGACAACTTCAAAAAACAAGGTTATCATGATATCAACGACAAGAAAAAGGAGTGAGCGATATGAATCTCAAAGAAGCTTTCCGCTTTCAGAATAAGCTGCAGTCCATGATGGCCGATGCGCAGAGCATCCTCGGCAACAATGGCAACATTACCAAGGTGCAGAACACCTATCTCCGCCACAAGGTTATGGCAGAGGCGGAGGATGAGGTCACTATGGAGGCCCCCTCCACCGAGTATAGCGAGAATATCACCGAGATGGCAGAGTTCCTGCTGTTCCTCCTGGACGAGCGGGAAAAGCTGAGTGCTGCGATCCATAAGGCGAAGGTATCCCTTCCGCTTGGGGCCGGCCTGGATGGCGAAGTGAGCCTCAACGGGAAGCGCCAGGAGATCGCCACTCTGCTCCGTCACATGGCCGGCCTGCGCAATGGCGAGGTTTTGATCTCTAACGGGGGAGTTGGCTATCGGTTCAACAACGAGGGTAATCAGGTCTCCTACCGCTGCGATGTCAAGCGTGTGACCACCATCAATTTCGATCGCAATAAGATCCGGAAGATGTGCGCTGATCTGAGCAAGAAGTCCGATGAGACCTCTGCCGCTTTGGATGCCGCTCTGGTCAACACCCCGGTGGAGTACGAAGCTCCGTTCGATGTGAACGAGACCTTCGCAGAGGCTTTTGAAGCGCATATGTCCGCACTGTGCTGATCAAGCCCTAGCGGCTTTGCTCCGACTATCACGGATGCGGCAGAAGAAGAGAACGTGGCGACCGGTTCAGTTGCAGACGAACTATAGTGCTGCAAATCAAAACAATCCGCTCGGTTGATTCTGAGCTCCAAAAGAAGACATGATCCGTCTCGTTAACGGATGCTACGAACCGTCTTCCTTTCCGTCAGCGCCCAACGCTGTTTCACCATATCGTGAATACGCTAACGCCGAATCTCGTCCTTGCCACCTCACATCTCCCTATTCTGTTGGATATAGATAGATTTCCTATCTTGATATTGCTGGCCTTTGAGCCGTTCATACGTCGAGGTATGCTATCCACGCTCCTCAGGGAGCCGGCGAGCGCATGGCCTTGGCAAAAATGGTCTAAGCGATCTTGACTCTCTGCCGTATCCGTGATAGTCGGAGCAGTTCTCCCGTAAATAGAGGCGAGCAGCAGGCTTCGGCCTGCTGCTCACAAATAATCAGATTCAGTTGTGATGTCCGAGATACCAGGATGTCCTCCATAGGTACTTCAAACAACGCGCCGAGAGCATACAGATTATCTACAGAAGGCAGGCTCTTTCCTTGCTGCCATTTGTAGATCGCCTGTGGCTCTTCGAAACCGAAGTATGCCTGCAGGTCGCGGACACTCATCCCGCGCTCGACGCGAAGACGGATGATGTTCTTTCCGGTCGCAATCGGATCAATGACCGGAAACTGCTTCGTGTTCATGGCAATCGCCTCCATCTAAAGAGTCTTCCCAAACGGGAGTATTCCAGAATACTGGAAGAGGCTTCAAAAAGCAAGAGCAAACGCAATTTTGTAAAGAAACTGTCACATAAGGAGGTCCAATCGTGAGTCGAGAATACAATGAATTCTGCTGCTGGACGATTGAAAAGTTCTCATTCTTCCACAACTACTTCGCAATCATCGATACAGCGGATTACCTTGCAGACCAGCTTTTTATCAAGCATCAGGTCAGAGTTGGGTTCGGCCCTGAGTTCGTGTGCCCGGATGCTCCCTATCGCGTCATCATGTGCAAGTGCCGCAAGCGTGATGTCGATGCTTTCCTGGCAGCGATCCGTGAATTGCCCAACAAGATGCTCCTGTGCGGGCATCCTGACTATTTAACATTCTGTGCGGATCTCAAAAAGAAAGTCCAAACCGGTCGAGACAATGGAGGTGTTCTTACCAATGAAACAGATGATACCACTCAAAAAGCAGAGCAAGAAAGCGCAAAAGGAGCAACATGCTAAGCAGCGCGGCAGCTGGTATGGTATTTCTCCCGTCACGAGAACTGTGCCAAATGGTAAAGCCTATGACAGAAATCGAGTTAAACGAGAAGATCGAGAACTTGCTGACTGAGTCAGCTCCCAGGCAGCCATCCAGACGAACTGGCTCCGCGTATCGAAGAGAAATGCGCATCCGCAAGAATGACGCGCTCATGCGCATTGTCACAAGAAGGTATGTGCCTCATGCCGGTTATATCGATTACGGCTTTGATGGTAACACGCTGCTCCATTCAGGGAAGTACATCAAGTATCCCAAGAACAGTAATTGCCAGCGGTGGATGAAACGGGAGACCAGCCGAAAGTTTCGGAACTGTCAGGATCTACCCAGAAAGGGGAATTACTATCGGCGCCTTTTTGACTACTGGTGGACATTGTATTAACTAAAGAGAGGATTCCTGCAGCGTAATATGCGGGAACCCTCTCGTTTCTTAGTCTATATCTCTTTCAGGCGCCTGTAGAATGTTGATCTCGAACTGATACCGGCGCGATGCATGGCTTCTTCCTCCGTTACTTTATGGTTGCGGAAATCCTCTGCGACTTGGCGGAACAGATTTGGATCGACCACAATCCTCTTCCGACCAGCGTATTTTCCGCTGTTCTTTGCCAGTGCGACGCCTTCTTGGTGACGCTGCTTATTCTGCTTTGCTTCCATTGATTCCTGAACCATGAGCAGGTTTAGTAGCAGACTGCATTCCTCTTCAGAGAGCTGGTGAGATTCTGTTTCATCCCAGATATGAGCGCCACTCCTCAAAATCTGAAGGAGAATCTTTCTGAGCTGGTGGCTGGTCTTCGCGATACTTTGAAACCCCTGAATCGAAACAAGGTCGGCTGGCTGGAGATCGGGTGGCAGGCTGTTGACCGATTCAAATGTGATAGTCCGAGCAGCTTCTGCCCGCTCAACGATCAGGTTATCGGTGCCGCAGCGCATATCCGTCCGGAGCAGCCACTCAAAGCGATCATAGTAATCCAGACCAACTGCTTCAAGTAGTTCCCAGAGATCCTCTCGACTTTCGCTGGGTGTACGCTCAGAGATGAAGTACGGCGTCATATTAACACGATAGTATCGCTCAAGCCGCGTGGACATGTCGAGTCCGGGAATACCCTGGAAAATGGAGGACGGCAGGGTATCGATTACACTCCATTCAGGAGTAAAGACATACTGGAAGTTCTGATCATCAAAGCGCTCAAGATCAACTTGACCCACAGCATACTTGTCGCCGTTGCGGTCCACGGCATAGATTATGCCGCTGCTCCGGTAATAAGGCTTTCCCTGCAGGGGAAGCGTATATTCGTTTAGGCTTTGGTAATCATGCGTAACAGGCCTCATGAGCCACTCCTTTCCATGTCACAACTGGCGATATGCGTACATAAGGATCTTTTCATATCGTTGCTGCAGCATGACTTTATAGAAACGCTTACGCACCTCTGAGATCCCTTCCACTTCGTCAATAAGAGTATTGATTTGATTAAAATCGATGCGAGGAACAATTCGCTTTAGGGCATCATTGCAAGCCTCGAATTGCAAGCTGCTGATCACTTCAAAATAGGAACTCTTGCGATTCTTCACCTTGATGTGGGAGGTGGGGAACTTATAGATCCGTTGGTCAATTTCTTCCTCGGAGGAGAGTACGGCCTCCAGCTTCTCGTCCGTATTCAGCTTCGGGTAGAGGCTTGAGCCATTGTCATATACCGGGGCGATCCGGTATTGGTTATTTCTCTTAATGAATCCCCAGTTCCCGCCATGCCGGTCAAAATTGCCGATCAAAGCATCCACGATGAACATATCCCAGAAATGGTCGATTGTCTCCTCAACATTTGTTGACTTCATATTCTCCCGCAGCATTGCAGTAATATCTTCATAAGTGTACTGATAGAGCTCTTTGTCCCTTTCCAGCGAGCTTTCGCCGACACCGTTGAAGGCAACAAGATCATCCTCGGGCCCTAAGAAATTCTTCATAACGACTACATTCTTGCCCTCATAAGTGCCAAGGAAGGTTGCCTGTACGGGAATGCCAAGTAGTTGAAAAATATGGCTTCCCAAATACTCAGAAACATGATTAAAGGTCAAGCCCACTTCGGAGTTCTTCTGAAACTTAACAATATAACGAAACCCGTCAATGATGATTTCAAACTTCTTTTCTGCCCCAGAAAATAACACGGGTGTCTTTTCGTACTTGCTGTAATCTCTCATGATAGACCTCCGATTTTGATCTTCACCATTATTATATCCACAACGAGCGGGAGTGTCAATAGAACTAATATATATTTTGATACGCACGTAAGCCGGCGAGTGTGAATCAAATGAAAAAGCCGCACCATGTAAATGGTGCGGCTTAGGGGATAGTACGAACCGTGTCGAAATCGATGCGGTTAGTTTTTTTCACCCTTACGGGTCTTATAGTCCGCTTCAATTGGCGCTTTCCAATCGGCACTCATAGGAGCACCGCTTCTCATGCTTGTAATCGCGCAGCTGACCACTTCATAGTTCAGCCGTGTCCCTACGCTGTCGGAGTGGTAATTGACCGCGCGGTCTTCACTAATACCGAAGTGCTTCGCCGTCTCGACGGCGTCAATGTTGGCGCCAAGGAACAGAAATTCCCAACCATACTTGCTCTTCTCATGCTCGATCATCTGTTTAACACGGGCACTATCATAGAGACGGCTTGCATTTTCCATTCCATCCGTCGTGATGACGAACAGGGTGTGCGCCGGAACATCTTCCTCTCGCGCATACTTGTGGACGTTGCCGATGTGGTGGATCGCACCTCCAATCGCATCCAGCAAGGCGGTGCAGCCGCGCACACAATACTCGCTATCCGTCATGGGCTTGATGTCTCGGATATTAACGCGGTCATGGATCACTTCGCTGACATTGTCAAAGAGGATGGTGGAGACCAGCGCTTCGCCGGGAGCTTTCTTTTGCTTTTCAATCATGGCGTTGAAGCCGCCGATCGTGTCGGACTCAAGTCCACTCATGGAACCGCTGCGGTCAAGGATAAAGACGATCTCAGTCAGATTCTTATTCATTGCAAATACCTCCAATAAATTATGGCTGTTTGGTGTTTCACCTTACAGCCATATCTTACTTCGGTATTCGCTTCATTTGGTCGCTTGTTAAGCGACAATTCAATGAAAGGCGCAAGCAAAGATGCTTGCGTCTCTGCATTTCTCAGGATGTGTGATGCGCGTAAAACTCGCTCTCTGCAACACGAATCACAAAATTGTATTCCAGTCGATTTGCCTTGGACATGTCGATGTTATACCGTTTACTGACCTGACGCAAAAAGGAAAAATACTCTTTGTCCTCACGAGTCAACGGAGACACCCAGCCAGTCCGTGAAGCATGATCTTCTACCTGACGCAGATACTCAAGCTCTTTTTGTTCCATCGCAGCACACCTCCGGAAAAGATAGCATATCAATCAGGGTTCCGCCGACGAAAAGTCGCAGCACCTGATAACTATTATGCGCCAATCAGGCTTTGGTCGAATGCAAACAGCGCCTCATTGATTTCGAACACGTTGTAGTTCCCTCGCTCGACAAAATACTCCACGATGATGTCAAATTTGCTGGAGTGAGACAGGGCAAATCCAGCTTTCGAGAGCATATCCTTTAATTCATCAAGCGGTAATTCGAGTGCGATTGCAAAGGCGATCACAGTCGGCTTTGATGGCCTATAGAGCTTATCCGACCGAATCTTTGAGAACAGCTTTCGATCAATGTTGGCCTTCTTATAGCACTCTGCATCCGTCATACCACATTCATCAATCTTACGCAGCAGCATCTCGGAAAAGCTCTCGTCGATCTGCTTCAGCGCATCGTCCAGGGATGCTGCCTTTGTTACCATAGGGGCAGCGGGGATAGGGCAGCTCTCTTCCACTGCAAGGCTATGCAGCCGGCTGATCCGCTCAGCATAGCTGTCTCGATGCTCTTCGACATATCGGTCGTCTATGTAGGCGTTGATGTCCGCAAACAACTTGCTGCTGATCTGATACGCCTTGCGATCGAAGATGACGATGTAAACCATCATATCGTTTTCAAGCAGAAAACTGCTGATCGTGTCGATAGCTACTTTGAGCGCCTCATCCTTTGGATAGCCGAAGATTCCCGAAGAGATCAGAGGAAATGCGACCGACTCGCAACCATGCTCCTTTGCGAGCGCGAGTGACGTCTGGTAGCACGAGACAAGCTTGTCATGCTCCCCATACTGCCCACCGTACCAGCGAGGGCCAACCGCATGGATCACATATTTGCATGGCAGCTTATATCCCTTTGTTATCTTGGCACTGCCAGTTTTGCACCCATTGAGCTTTTCGCATTCGACTAGGAGTTCCGGGCCGGCGGCACGATGAATGCAGCCATCTACGCCGCCACCACCCAAGAGGGAACTGTTTGCGGCATTGACGATCGCGTCAACCTTCATTTTTGTGATGTCATTTCTTACGATCTGGAGCGGCATAAATGGACCTCCTGTGATAGCTGCCTTTTGAGTGATCAAACGGCGAGCTTCTTTGGCAATAGATATATCTTTTTATCATCGAAGCAGATTTGCTCGGTACGGTTATAGATCTGGATCATCTCATCCATCTTTTCCATGAACATCCGTGTGCCAGGATTGCCTATGGAAGCGAACCGGTGTACGGCATCCTTTTCCATATCGAGAGCACTCTTCTTCAAGTGTATCCCGCCATCCTGAAGGAATTCATCAACTGGCCCCTCTTTTACAAGAGGGATACTTCCAATGAATTTCCCGACTGCATTTCCTGCCGTGCCGATACCTTTCATGACATTAGCATCTACTGCTGAGTTACTCAGCTTCTCTAAATAATGTGAGCTCTCCTCAAACAAATCGCGGTAAGCGTCCGACATCTGCTGCAGTTCATCCCGAATCCCGGAAATATAGGATTCTTTGAAATTGCCGCTGAGCATGACCTCCATGAGAGATGACAGTGAGAATGTATAAAGGGACAAGCGATAGTATTTGAATTCCTTCTCCAAAGAGGCGAACGCCTGCTTTACGCCAGCCTGTGTGACGATATGCGGCTTCTTCCCAATCGACTCAACGATCTTCTTCTGATAACCAAGCATGTTTTTGCGTGCGCGATTCTGGTAGGTAAGGACTTGATTATGATTGCCGCTGACAAAACGTTCATTGTCCCAGTTGTCCTTATACTTTTTGATGATGCTCATGAGACTTTCAACATCCGCTTCTATCTCAGATTCCTTTTCGATTTCAAGGAACGAGATGATCTGCCTCTGCATATCCTCAATTTCCCCAAGTTCCTGTTCGATTGAGAATAGTGCGACCGCCATCATCATAGTGGCGGGATTGAATGCTGCCGCTGTCTGTGTGGTAGCGGTAATTGCTCCTGCTTCCTGCAGCTGAACCATTTTAGACGCTCCATCCGCAGTTTTGAGTGAGGCCCAGAAGTTTCCGTTCTTTGCCGCTTTCAGTACATCACCGACACCAGCGTTGGCTATCGTATAGAGTCCATCCGCTGCGATGCTCGTCGTCTGCGTAACAGTATTCAACGCAGGGATGAGCGAAGAGACTCCAGCACCAAGCGTAGAGAGTTCCGCAATAGGAACGCTTAACACACCGCTGCTGTTCAGAGCAGTCCTTGCATCCGCCAAGAGGCTTTGGGTAATATCCAATAATGCCCCCGTATCACCGCCAGGCTGAGTCTCTATAGCGGTATTCGTATTGATGATCTCTCCCATGTCTTATCCTCCTCAATCGATTGAGAGTGTTCTCATTAGAGTCGTTGCTTTTTTCGCGGATTGGAAAAAGGCCATGTGGGAGCGGTCGCATACAATATTGCTTTACACGACCGATGCCCCGAAGGGCATTAAAGACAGCTTGGCCATTTTGAAGCATTGCTTTCCGATTGGAATGCCAAGGATCGTGATGCACCAGAGACAGCTCAGAATGCAGTATCCGATTGCCATCTCAAGGCCAAAGAAAATGATCCAAATTAGGTTGACGAGGAAGGAAAAGCCTCCACCGCCATACATAACTTCTTTCCCAAACGGGAAAAAGGCGAGACTTGCGAATTTGAAGCATTGCAGGCCAACGGGTATGCCGATGATGGTGATGCACCAAAGACAGCCGGCCAGTACCCAGGCAAGCCCGCCGATCAATCCTCCAAATAGGAACCAAAGAATATTTCCAATCGTAGACATAGTTGTCACCTCAATTTCTCGCTATTTCGCATCCGTTGCAAGCTGTCGCTCGATCCATGCCATCAGCAACCTCACGATGCGTTTCTGCTCATCCTCCGTCAGCTCACGCCCTATCGGGACATGATACCACTTGTTTAAGCAGCTGCGACAGCAGCAGGCGCAGGCATGCTGGGCAATAAACACTGGATGCCCGCGCATCGGTGTCTGTTTGCCGTCATTTGGGATGATTGCCGGCGCAAGCCGCATTCGGATGAAGTCGGCCGCATGATGCTGAATGGTTTCCATGCCCTTGCCCATTATGTACTGCCTGTCCTTTTCACTCAAATGGAACTTTGTGCGGAAAGCAGACTTTTGTAGGCGTAAAAGTGTTTGCTCAATGGTTGACATGTTGCTCACTCCAAGACCTTCAGTCCCAACTCTTTCATCTTGCGAATGATATCTTTCTCATCCATCATTCCCTCTGGAGATGATGCCTCCTGACCAGGGAATGCTCCGATACCGCTAAACTTAGCTGCCAGCTCATCCGGTTTCCAACCGCAGGTACACCACAAGCGGCTTCCATTGTGATACTGCACGATGAGCTGCATAAGAGTATCTTGCTGCTTTTCCGTCAGGCGGACACCTACCTCGCACAATTCAATCAGCACATTCTGGATCATATCCGTTGTGCGCAGATGACCAACATTCTCGGCTCGCCGATGAAACCGCATAATCTTTTCCGCCTCTGTACCGCTGTACTCTGCCAACAGGGCAGAATAAGTGGCTGGGACTTTCTTGTAGTAATCCAAATTGAACCGCTCGTTCAAATTGAGAAAAGAAAACTCGTTTAATTTCTTCCCGCGATTCTCATTCGGATAGGTTTTACGTTGTTTTGGGGCGCACTCCATCGCCGTGGACTTCAGGTTCCCAATAAAATCTGCGAGTGATTTCTCCTCTACAGATGCTGTTGGTTCCGCATATGAGAGAAAATTATCGGGGACACAATAGGGGCGATCATCGCGCTCGTCCATCAGTGCATAGAAGGAAAACATCTTACCATAGCCAGCACCAATCACTTCTTTTGATACGATGTGCCGATCCAGATCATTGTGCGGTTCTTCCGTGTACAGTTCTTCAATCTCATAAACCCAATAGGGTTGCACCTCTCGACGGACAATTGCGGAAAAGGCAATAAGATCGCGTCGATGAATCCGCGGCACATCGCTATTTAGCTCCTGATAAACCGACCATACATCGCGAAGGGCGATGGTGCCATATAGATTTGCACAGGCGGCGAATAGAGAATGGAGGAAAGCACATGTTTCCGTTGATAAACCCGCCTGTGTATATAGGCGCTTTAGAGATTTCTCAGATAGTGGTTTTGGGTAGGACATATATAGCTCCTCCGCTTCCATAATTCAGGCGTTATTCGTATTGCTCGGCGATCGACTTGACGTGCTCCGCCATCTGCTTGACTACATCATCAGGCCCAATGACCTTCGCCGCCGTCTGAAACCCGCAGAGCCACGCAAAGAACTGTGGGCTGACGATCACATCTGTCCATACTGTAAAGTGATCTTCTCCATCCGGGACTAAGATCACATCCTGCCCGAGACGGTCGAGTACGGCGCCCACGAGATGATTTTCGAAACGGAGATGAACCTTGACCTCCTCGCCGGTGAACATGCCGAATGTCTTACGCGCATAGACGGCCATATCGAGCGCCTCGTAAGCGTCCTGACCATCTCGTTCTTCATCCAGAACGGTGATCTTTTCCATCTTATCGACGCGGTAGTGTTTGATGATCCCTGCAGCAGAATCAAAGGCCACCATGTAGTAGTTCTCATCGTCCCATGTCATTGCAAATGGGCTGACAACATAATAAGCTCCACCATGTCGGTACACGCGCTCCTTGGCGACATTATACTCGAAATACAGGAACCGGATCTTCCGATTACTTGAGATGCCGTTATGAATCTCATCGACATTATAGTAGATGGACTCATTCATCGTCTTGATCCTGTTCTTCACGAATACCTGCCGGTTGAGCAGTTGTGCGCTATGAATGCTGGCCAGCTTTTCAATCTTTTTGATCAGGGACAGCGTTTTCTTATGGGTAATAAATTTCGAGGATTGGACGCTATCCACGAGGAGCTTGAGCTCCGGCAGTTCAAAATCACGGCTTGCTACATAGTAGCCGTGATTGTTCCCCTCAGATACCTGGATGATGTCCAATCCAAAATCTCGTAGAGCATCGATATCACTATAGATCGTCTTTCTCTCCGCAGTAATATCATGAGACTTCAGGTAGGCAATGATCTGGCTGGTGGTTACGGCATGGTCTTCATCTGAGTTCTTCAGCAGGTACTCCATGATGTAGATAATCTTCAGCTTCTGAAATGAGGAGCGAGGCATATGTTCATCATCCTTTCAACCTGGTCGAACCAATTTCTGTCAAGCAATTATATCATAGCATAAAACCTGTCCAATAGAAAGGACAACCTTTGCCTAACACGGTTAAGCCTCCGCTTCAAGTCTGACTTACCCTACAGAACTCAATATCCCGTTTTAGAGCTATTGCATTTTGCGTGCAATAGCTCTTTTTCGTCCGTTCACAAAAAGTTTACAAATTTCTTTTCAAAGCGACGGGGGGTACCCCCCTGTTTTTTGAGTGAACTCTAGTAGAACGCAAAAAAAGGAGATGACCATTTTGAAAAAAAGAAAGACCCGAGCCCAGCGCAGTAGATCCTTCCGCTGTCCGCATTGCGGGGCGGCCATGATCCTGAGGCCTGCATCCGAAATCTATCATGATGCGAAATCTGACCGAAAGCTCTATGTATGTCACAACTATCCCGCCTGTAACACCTATGTTGCGGCACACCCGAATACTGACAAACCAATGGGTGTGCCGGCGAATGGGAATCTCCGGAATCTCCGTATTCAGGCTCATCGAAAGTTCGACCTTATCTGGAAGAACGGGATCATGACTCGTGAAGAAGCTTATCGCTGGTTCGCGGATTCATTCGGACTTAGCCTGCGTGACGCTCACATCGGCATGTGCAGTGAGTATCGATGCCGTGAGCTGATCCGCCTCTGCAATGAAGTACTTGCCAGAAACAACTGTGTCGCATAAAGGAGGTGCTCGACATGACTGATTATCAAGACGCCCTGGTGCTGGAGAATTTGGACCTGGTCAACTGGGTCATCCGCACGCGCATTTCCATTCCGAACCGTCCGCTCCTGACCTATGATGACTTTTACGCCATTGGTTGCGAGGCTATCTGCAGAGCGGCGCTGAAGTATCAGCCGGATATGGGAGCTTTTGCACCTTTCGCCTGCCGGTACATTTACAATGCCATCGTAGATCACTGCCGCGCAATGAACTACCGGCTGGAAAGAAATGTAGAGATCAGCGAAGATGAAAATGCCTCTCTTCTCGATATGCTGACTTGCACTTCGGTCGACTTTGATGAGACCGTAACGGATGCCACCGCTATGTCTGCGCTTGCTGCCTGTAAGGAGAAATACAATGGCGTTGCTCGGAAAGGTGTGGAAGCCATCGAGCTGAAGCTAAAGGGCTATGAGGCCACGGAGATCGCAAAACACTATGATACGAGCGTAAATAACGTCAACGCATGGATCTCGCGTGCTCGCAGCAAGCTCCGTAACGAGCCAGCATTATTGGAAATCCTGTATTGAGTTGTTGTTCTTCGTCTCGTATCTTCGTAAGAAAGAACAGAATGGCTGAGGAGGAGAGCATTATGATGACATTCTATGCTGCCGCTGGCAGTTATCAGATTCGCAATGAAGACGGCAAAGATATGCCTTATATTATGCGGCTTGGGAAGCTCCAGCCAGTTTCTATTCCGGAGTTCAGTATCTGGAGTATGTTGCTGTGGGATGTCCTGACGCACGACGAGCTCCGCAAGAAATATTTTGAAAAGATGGAGGAAGTGAAATTGGATCCCTCCGGATTTGAGAAGGCGCTCGAGATGCTCGTAAAGCGAAAGCTCATCATCAAAGGTGTTGGATACACCGGTGCGGATGCGCTCTACAACATGCTTTATGATACCTATGTCATACCGCTGCGGGGTGTTCAGGGTACACGGCGCTTGCTGAATATCGCAAAGCTGCTCAAGCAAGGTAAAGTCAACTTCTTTGAGGCCGTCTACCTCCTGCAGCCAGATAAGGGTACAGAAGCGGAACAGCGAATCATGAAGTTGGTTACCCAGACGCCGCTGAGCGTCCCTGAGCTGGTACGATGCTTTGAAAACGATGTTCGAGATGTCAGCTCGGCCGACAAAGTGATTTCCGCCATTTATACGGAAGAATCTGACAACCAGGCGCGGCTAAACAACGCATGTAGCCTTTCAAATCATAGGCAGGATGTGCTGGAAGCAACCACAAACTTGTATTTGACACGCCAGGTCATTCTGGAACACGCATAGTATCACGGGCCGGAAAGGAGAGTATCTTTCCGGCCCTCATTTTGTCCTGCCATATCGGTAGAGAAAGGAGTATTCCATGAAAATGCCAAACCCTATCGCTATTCGTTTTGCCAAGCTGATATTCTCGATTCTGTCGATCACGGTTTTGGGAGTCATCTTTGCCATGATCTCACATGACCATAAGTTGCTTATTCTGTCCGCCGGTGTAGCGCTTACGGGCGGTGTGAAGGCGTGTTCTTTCTACCGACAGGTGAGCAGGCAGCAGTACGAGTGTCTCGAGGGACTGCTTGTCCAAGAGCAGGTCAATATTCATAGAAAGCGCCACGCCATTGTTCTGGAGCTGGAGAATGGAAGCCACGTACAGCGGGTTCTGGATGGACGATATAAATTCAAAGCTGGAAGCTTATATCGATTTTACCTCAAAAAACAGACCAATGATCTCCCGAATCTCCCGGAGGCCCTTCAGCCGTCCTCGACTGTATTTGGCTTTGAAGAACTCTCTTTTTCTACAAGCAAGCAGATTTAGGTACTCTGGAATGTGCATCATAGGAATGCTATGCTTACAGTGTTCTTTATTAGATGTCTTCTCCTCAGGGAGCTTTTTAAGATGTGAGCCTGTGTCATTTACGCAGGCATATTAGACAGATTTGCGGATTGAAAGATTCAACCTGCGTCTGTCTTTTTCTATGCCAAGCAACAGCTGGCAACTTTTGAACCACGCACCGTAAGGTGTTTGGAATATTTTAAGCCGTAAGGCAGAAAGGAAAAGGATTATGCACGCAACCATCATTATGGAGGGCCGTCTGGTCACCGATCCGGAGATCAAGAGCGGAAAGAATGGAGACTACTGCACATTCCGATTTGTGGTCAACACAAAATATGGAAATCAGGACAACGCCTCTTTCTTCAACTGCACCGCAAGCGAGTACATCGCCAATCGGATGCAGAAGGCCGGCATCAAGAAGGGCCGTCTGATCGAGATCATCGGTAATCTGAATCTGCGTCCCTACGAGACGGATGAGGGCATTCGTCAGATTTCTGCGGATGTCAGTGTCCTCGAGTGGCACTTTACTGGTTCAAAGCCGAAAGGCGATGAGGCGGACTCTTCGCAGGGTACGACAAAAACCGCACAGAAGAGCACCGGTAAGGTACGCCCGGAGCAGACGATTCCAAGTGGCGATGACGATGACGACCTCCCCCTCTGATCTGGACATACATATATGGGCTGTAAGTGTTGTGAATGCTTGCAGCCCATTTTGTTTTGTCCATTCCAAAATCTACATACGAAAGGACTGACTATTTGTGGCTGTCAAAAGCCGAATTGACGCATGGACCCTGCTGAGGGTTCTTGTTGTACCCTGTCTGTTTCTCTGCGCGATCTTCAAGCGCCCCATATTCCAATGGATCGCTTGCGCTGCGCTTTTTGTCTGGGTGTGTTTCGTGATCTCGAAGCTATTTCGCGCGCATAGAAAACACTGCAAAAAGATGCCCGCAGAGCAAAAGGCCTTTCCTGCGAAGCAGGAGACCAAACCGCTTACGGAGACTCCTCAAGAAGCAGATGATGACACCCGACTGAGCTTGCTCAGACAGGTCAATTATCGAATCATGGAGCAGCTGAAGCAGAGCTATCCCACAGTATCATGGCTTTGGGATACGCGTCCTTCATCGGAAGATATCAACAGAGGCTGTACGAAACGTATCAAACTCTATCACTGTGACCCCTTCAATTTTGGGGAGGTGACACTGAGCGCGTCTGGGAAGCTGGAAATCGCGCTCATTCAGCTCGTGCCTCTTGCTGAAGCAGAGGTGCAGCCGAAGAGTGATGAAGACTTGGAGGAAAAGGACATTCTCTCTCGTAACGATGTGAAGCAATGGTACACGGAAACAGGTATTGCTCTACTCAGCGTATTGATCGATGAGCTGAATGTGCAAGGCCACAAGCGGCTTGTCATTCATGAAAATGGTGATGTCCTCGTTACCGTCGAGGGAAAGGAACAGGCGGTAGATACCATCCCTGACTTTCCCCCTCGCCCCGCTTGGGACGATCTTTGTGTACTCGCTCGCGAAGACGATATCTCTGCAGAAGTGCGTGGCCAGGAACTTGCTGTGTCCTGGCCTTAATTGATCATGATGAGGTGTAATTATGGCAAAGACGAAGCTTTTCGAATCTTGGACTTTCCGACTCCAGCTCCCACCGCCTTTTGATGACCCAAAATACTCCGGAGCAAAACCGATGGGCTTTTCGCAGTACAACACTTCCAGTACCGCTCAGAAGGCTACACTCCACGCACCTACTCTTCGCGCCCTGCTGGCCTATGCAAAGCTGGTGAGCGCAACGGAGAATGGGCAGAGTGTGGATGACCTCGGTGCCATCGGTCATCAAGGCAATACCTACCGGATCAGCGAGTACCGATCTGCCAACAAGACCGATTGTGTCGTATTCAATCCAGTTACCGGCAAGTTCAGCGCGGTGCAGATTGAGGACGGCTCGCAGGTTCTGAAGCCCTATTCTTTGGGCGCTGGTAATGGTTCTGGATCTGCCCTGCTATTCTGCCTGATGCCCGTTCTCAATGAAGATGATGAGTTCCGCCAGAAATTTCAGGAGTTCACCACACATTACGAGAACGGTTGGGCTGATATGGACGCTGCGTTCGAATGTGCGCTTGTCCTCTGCGACAATGTCTATCGTCGAATTGAGAACAGCAAGCAGTTGGGTACGGATGGCGTCAAGATCTCCATTCCCACTACTGGCAATATCTCAGTCATCACACAGATGGCAATGGATAGCGGGAACTATGCGCCGACTGGTGCCTCTTATGGCAACTTCACCATCATGCAGCTGTCAGGTAACGCTACGGCAAAAGCCACCTCGTTTCAGAAGGAAGACTTTGTCGGAAAGTACGCCCTCTCTAATCGGATCCTCACAGATCGGGAGAAGGCAATGGTACCCACGCTGCCCGACTGGTACATCATTCCCAAAGAGGTCGTTCGCGTGTGCGAGCATGCCAAAGCGACGACGGCATCCAACCAGCCAATGCGAAACTTCCTGTTTCGCGGTGAGGCGGGTACCGGCAAGACTATGGGCGCACAGGCTATCGCTGCTGGCTTAAATCTGCCTTATACCCTGATGACCTGTAGTGCCAATACGGAGATTACCGACTTGGTTGGACAGTTTATTCCTGATACCAACGGCTTTCATGGCAGTACTCCTATCGAGGATCTCCCGAAGATCTCCGACATCACCATGCATCCGCCCAGTGTCTATATGATGCTGACCGGCGAATACGATGAGTCCAAGACGGAAGATGATGTGCTGCAGAAACTCATTGAGATTGCCGTTGGCAATCTCATGGAGAAAGAGGATCCTGCTGGCCAGCGCATCCGTTATGTGGATACGCCTCTCGTCGAGGCGATTAGGCATGGGTATGTCTGTGAGCTGCAGGAACCTTCCTGTATCGCGAATCCAGGTGTCTTAGTCGGCTTGAATTCCTTGCTGGACAACTGCCAGGTAATTACTCTGCCGACTGGTGAGCGTGTGCGACGCCATCCGGATACAGTCATTGTCGTTACGACAAACTCCGACTACTCCGGCTGCCGCGACATGAACCAGAGCGTGATCTCCCGAATGGATCTGATCTACGACATGGAAGCGCCTGATTTGAACACGATGGTCAAGCGCGTGATGAATGTCACCGGATTTACCGATGAGCAGGAAGCGACAAAGATGGCCATTGTCGTGCGCGATATTGCAGAGCGTTGCCGTCAAACGATGATCACGGACGGCAGCTGCGGTATGCGTGAATTCAAGAGTTGGGTGCTCTCCACGATGGTGACGAATGATCCTTATGAGTCAGCCTTATCTACGATCATTTCTTCCGCTTCAGCGGATCCGGATAATCGTGCTGAGCTGATCTCCGCTTGCCTTGAACCCCAGTATTCCAAAACGATTTGATAAAAGAGGTGTGATTTGATGAGAATTGATCGAGAGTACTTTATCCGTTTTGCTGTCGCTGTCGCGCTGGCATGCTACGACCTGCCTACTGACCGAGCAATGACCTCTGAGGAGGCGGCGCAGCTCGTGAAGTGGGTCATTGACATGGCACTCGGGCCTGACGCATCGAATGTCCAGGTGGAGCCTATGGAGAACTATCCTGCTTCCAGCAAGATGCCGCTTATTATCAGCATGGCTGGTGTGCAGCAGCATCTCTTTTGGTTCTACCCGCAGCAGTCCTTTGAGGAAATGTGCGATGCACTCTCCGCGATGCTCGGCGAGATCCCTATCAGCTGCGATAGTATCCCGGCATGATGGGAGGCTGTGCATATGAGAACATCCCACCGCCAAATCCGAAAGAGGATCCTCGACGCCAAGAGCAAGATCACTGACGAGGAGTTCTTCTCCTCCAGAGCCTATAACGGGTATTTGACGGATCTTGCGGAAGCGGCGACAAAACGCTATAAGCGTCCGCTGCGTGTGCGAGTCGTTGCAGATCATGATGATGAGACCGTTGCCTTTACGGATTACCACGGAATCTACATCAATGCCTGTAACCACATCACCTGGAGCTTTCCTTCAAGGCTCCTTCGTTCCATGAGTCTAGAAGGCCTGAATGCGCATGAGTGCGGGCATAACCTGTTCACCGACGAGCGCATTTGGCACAGCTACTTTGCTGGACTAGCTAAAGGCAAATTCTATCCGAAGATGCCTGATGGTCTGGACAGTATGCAAAAGCTCTATGCAAAAGACATCCTTGAGGCGCTTACAGACGATACAGACACAGTCCCCATGCAGGTCATCATGAGCACAGCGCATGCGTTGAGCAACATCTTAGAAGACGGATATGTGGATGCCAGGTACTCGTATGAGTTTCCTGGCTCCCCCGCCAAAGGGATCGCGCTCAATAACCTGCGCTATGCGGATACCATGCCGGAGATCACGGAGATGATCAATCGCAAGTACTATGACCATTCAATCGTAGTCAATCTCCTAATCCAGTATGTCAGGGCGCATGAGGTCAACAACCTATCCGGTTACACCGGCGAGTTCATCGACAAGCTGTATGAGTATATCCCCTGGATCGATGATTCTGTCTATGATGACGATGCCAGATCCCGCTGTGAGGCTGCCAATAGGATCCTTGTGGATCTTTGGCCCATGATGCAGCGCTGCTTCGACGCTCTGCGCGATAAACAGAAGCAAGCCCAGCAGCAGGCGCAGCAATCCTCCCAGCAAACCGGCAAAGGCGGTTCCGGGAGTGGTTCTGGTCAGCCCGGCAGCGGCGATGATGACAATGATGGCAGCCAGCAGGGGCAGCAGGCGGTTGAGGAAGACCTCTCCAGCCAACTCCCGAAAGCGGCAGCTAACTTCACCATCAAAACCAAGCCGGTTCCCAGTAATGGCACCTTTACTCCCAATCCCGGTCAGATGAACGCGATCCGGGCACAGGTCGAGCGTGTGATTGCTGAGGAGACAAGCCGTATTGCCGCCCATCTGACGAATGGCATCACAAGTAGTGGAAATGGTGGCGTTGACCAGAACAGCGAGTATGAAGGCAACGATTATGAGCATGCAGCTGATGACATTGAGCGTCTCTTATCCTCCATGGCGGAGGAAAAGGTGACAGAGGAATTGGAAGAAGAACTATCTGAGGAACTGCAGCGAGAGGCGAATGCCATCCGATATGGTAACGCGCATCGCAACATCCATGTGACCGTCAATCGTATGGCGCATGTGGATCAGAACCTCATCGACAGCTATAACCGTGTAGCTCCGGAGCTTTTAATGCTCTCCAAACGATTGCAGCGTAGTGTCAGTTCCGCTCTCCGCGATCGGCGGCAGGGCGGGAAGCAGACAGGACTCCTGATTGGGAAACGACTTAATCAGCATGCGCTCTATCGGAACGATGGCCGCATCTTCTATAATTCCCGACTCCCGACGGAGCCGATCAACCTTTCCGTTGGCCTGCTCATCGACGAGAGTGGCTCCATGTGTTCAAATGACCGCATTACCAGAGCCAGAGCAACTGCCATTGTGATCCAGGACTTCTGCGAGTCGCTTGGTATCCCGCTGCTGGTCGTTGGTCATACCGCCTGGAGCTCACATGTTGAACTGTTTTCCTACTCGGATTTCGATACCTACGATAAGAATAACCGCTATCGGCTAATGGACATGAGTGCCAGAGACTGTAACCGCGACGGCGCTGCGTTGCGCTTTGTGGCGGAAAAACTCTCTAAGCAGACATCTGAGGTGAAAATCCTCATGATCATCTGCGATGGGCAGCCAAATGATGACGGTTACTCCGGATCTGCAGCAGAAGCTGATCTGCGTGGGATCAAACTGGAGTATGCGCGAAAAGGTGTCAAAATCTACGCGGCAGCCATTGGTGAAGACCGCCCGCGAATTGAGCGGATCTATGGTGATGGCTATTTGGACATCACCAATCTCCAAGAACTGCCGGTGATGCTGACGAACCTGATCGTGCGTAGCCTCCCACACTAAAGGAGGAAGAAATGTGAAGAAACCCGTGGATTTCGACTGGTATTGCAAGACCAAGAAAGACGTGATCAATAATGCCGCCTACGAACTCATCGTAGCCCTGACAGCCAAATCGGCGCCGCCGAGGAAGTTCGAGTTATCCATTCCTCAACGGGACGATGAGATGATTGCCAATGTTGTAGAGGGCGCTATCAACGCGGTAGAAGCTCAGATCGGCTATTACTGCCATCCATTCTATCAGGAAGCAGACATGCTCCCGTGCTACCTCGGCAATCGTTGTGATAATCCACACTGTATCTTCAAGGATGCCTCCGGGCGGCCTAAGGTGCAGCCTTCCGAACGGGAAGAAGATCCCGAGGAAGGGGGTGATGACGATGGCTGATGAGAAGCGCTACTTTTCTGTCAAGGACATGTTTGAGCAGGCGGTCACGCGGGCAAAGACGGATCCTCGATATGAAGAGTACAGCAAGATCTGTGAGCTGGACTATGACCTGCTCTGCAGCACATGCAAGTACGACAAGCTCTACAGGTGCGAGTTCGATGTGGTAGGCGAAGTGACCTACGGCAGCAGCGAGGGTATCTACGGAGATATCTTCCTGTATGGCAACTGGTCCAAAGAGCGGGATGACCCGTTCAAAAGCCGCGCCCGCGTCTATGTGCTCAAGACCTTGAAGCAGGACAAGGAGTCGTACTTGGCAGTGGGAATGCTGGTCAACCTCATTTGCTACTACGCAAATGAATTCGTAGCCACACATCTCGACCGATTTGATTGAGGAGGAACAAATGCATAGTAGAATTATTGAACTGGGCAATGCGCCCATTTTACCTGATGACCGTATGGGAGAGTGCAGTGTGCCGGAATGGTTCTACCACTCGATTGCGGACTACACGAATGCGGAAACGGACCGGGATGAAGACCTGAAATGGTTCCTGGAAATCGTTGCCCACATCGTGGATGTCGCTGAGGATGGAGAGAGCTTTACGTTCAAGCCGAATGCCAAGAAGAAGTACTTCCACAGACAGTACTACGCCTTCCTGGATAAAGCGAGAGAGCTGACAGGCATCTCAATCGAAGCCTTCTGTGCTGAGACCCCTTACGACATTGGCATGGCCATGTATAAGCTGAATGAAGCCTACCAGGATAAGTTCAGTTTCTACATCTACTACCAAGATAAATTGAAAACACTGGATGAATGGATTCGCGAGACTGATCTCAGCGAGTCTTTTTATTTTGGTGGGACACTCGACTATCACTTTTAAGAAGAGGAGCAGCGCATTATGGGAACCTATACCGATTTTACAGGTGCCATCCGCATTACCCCTTGTCTGAAAGAACCGTTGGCGGGAAGATTTCGTCAGTTTCTCGGCATCCGGCATATGAAGCGGGATGTCAAAATACTGGAAGCCCTTTTCCCAGCATTGGAAGAGCGCAAAGCTGTCACGCTGTTTGGCGATGGAGATTTTGGAGAGGATGGTGCATTCTTCCTGCCCATCCATACGAGGGATCTCACGCGCCGCATCTGTTTGCACGAACGCTATGCGGAAGGGCTCACAGATGAGCGTGACATGAATATGACACCCGGCTCCTGCCCGAGCCTTTATTGTGATCTGGAGCTTCGGAACGATCCTGACAACGGACACTCCTATCTTGGGTGGAATGAGGCTGAAAAAGCCTACTACATCACGGATTGGATCGGATACATTGCCGAGTGGCTCTCGAAGCTTGGCTATCACCTCGATGGCAAGATGTTCGCTGTGGTCGAGGGCGGCATGTCCTACTACACGATCACGGTGGATGGCGACAAAGTGACTTCTGAGGAATTCATTCCGGACGCAACCTATGTGGATGAATTCTACGCATGTGAAGAAAGTGAGGATACCTGAAAATGGAAGATAATCGCATTCAAAACCAGATCGCGATCTACATGACCAACAAGAAGCTCTGCGAGTTTACGGACAAGCTCAAGCCGGCACCGATCGAGTACTATGCTCATATGCATGCCCAGGGCGAGGAGCAAGCGGATGGTATCCGTGCCTACTCTTGCATTGGTGTTGTGCTGCAGGATTACTCCAACGGTACTGGCGACAAGACCGTTCGTGTCACAGCGAATCTCTCCCCTGGATTTTTCCCCTTCGTTCTCAGCAGAATGCAGAACGATCTGGATCGCTTCGACTTCACGGAGGATAAGATCTTCGGTGAGCCGGACGAGCATGGACTGAGTACGGTGACAAAGCTCTCGGTCAAGCGTGCGTCGGTTGGAAACGATGGAAAGCCCAGAAATTATCCTTGGTGCGTCATCGTGGAAAACGGCCGCGCTGTCAAAGAGAAAACTGCGACGGGAGGCACCCATATCAAGTCGGGCACCTACAAAAAGCAGCGCTCTGTGTATGTCAACATCAACGATCTGGACTTCTTCAATCTTGTCTACCGCACGACACGATTCATTGAGTCGTGGGAGTTGACTTACGGCCCGAAGCTGATTCGCGACGCCAGAAAGCTGCTGAGTGAGCAGCGCGCGGCGGCGCAGCAGTAAGGAGGTGCAGTAGGCATGAAACGGAATTGCGAGTTTATCGACCTTGGCGAGTTTGAGATGACTTCTCCAGTCATGCGTGTCAGCGACCCCTGTTACGAGCGTGATGTCTGGTGCTGTGGCACCGTTGACCATTGCAAACTCGGGACTTGGGAGGCAGGCGTCCTGAAGACGGATGAAGGCGAATGGGGCACACGCTGTGCCGTCCTTGCCGTCCGTCATAAGGATACTGGTCCAGATTTCAATGTGATCCGCTTAGGCAAAGTGCGCAAAGTGGCGTGCAAATGTGTCGAGCAGTCATTTGAGGTCGGCGTTGATTCCGGACAGGCAGGGTTCTTTGATGATGCGTTCTATCAGAACGATACGGTTTTTGAGGAACTGCCTGCACCGGGTTTCGCTATTGGTGATCTCTGGTATCGCCATGTGTGCGACATCACACTCAGCAAGATGTCAGCCGGCGTGTTGCCTTATGGTGCGGTCTCATCGTCCGGTTTCGGCGATGGCGGCTATACCTGCTATACACACGCTGATGAGAATGGGGTAATTGACTTTGCGTTCATTGTGTTTATTTGAGGAAATAACCGTTTTTTGCAGGGGAGTGCTTCGGCACTCCCCTGCCCCGTAGAGGAGGTGCATAAGCCATGATCTCAAATTGGGACTTTTCACTTGTTTTAGCCATCAGTGAACTGCTTGTTGAGCCACAGCAGCCAAGCAGTCTGCTGGATATCAAACTGCATGCTTTTCAGAAGGCCAAAGATCTGATGCTTCAGTATGAAAAGCGCGGCATCCGCCGAGATCTTCTCGACGTCATTTTGGATAAGAAGCTCAAGCTGATCTTGAAAGCAGAGACCGCGAATGAAGTAAAGCGCGCATCCGAACCGCCAAAGCCAGTGTACAACTATGGTACCTGGCGGGAAGATCCATTCTCCGTTCCGGAGGAGGAGCTTGCGATGTGGGCGATCATTTCGCCCAACAACATGCTGATCCCGCCGGCTCGGGAGCGATATATGGATCTTTTTACTCGCGTGTTCGGGATCACGAGGAAGCAGCTTACAAACGGCCTGCTCCCAGACGTGAAGCTGGAGGTGCAGTAGGATGGATTTCTACTTTGGAGTCGATCTACTCCATCACCTTCAAAGGCACTATGAGCAGCGATTATCTCTTGCTCTTTCCAAGTCTTTCAACCAGGCGGATTCCCGCTACTATTGGCTCTTCAAAGAACTCGAGTGCCGCGTAACAACGCTCCGAAAACTCCTAGTCATGATATCCGCTTTGCCGGGTTTCATGTGCCGGCAGACAGATGAGCAGGTATTTGCGATGGTTGTCAATTCCACATCCGCTTGGTTTTCGGATGATGTGCTTGGTGATCAGCCGAAGGACGCTGCGGGCAACTGCTCCTATTACCAGGAGAGTAATCCCTACTGGGTCGATTATCAGCTTGCTATGGATCGCTTTACTCCGGATTACGACTACACGAATTTGACGACATTCTACGTCGATCTCGTGGAGTATCTCGTGATGGCGGTACGCCTGTACTTCTTCATTCGCGAGCAGCAGTTCCGGCCAATCGACCGTGGCAAGTATGACGAGTTGGTCGGGATCCAAGCTGTTCTGCAGAAGCCAGCCTGAGAGGTTAGGTGAAACGGATAATGAATAGGAGGGCAAATGGAACATGACGGCCCAAGAGTATAATCATGTCTTTCTCCCGCGAATCGATAGAGCTGAGGAGTTTGTTGAGCTTTTTGAAAGCAGCATCGAGCACATGAGTGAGACGCGGGTTGATAAAGATGAGGTTCGTAAACAATTCCGAATCCGAGGTTGGTCGGAAGAAACGAGACAGGTGATCCTGGCCGCGCTTGAATACTACAAGTGCGCAGAAGGGCTTGCGAAGATAAGAGGTTAGGTGGTGAAAGGATATGAAGTCACTCACCCCTGAGCAGCAGGCTTTTGCAGAGGAGCATCATGGTCTCCTTCTTGACTTCATGGCAAAGCACAGCCTTGGGGATGACTACTACGACCTCTTGGCTAATCGGTACCTGAAAGTGGTGGTACGATACCTGTCGGAGGAAGCGCTGCGTAAGTACAGCTTCTCCACGGTGGTTTGGTACCATCTGCGTTCAGAGCTATCGAACTATGCACGAGATCAAGTCGGAAAACTGCAGGAGATCCCAATCGAGTTCTATTGTGAGATCCCTGCACCTGAAATTGCTCCGATTGATGATGGCCTCTGGCGCGTGGTCGAAGATAACCTCACCTATAAGCAGTTTGAGGCGATCCAGTTCCGCAACCAGGGCTACACCAATCGTGAAATTGCTGAACTATGCGGAGTCGGTCGCAAAGCGATTGAAAAGCGCTTTGCCCGGATCCGCAAAATACTATCTGATTATAAGGAGAACTGAATTATGAGTCACTTTTCTGTTTGTGTTATTGTTCCTGACGATGGCGTTGTTAACAACATCCATGCCAATAATCTGGAAGACCACCTGATTCCTGTTCTGGCACCCTTCGATGAACAGACAGAGGAAGAGAAGTACCGTGAATTCGAAGATCGCACGGAAGAGGCAAAAGCCGACTTTGAGAATGACACCATGCGTGTCGTCCGGTTCCCGGATGGCAGCATCCACTCCATTTACGATGATGCTTTCAACAAGTCCTTCTTCATTGAGGAGGACAGGATCTATGCGTTCGGCCCGAACCGGGATCGAAAGAGCAAACTCCAGACGGAGGAGTCCAAAGCGCTGGAGTTGGTGACAGATTACCCCGTCAAGGCGTGGTATTCCTCATTCGAGGCTTACTGCGATGAACATCGCGGGTTTGTGAAGGCTTCAGATGGACGATGGGGATATACTTACAACCCCAACGCGAAATGGGACTGGTGGCAGATCGGCGGTAGATTCCCGAATCGGTTCTTAGTTCCGGCAGGGCTGCAGGACTGCATTCCTTCTGCGAAAGACGATGATGGCGAATCTGCTATCCCTCCTGAGGGGTATCAGTATGCCGATGCCGCACGCAAGAAGGATATCTGTTGGGATGTCATGCGTAAGATCGCTGTCGATACGGTCGAGAAACGGTATCAGAAGTGTGTAAGAGCATTTGAGTCCAAAGACATTACCGATTTCGGCCCTCTGTGCAGGATCCTTGATGAGGGCATTTCAGCCTGGGGCGAAATGCTGTATCTGAAAGGCGAAACTCTGGATGAGTATAAGGCACGGAAAGGCGCTACTGATTTGGATCGATACATGTGCCATACCTACGCATTTGTTGATCGCAATGGAGATTGGGCCGGCTCCGGTGATATGGGCTGGTTTGGGATCTCCAGCAACGATAAGGACGAGCGAGCCTGGAACGATGAGATCCAGAAGCTCATGAATGAGGCGAAAGATGATGACTTCCTTGCCATCGTCGATTGCCATATCTGATTTTTGAAGAAGACCCGGAGACGAGAGTTGCAATAGCACCTCGTCTTCGGGCCTTCGCATTATGAATGAAGGAGGCTATTTAGAATGGCACTTACCTATGTGTGCTCGCCCCTCTCTGCCCCTACGCGGGCTGAGATCACGGTGAATTCCCAAAGAGCACGCACTTATATGGCAATGTGTGAGCGGGAGTTCGGCTGCCGCGCAGTTGCCCCGCACGCTTATTTACCCTATCTGCTTGACGATTCCAATCCGGAAGAGCGAGCACTTGCCCTATCTTTTGGCGCAAGCCTGCTTGCCCTGTGTGATCGCTTGGTCATCTATGGCGACCGCATCAGTAGTGGCATGAAGGAGGAAATCCGAAGAGCGCGGGAATTGGGGATCCCCATTCTCAATCGGCAAACGCAGTTGTCAGATGGTTCATCCGATCCTGTCATTGTTGGCCGGTACATCAACGGGATATCCCTGAATGGGCTTGAATACCTGAAGAATGACGCAGATGAAGTAATCTACTTTGCAGGTGTTGAAGCGGCAAAGGTGTACCTGCGTGAGCAAGGTGTAACCGAAGACGAGATGGAAGATATGGTCTTCCGAAAGAGTGTCGGTACCTGCTTTCGCTGCGGAGATCCACTCTTCTTGAGTGACATTCCAGAATACACTTGTCAGTGCTTCCGCTGTGATGAAGACTTCTACTCCATCGAGCAAGATGTTGATTTATGATCAAAGAAAGGACGATACGTTTATGAGTATCAATCGTGGCGATATTTTCTATGTCAATCCGAGCGAAACGGTCGGATCCGAGCAGCGATCTGGTCGGCCGGCCATCATCGTCTCTAATCCGCTGTGTAATGAGCACAGTCCTGTTGTAGAAGTCGTGTACCTGACCTGCCAGTACAAAAAGCCCATGCCGACGCATGTGCGGATTGAAAGTGCCGGCAAGCGCTCGACCGCGCTTTGCGAGCAGATCTCTTCCGTCGATGTCAGCCGTCTTGGTGACTTCAAAGGCCACCTGACAGACCGTGAGATGGCGCAGGTAGATGTAGCCCTCATGGCTTCTCTTGACCTGCACCCGATTCCGCGTCAGGCGAAAGTAAGACCAGCCGGGCCGGATGTGGATGATGCCGCATTGGCTCTCATTGCGCTGCGCTTTTTAGAGGGTTTCCTCCAGAAGCGCTGCGGTGTGACGGTTCAAGACAGGCTTTCGATTGACCTACTTGGTCAGAAGAATGACTGATGGAGGTGTACCGTGAAAGGCTTCTATGAGAAATTGCTGGACGGTAGGATCGTTGATCGACCGCCATGCAGTCGCTGCCTCCATCGCAACAAAATGACCGTGGAGGAACCTTGCTACAGCTGTATAGACCTCATGGATTTGAGCCTCCATCGACCGAACGTGGAAACGAAGTTCGCGAGCTTCACCCCTGCAACGGAGGTGAACCATGAAGAATGACGAATTGACTGTACGCACCCCATTGGGGGAGCTGGTAGTCGGGATCAAAGCGGATCCCGACTACCCTGGCATTTCTGCTGCTTTTTGTGGCAACGGTATGAACGATTGCTTCAATGAAGGATCGATCCGTCTTGCATGGATCGAATACTCTCCGGAGAAGCATCGCCTTCAGGCCATCGTTTATGGTGACGGGAATGCAGATGACTACACACAGCTCATCGAGTTCAAGAACATTTCAGATCAGGACAAATAAGATACGGAGGTAAATGATGGGTACAGCAAAGCTGATGACGCCATTATTCTATGATGGCAACTATAATGTGGAAAAGAAGCGGATGAGAGCAGTTCTGGAGCGTGAGGTTTCTAACGGCGCCGTGTCGTACCGCCTTTGGCGTAGCGATGGCAAGCCCGATCTTGAGTATCCGAGAGCCGCAAACGATGCGTACATTCTCCATGTGGAGGTCAATGACCATCTGGTTCCCCTCCGGATGACGGACTATGCCTTGGTGAATCATTGTGGATTACTTCCCGCAACGATTGCCTTGTATGGTTCCGAAGAAGGCAGAGAGGAGCATTTCAAACACCTGAGGGATTCTGGTGCCGCAGGCACAGGAGCTTTCACGGAAGCGATGGAACGCGAGACGGAAAAGATCATAGAGCTTGGAAATGATTCTGCTCGTCAGGCGGACTACATTAAGAGTGTTTTAGATCAGCATGTCGCCGCATTCCTTGATTCGAAAGAATGCGACGGCAAGAGTTTCCCCGACTTCGTTGGAGCACTCATTCTGGAGGAGATCCCGTCCTGCCTTGCGCTGAGAACTAAGTATCGTGCGTATAAGCAGGAGGAAGCGCTCAAGCGGCAAGCCGAGCAGGAAGAACAAGATCGCGCTTTCTGTGAAGAACGGAACCGCAAGGCTGAGCAGATGATCGACTTGGCCATTCGCACTATTCGTGGCGGCGGTACGCTCAAAAATGAACCTATCAGCCTTTACAAAAGCCGCTATGATTCCAGCACTTATTCCATAGTCAATCACCTCATGCGCCGATATCAAGTCGATGTGCCACTTCGCACGCAGGGCTGGATCAATGATAAGCTCATCAGCGTCACAATCGAAAATGGCAAGTGTGAGCATCTCAGATATATGCGTTCCAAAGGTGCGCAGTGCTCTCAAAAAATCTTTGATTGTATGCACGAGCTGATTCTAAAGGTCTGCTCGGAAACGGAGGAATGAGAGATGGAATACCATTGGTACGAGGATTATTGGGCGATGCCGCGCAACCTGCCGAGAGGTCATGAATTCTTCATTGGTTATTACCAGACGCAGCGCGCGATCCATCATCATGTGGCATTCATCCACACGGATCAGTCCTGCTTCCTTTCAACACATCTCTTTGATCAGGGATATCGTATTTTTCTGCACTTCAAAAGTGGTACTGTAACAGAAGTTGGGCGCGGTGAAAACCCTGCGTTACCGGTGAGGATTATCCGCGAGAATATGAATTTGGAAGCACCACTCTTAGCTGGATTGCTCGGGAAACTGACCGAATGATTAGCGGAAGTATTTAGCCAACAAGGGTATTTTCCTTGTTTCGAAAGAGAAGCAAATTAACGAAATTGTCTTTATCTATTTCTGCAAATTTAACACAAAGCAAAAGAAGAGGAGTACCTGGTGCTCCTCTTCTTTTTGTTGTTCAGAAGGAGCCTTGTCCGTATTATTGGACAAGGCTCCTGTTATGATGCGTACAGTACCGAAGGGACGTACCTTATAGGAGGAGAAAACATATGGATCTATTCGATTTTAACCACGATGGCGAGGTGAGCAACCTCGAGCGCATCATGGGACTTGCTGCAGTTCTTTCCGAGGCCAATCCGGATGTAGAGATCTCTGTGACTGTGGACGAAGACGAGGACTATGAAAGCATGACTCACGATGAGTTGGAAGAGCGTCTGGATGAACTTCGCACCCAGCGAGACACTTTGGAGTGCGAGGAACCAGATGATCTTGATAGTGAGGCATACGAAGAGTGGGAAGAACAATGCGAACAACTCGACGAGAAAATTGAGGAAATTGAAGACCTATTAGAAGGTTGAGGTGGTCATAGTGGCTGGTAGATATCGAAGGAATGGTGAGGCTGAAACACTAGGCTGTTTGGTTCAGTTACTGCTGCTACTCGTTGCCATGCCTTTTGTTGGTCTCTATCTTCTGATAAACTCCTATTCAATGTCAAAGGGTCTGGGACTTCTTCTGACTGTTTTTGGGGTTGCCATTTGGATCATTGTTTTTACGATGAAATGAAACCTATTCCAACAAATTTGAAAATACCGGAGGAAATAGAAATGAGAGCTTTGCTTAGAGATGCGCAGGATCAGACCCGCATCGCCCTTGAAGTGGAGGAAGTCGTGTACGATCCGAAGGACAACAAGCTTTTCCTTTACACCACCAGCGAGACCTGTTATGCGGTTTCAAAGGTTGTGAGAGCCAATGCAGATTCGATTATTGAAGAGCTTGTCATGAAAGGTTACAGCGACCTCACACAGTTTGAGTCGGAACAGGACGAATAACTGGAAGGAGGTCTCTTCCCATGATCGTAATAACCTGTTTAGACCAGAAGAATGGCATGATGTTCAACCATCGCAGGCAGAGCCAAGACAGCGTTCTCCGAGAGCATGTTGCTAAGTTGGTTGCCAATGTCCCTCTCTGGATGAATCACTACTCCGCAAGCCAGTTTCATGCCGAGAGCATTCCGAACCTAAACATAGACGACGCCTTCCTTCAGGAAGCTGCTCAAGGTGAATACTGCTTCGTGGAAGATGCTCCGCTTGCACCATTTGAGAAGTGGATCGAGAGAATCGCCATTTTTAGATGGGATCGCACCTATCCCGCTGACCGGTATTTCGATTTGCAGCTGGGATCTGGCCAATGGCATTTGGTTGGCACGTCTGAGTTTGCGGGGCATTCTCACGACCTGATCACAATGGAGGTTTATGAAAGATGAGAAGACGAACGATCTCCGTCTTCCTATCGCTCATGCTCTGCCTATCGTTGTTGTCTGCCTGCGGAACCACGACAGATGTGCCGACAAACGGTTCGAACCGTGATATCGCATTTGAGGAAACGCAGCAAGAAGAGCGGGCCGAGGGCTCGGATTCTACCACAAGTGAGAATGGAGAATCCGCCTCAGATCCGGAGTCAGGAAAGGATGACTCGGTATCTGACAAAGCGCAGCCGTCTCAGCCAGAGCAGAACGCAAATGAAAATAGTCTGAGTGCTGAAGCACCCGCCTTCTCGCTCAGCTCAATCGCTGAATACACGGATAAGCCCTATGTTGCGGTAAATGGAAATGTGCCGTATTTCACCGAGAGTGAGTTGACGGATCAATCCTATGAGTACTACAGCGATCTCGACGCACTTGGACGTTGCGGCACCGCATGCGCAAGTATTGGACAAGATCTGATGCCAACAGAGTCGCGAGGTTCCATCGGCATGGTTAAGCCCTCTGGATGGCATACCGTGCGCTATGATGATCTGGTCGATGGAAAGTATCTCTACAACCGTTGCCACCTCATTGGCTTTCAGCTGACCGGCGAAAACGCCAATACAAAGAACCTGATTACCGGCACCAGATACCTGAACATTGAGGGCATGCTGCCATTCGAAAATATGGTTGCGGACTATGTGAAGGAAAACGGCAACCATGTCATGTACCGTGTAACGCCTATTTTTGAGGGAGATAATCTTCTGACCAACGGCGTTCTGATGGAAGGCTATTCTGTGGAAGACAAGGGTGCCGGGGTTTCCTACTGCGTCTTTGCCTACAATGTCCAACCGGGCATTGAGATTGACTATGCCACAGGCGAGAGCAAGCTGGCAGATAGTGCTCAGCAGGAGGAGCAGAAGACGGCTACGGTAACTTCCACACCTTCCCCAGAGCCTGAAAAGCAGGAGCCAGCGACCGGAAGTGAGGCGTCGCAGGCAGATTATATCCTTAATACCAACACGAAGAAGTTCCACTATCCCACCTGTTCCAGCGTGAACGATATGAAGGAAAAGAACAAGCAGGAGTTCTTCGGCACCCGTGATGAGGCCATTTCAAATGGGTATTCTCCCTGTGGCCGTTGCAAGCCTTGACTGGTCGGCCAAATAGGAAATCTTATTTCTTGTTAAGTGTGGTGAAACGATTGTGGATCACTTGAGGGACTATTCGATTGATTACATCTGAACACGCTGTTTGGATGTAATCAACAATCAATACAAAACCGTAAGTCAGCAAGCCAGAGAGAATGGCCTGTCAGTGTCCTTGTTCTGAGCAGAAACACTGCTGCGTTTTCTCCGATACTGCGATAATGATTGCTCAAGAAACTGGCTGTGAGGATGATTGGCAGGAATAATTCAACGAGTTCTCGGAATGTGACAGAATCGGCAGACTGTGATATGATGAGGTTGCTGCTTCAAGCAGCTAGACCAATTTGATAAGCGAGGTAACCTAAATTGAATTTGAAAGAAATAAGCGAACTGCGCCGCCGTTTTCGTATGGATCGGAATGCTATCAGCCGTATCTATGGCTGTTTTGTCAATAGCAGCCGTGAAATCGTTTCATACATTGATGAATCCATGGGGATTCTCCCGCAGGACGAAGCAGAGAAGTACCTGAACCTGCTGAAGAAGACTCTTTCCGGAAAACTTGGGAAGAACCTGATCGATATTATCTTCTCTACTGAACAGGTAGCTGACAGTGATGAGCATCGCCTTCTCATGGCACTGCGCGACTCGGAACTGAAAGATGGTGAGATCCGTGAGGAGTTCTATCAGAAAATCATCAACTCTCTTGACCTTGGGGACAGCAACTACCTGATCCTCCTGGCATATGACACATACGATGTCCCCCATAAGAATAAAAACGACGAGATGGATGCAGATGCATCCGATGCCATATTCTCCTATGTTGTTTGCTGCGCCTGTCCTGTGAAGGAGCGCAAAGCGGAGTTGGGCTTCTTCCCCGGAGACAATGAGTTCCACAGCTGTGCCGGTCAGATCGTTGCCGCACCGGAACTGGGATTCTTGTTCCCCGCCTTTGATGATCGTGCGGCAAATATCTACAATGCCTTGTTCTATTCCAGAAAGGCAGATGAGATCCACCAGGAAGTCATCGACAGCGTATTTCATACCACAGCTCCCATGTCTGCCGCTGAGCAAAAGGAAGCATTCCAGAATGCTCTCAGCGAAGCTTTGGGTGATGCCTGTAATATGGAACTGGTCCAGTCTATCCATGACAGACTCCGCGACCAGATTGAACAGCATAAGGAGAGCCATGATCCCGAACCGCTGGAACTCTCCGTCAGTGATGCGGCAGAAATCCTGCGCGATAACGGTGTGGAAGAGGAACAGATCCTTGCGTTCCGTGATAGTTGCGTCACCCAGTTCGGTGATGGAGCAACACTGAACCCGGCCAATCTGATTGATAGCAGCCGCTTTGAAGTTAAGACCGCCGATGCGACAATTTCGGTCGATCCGGAGCATAGCTACTTGGTTGAGGCAAGGATCATTGATGGCCGGAAGTACTTGCTCATTCCCGCAGACGAGGATATTGAAGTCAATGGGTTTGGGGTTCGTGTCAAAGGCGAGTAAACGAAGACCGACTACGGAGGAATAATGATGGAATATAACAAATTGATCGCAGAGATGTCCCTTTCGGATGAGGTGGAGGGCTTCTATGTTTTGAAAGCTGCATATCCCAAGACAACCGCAACCGGCAAGCCGTTTTTGAGCGCCTCTCTGTCGGATCGATCCGGCTCCATCGAAATAAAAGTATGGGACTATTCTGGCCCCATCTCCTCTGCAGATGAAGGCAATGTTGTGAAGATCCGTGGCACTGTCTCCGAGTTCAGAGGCACCCCGCAGATTACTGTCGATCGGATCCGTTTGGCTGACGACAATGATACTTACGACCTGTCCGCCTTGGTCCCGGTGGCTCCCATTGATGTGGACACTACGATGGCAGAAGTGGAGAGACTGATCAGTTCGATTACGGATGCTGATTACAGGAAGATTTGCAGCACGATGATGGCCCGCCATAAGGAGTCCTTGAAGTCGATTCCGGCCGCTAAAAGCGTCCACCACGGATTTATCTCCGGACTTCTGATGCACACTGCGACCATGATGAAAACGGCTGATTTCCTGGCCGGCCTTTACGGGGATATCATCGATCGCAGCCTGCTACTTGCAGGCACGTTCCTGCATGACTTTGCCAAAGAGAAGGAGTTTACCTTCTCTCAGCTCGGTCTGGTCACGGAATACTCGGTGAAGGGACAACTCCTTGGGCACCTTGTGATGGGCGCACAGGAAGTTTCCAACGTAGCTGCAGAACTTGGTATCCCTGAGGACAAGTCCGTTTTGCTGCAGCACATGATTCTTTCCCATCACGGAGAGCCAGAATTCGGCGCTGCAGTGAAGCCCATCTGTGCGGAGAGCGAGCTGCTCTCCCAGATCGATATGCTTGACAGCCGGATGGAAATCTACCGCGAGACCTTGGCTGGTCTCCAGGTGGGAGAGGTGAGCAGTCGCATCTTCGCGCTGGACAAAAGAGTGTTCAAGCCTCATGAATTGAATGGGTGACGGATATGGCTATTGGAGAGAAATATGCTCCACTTGGAAATTGGCTGAAGGAACACGGAGGAGACTCTGTTAAGCTTACTTTCGATGAGTTGAACCAGATCATCCCAATCCCTAACCACGCATATAAGAACAGACCATCCTGGGCAAATCTCTCAAACCCTGCATCCTTTTGCTCCAGCTGGATCAGTGCGGGATATGTCGTGGATTCCATTAGTTTAGAGGAACAATGGGTCATATTCAGGAAAGGCGAAGTACAGGGCCACACGCACCATAGTAAGCCGCCCTATCGTGTTGTGGATCAGAAAAAACTTGCTGAAGCCATTCAAGCCGGATACGAGTGCTATGACAGTATGAAGGATGATCCACATCACCGGTATCTCTCTTGGGAGTACTGCCATGAAGCGTTTCGGCTGAATAGGCGCCCGCAGATTGACGCCACGATCGACTATCTCTGCCTGCACTTGGCTTGGTATTTGGCCAGTTGGGGTATGCTTCGAAACTCTTTCCTCATGCAGAAGGATTACAAGATCCATGCGGATGTTGTCCGTTTGATTTATCAACCGGAGTGGGATGATCTCTGGGACCTTTCTCCCGAGAAACTCTCGCAGGAGTATTATTCTGACCGTATCATGAAACTTAGCGAGAGCATTACAGAAGCTTATGTGGCGTCCGGTGCCGGCATCCCAACGGATACCTTGCTTACCAAGATCATGCTGGGTACTGTGGGCTGCGTACCCGCCTATGATCGGTATTTCAAAAAGGCTCTTGCTGATACCGGTGCAGCACCCCAAGTATTCAGTGCGAAATCCATCCGAACCCTTGGCAACCTGTATCTTGACCATGAGGATGAGTTTGAAAAGCTCCGGAAACATTGCGGCAGCCGAATTGAGTATCCGGCAGCCAAAATCCTGGACATGTGCTTTTTTGAGTATGGCTTCCAGAGAGACGCGAGCAGCCAAGAAGACGGCGATTAGATTATTCTGTGAGGAGGGATCACTTTGGAATATGCTTTGACAGCGGATCATCACCGCGTTCACGCATTCGATGCGGAGAAGGGGCAAGAGTATTACTGTCCTGTGTGCGGCAACCAGGTGATTCCTCGCCAGGGCGAAGTCAATTCGTGGCACTTCGCTCATGTGACCTCGTGTATGGATGACTGGAAATACGATATGTCTGAATGGCACCGAGGATGGCAATCGCGTTTTCCCGAAAATGTTCGTGAGATTGTCGTGGAACACAGGGGCGAATGCCATCGTGCAGACATCTTGATGGGCGGCTATGTCATTGAGTTTCAGCATAGTCCGATTTCTGCCGGTGAATTTGAACTGCGCAATAAGTTCTACACGAGGGCCGGCTATAAGGTGATTTGGGTGTTCGATGAGACCTACGCCTTTGGGAATGAGTATATCTCCAGCAGCTTGGATGATGAGAACAAGTTTGTGTGGAAGTGGCCGAATCGCGCGCTCGCTTCAGTTGTTCCTCAGCGATCCACAGATATAGCAGTCGTTCTGCAGCTCACCGAAGACCATGATGACGACGGTTGCGAATGGCTCGTGAAGGTGGAGTGGGCGATCGTAGACGATGACGGGTATGCCGACTATCGCCGATTCTTCATTGATGATGGTTTTGCGCCAAATCTTTTTACTGAAGACGGCCTACAAAACATTCTGTTGAGCAAGCGGAAGCGGTTTGATGCCTTCCTCCGTGATAACCAACCCTATGCGCCGAAGTGCAGCCGAATCAAGGGTAATCCACGGGACTGGTACATATGCCCGAAAACGCACGATTGGCATAACAACCAATGCCGGGAATGTCAGAACAATTTAATCAACGAGTTCCGGACAGGAACGGATTATAGGCAAGGAGGTTTGTTCTTCTACTGTGCTTATCCTCGCATTATCCATGAAGCGGATAAGTATGGAGAGGTGCATCTCCCATCCATTCGATTTTAAGGAGGACTCCGACATGAAAAAGGAATATGACACCAGCGTGAAAGAGGCCATTGAACGAGTCATGAGCGTATTCTCCGAGTACATCAAAACAACTCCATACTTCGATATTGTATGGTCTGGTAAGGTCGGGTATATCTACATCAGCATCGATAGTTGCCGTGGTACTGTCGGCGACATGGACTGCCTTGTAATTGATAGCCCCGAAGAGCTTCTGGATAAGCTGCTGTATGAAATGGCAGTGGATATCATGGAGGAAGGTGGGCACGACCTAAACCCGGTAGAAGCGTCAGCATTGGAGCGTGCTGAGGTAGAACGGCGCCTTAATGTCTATCTGGAGCAGTTGCCTGAATACCAAGACCGTATCAGTTTTGTATTCGAACGCAAGTGATCTTCAAAGATAATCTCGGTAGAATATAGCGAGGTGCATATGGCAAAGAACATCAGCGCTTTCCATATTCAACGAGCAAAGGCCTTGTTTGCTGCGACAAAGCAGTTTCTGGGATAATTCTTATAAGAAAGCTGCGGGAAGTGCACTAAAGAAGGTAATACGATATGTCACAAAAATAGGTTATCCATTTGTCTGCAGTTTTGCTGGTGATGACATTATTGAGCTGGATTCTACAACAGATGAAATCAAGATGCCACCCTTTCGGATGGCATCTTTTTTATCACCTTTAATCAGCGCAAGCCGGTTTAATCTTTTAGCTCAAACCCGAAAGAGAGCGCATCACCAAGTCGATGTCTTTGTTTTCAAGTTCCTGAATGATGTGCAGATAGGTTTTTTGCGTAGTGGTCATACTTGAATGTCCAAGACGGCGGGCAACGCTCGCAATGGAAACGCCCGTAAATAACAGCAAAGAGGCGTGTGTATGCCGTAATCCGTGGATAGAGATGACAGGGATGTTACAGGCTTTGCAATGCCTGCCGAGAATGTCGTTCACCGTCGAATTATAGACAGTGGAATTGACAAAGATGGGCTTATCTTCGGGAAGGTGCTTTACCAATTCAGAAAATTGAATGACGGTTTGCCAGTCAATTTGAATTTTCCGCACAGACGACTTATTTTTCGTAGGCTGGAAGCCGCCCTTTCCCTTGTAGTCCCAAGTCTTGCTTATGGACAGTGTTTGATGGGCAAAGTCGAAGTCTTTTGGGGTAAGAGCCAGTGCTTCAGAAAAGCGCATCCCCGTCTTTGCTACCAACAGGATAAAGTAGTCCCAATTCACCTTATCCTTCAGGTCAAGCGAGATCAGCAGCGTGTGTAGCTCAAACTGATTGAGATACTTAATTTTCTTAGCAACCGGTGGCTTCCCCTTGATGATTGCCTTGCGAGTAGGATCTCTTTCAATCAAGCCCTCATCAACGGCGTCAAGTATAGCGCCCTTGAGCTGGTGGTGGAAATCCATTGTTGTTTGGCGCTCGTGGAACTCAGCATAGTCGTTCAACAGCTGCTGATAAGCGATCCGGTTCATATCACATACTCTCAGGTTCGGGACGAGCTTAACGAGCCATTTCTGCGTCATCAGGTACTTATCCATCGTCACCTTTCTGATTGCGCCCTTCTTATACACCGTAATCCATTTTGCATAATATTCACAGAACAAGTCTGTTCGTTTGGTTTCTGTTAGCATCAGAAGTCCTCCATTTCATTAAAAATGGCTTACGCTGATGAAGGGTGATAAGGTTGTCAAGTTGGCGAAAGAAGTCACTGATGG